>ENA-UPWS01001539-UPWS01001539.1-human-gut-metagenome-genome-assembly--contig:-NODE-1539-length-13057-cov-4.805239_pt1 | contig 13057 bp, 10 predicted proteins | sample MGYA00250054_ERZ773384 | MGnify/ENA primary metagenome ERZ773384 (study PRJEB29103, sample SAMN06111979) | human gut metagenome | biome: human gut; feature: ankylosing spondylitis patient; material... | reverse complement strand
AATAGCCAAAACCTAAACGGTTTTGGCTACTTTATTTTTGTGTACTGATTTTATAATGATGTTTTATTTTTCTCGTTCGCTTATAATACCTTGTCTGTACGCCTCTATAAGCTCCTTTAAATCGGCTATATTTTCTTTCAATTTCTTACCGTTGTCGGTATCGCCGACAAGTATTCTGTTAAATGCATGCTGCACAGCGACTTGATTGGACACAATATCTTTGCCGTTTTGAATAACCTGTTCCGCCGATTCAAACGGCTCGTGTGCCGTCAATGTCAGTCCGTATGAATTATATGTAAGAGTATATCCCGCAATTCCGGTAACTTTATGATACGGCTTTGAAAAACCGCCGTCAATCATTATAACCTTACCGTCACATTTAAGCGGATTTTCACCCTCGCTTTGATGTACGGGAACATGGCCGTTTATAATATGCCCTGTTCCGTCAAGACCAAACTCTTCAAAAATCCTGTTTGTCGCGTCCTCCGTTTCAATCAAATCATAATACGCATTTTTTTCTTCGTGATGTGAAGTTTTATCCTCAACAAAGTATCTTTCAAACGTTGTCATTCTGTCACGACCAAACAATGGTGAGCCCGAACCGCTCCAAAGATACCACAAAATATCACCGCCGACGCTTTTTTCTTTTTTATTGTTTGAAACAAGTACTTTTCTCACGCAAGCCTCATAGGCGTCATACAACTCTTTACTTCTATAATCCTTGCCGTTCACATTAACCGCCTTGAAACTGCCGTCACTGTTCATCGGCACACAACCGTGAAACAGCAAGTTACCGTTATAAACCTTATACATACCGCCTTTTTTCAGCATTAACTGCATATGTTTCTGCAATTTTTCACACTTCACAAAGGCGCTGTAAAGTTTATTCATCATATCTTCTTCACGTTCGGTGAGCTTATACGGATTTTCCTTGTCAATCGTAGGAAAATTGACATCTTTCATTTTATAAACATTTTCACCGATAGTTACCGTACCGTTTTCAAAGTCAATTTTATCAAGCAAGCACCTTTCGTTCATATCAAATTCAGGGTGATTTTGTATAAGCTGTCCCTCAAGTTTGAATTGAATAACGGTAATCGCCTTGTGCATTTTCATTTCAAGTTCGATTTCCGTTTCGTATGAGTGTTTTTTGTTTTTAATTTCAAAACAACTGCAGTCATCATCTGCATACACGCTCATAGCAAACGTTGCAAGCGGTATCATATTAATTCCGTAACCGTCCTCGATAACGTCAAGATTGCCGTATCTGATACTGTTTCTGATAACGGTTGCAATGCAAGCAGGATTGCCGACAGCCGCCCCCATCCAAAGAATATCGTGGTTGCCCCACTGAATATCAAGTGAATGATAAGAGCAAAGCTTATCCATTATCTTATGCGCACCGCTGCCCCTGTCGTATATATCGCCTATTATGTGCAAATGGTCAACGACAAGTCGTTGTATAAGTTCCGCTATTGCGATAATAAACTTTTCCGCCGCACCGATTTCAAGAATTGTATTCACTATTCCGTCATAATACGCACCGCGATTTAAAACCTCAGGTTTTTCCGTTATAAGTTCTTCGATAACATACGCATATGCCGGAGGAAGTGCTTTTCTGACCTTTGAACGCGTGTATTTTGACGAAACCACCTTACATATTTCAATAAGCCTGTAAAGCGTTATTTTGTACCAATTTTCCGTATCTTTATCAAGGCTTTTTATGTAATCTATTTTTTCTTTTGGATAGTAAATAAGTGACGCAAGCTCACTCTTGTCATTTGTACCGAGTGTATGCCCGAATACATCATCAATCTTCTTTCTGACCGCACCGCTGCCATTTCTCAAAACGTGCGAAAACGACTCATATTCACCGTGAATATCAGAAAGAAAATGTTCCGTTCCCTTTGGCAAATTCAGAATTGACTGCAAGTTGATAATCTCCGTAGACGCTTTGTCTATCGTCGGATAAAGTTCCGATAGTCTTTCGAGGTATCTCACAAATTCCGTTTTCATATGTCCGCTCCTTATATTTTGGTACTTTATTTTTATTATACTATGCGATTTTTAACTTGTCAATTTGATACATTTTTAACAAAGAAAAAGCTACCGCAAAATGCGATAGCTTTTAGACTTATTCTTCACCTTTAAATTCATCACTGTGACCTGCAAGATAATCTTCAAAGTTCTTGTATTCTGCCTTATGCTGTTGAGGCTTGAAGTCAGCTTTATAAGTTGTTGTGTAACTTCCTGTCTTTTCTGCAACAGGCTTATCCGAATGATTTCTGTGCGGCTTAGGGCCTCTCTTTTTATAGCCGTCCTTTTTGTAACCGCCCTTACCGTAAGGCTTTGCATTCTTAGGTGCAATTACGACTTTACGATACGGTTCTGAACCTACAGAATAAGTTGTTACTGTTTCGCTGTCTTGAAGATTTGAATGAATTATTCTTCTTTCATACGGATTCATCGGCTCTAAAGTAAACTTCTTACCTGTCTTTGTAACCTTATCGGCAAGACGTGTTGAAAGCGCCAACAATGCTTCCGCACGTTTTTCTCTGTAATTTTCAGTATCTATTGAAACCTTGATATAATCATCCGATCTTTGGTTTACAACAAGTGAAGTAAGATACTGCAAGCTGTCAAGAGTATCACCTCTTTTACCGATTACAATACCCATATTTTCGCCTGAAAGGTCGATTGAAACAGACTGTTCTTCCATCTTTGCGTCAATGGCAACGTCAAGATCCATTGCGTTAAATATGTCACTTAGGAATTTCTTAGCGTCATCAGCCGGATCGCCAAGTGATTCTTTCTTCACTTTCGGCTCACGCTTTACAGGCTTAACTTCTGTTTCTGCTACTTCTTCTTTTTCTTGAACATAAGTTTCATTTACAGGTTCTTCGCTCTTTATAAGAGTTACTCTAACACGCGCATCTCTTGCACCGATTCCCAAAAATCCTTTTGAACCCTCGTCAAGAACTTCTATTTCAACGTCCTCTCTGCTTGCGTTAAGCTCTTTTAATGCAAGTTCGATTGCGTCTTGTTTATTTTTTGCGTTTTTTTCTATGCTGTTGTTTCTTTTCTGGAACTGTGACAACGATCTCTTCCCCTTTCTTATCTAAAAAAGCATTTAGTATCAACTGCTGAAGAATTTCTACAACTGAGCTTATAATCCAGTACATTCCAAGACCTGCCGGAAGTGTAACTGTAAAGAACGCTGTCATTACCGGCATCATAAGATTCATTGACTTTGTCATTTGAGCAGCCTGACCTTCTGTGTTTTGATTTTGACCTGTCTGTGCCTGAGTAACTTTCATTGAAATTACCGACGCAATAACCGCCAAAACAGGAATTAGCAGCAATAATATAACACTCATATTTGAAAAATCAAGTGCCATAATATGTCCGAAAGCCGCTGACGGTGCGTTTGAAAGGTCAAGACCAAGGAAATTGAAATTCAATACCCAAGGGTGAACTCCGCCCGAAACACCTTCAAGAGCCGTTCCCTGTGTTCCGACAATACCTGCCCACTTTGAAAGCTGGATTTGCGAATTGTTCGCAAGCTGTTCCATTGTAGCATTAGCAAGATTACCAATGTTATATCCCAAATTTACCATTGCGTCCTTTAGACGGATAACTTCGTTAATAACCGACGCATTAGCCCAATCAACACCTGCAAGGTATGAAAGAGGTTTCTGAATAACCTGATAAAGACCAATCAATATAGGCATTTGAATAAGCATAGGCAAACAGCCACCTGTCATACTTATATTATTTTCCTTATAAATCTTCATCATTTCACGCTGAAGTTTTTCTTGGTCATTTGCATACTTCTTTTGAAGTTCAGCCATCAACGGCTGTATTTTTTGCTGTTTCTTCATAGCCTTTTGCGAATGTATGTTAAGCGGAATTAAAATCAGCTTTATAAGAATCGTAAAGATAATTATCGCAAGACCATAATTTGAAACAAGATTATAGATGTGCTCAATTATAAAGCCCATCGGTCGTGTAATAAGATATTCAAACATATGTCTTATTTTTCCTCTCCGCTGCCTTTATGTTTATCGGGTACAGGGTCATAGCCGCCCTTATGAAACGGATGACATCTCAATATTCTTCTTACGGCAAGATATGTCCCGTACAAAGCACCGTATTTCTCTATTGCCTCTCTTGCATATTGTGAACAGGTCGGGACAAACCGGCAGCACGCCCCGCCTTTATACGGTGAAATTTGGTGTCTGTAAAAATCAATCAATGCGATTAAAAATTTTTTCATTTAATTAGTCCCAGCTTTCTCATAGCAAACCTAATATCGCCTTGAATCTGCGACTGTGTTTTTCCAACAGCTCTGTTTCGTGCAACAATTATGAAGTCATAACCCTTTTCAATATCATCTTCCATAAGGCGATAACTCTCACGCATAAGCCTTTTCAAGCGATTTCGCGTAACAGCCTTACCGGTCGCCTTACCGACTCTCAAACCAAGACGGTTAAACTGATATTTATTTTTCTTCATATATACAACGGTATATCCTCCGACAAAGTTATCACCCTTGTATGCACGTCTGAAATCTCTGTTGAGTTTTAAACTTTGAGTGTTTTTCATATTAAACCTCATTTGTCTTATTATGAAAAAAAGGCAACAAGCAAAGAATTCCTCCCCGCTTCCTGCCTACATCTTCATATATTATGCAGATAACTTCTTTCTGCCCTTCTGTCTTCTGCTAGCCAAAATCTTTCTGCCTGACTTAGTAGACATTCTCTTTCTGAAACCGTGTTCCTTAGCTCTTTGACGCTTTTTCGGTTGAAATGTTCTTTTCATTGTTACAGCACCTCCTCTGCTTAATTCCGGCCCCAATCAGCCGTCTTTATTCCTATCATAAAAATAGACACCTCAAATATTATATAGATTTTCTCTCGGATTGTCAAGCATTTTTTACTAAATTCTTTATTTATTTTGCTTTTTCCAATAAATCTTCGAGTTCTTTCTTATTGAAATGGTATTTATTATCACAGAACTGGCAAGTAAGTTCAGCTTCCCCCTGATCCTCAATCAGTTCTTCAAGCTCTTTTTTACCTATTGAAATAAGTGCTTTTTCCATACGCTCTTTTGAACACGTACACTTATATTCCGGTACAACCGCCTTGTTTTCACATACCATCGAAAATCCTTCCGTTACTCTGAACAGAATATCCTCCGCAGTCATACCCTCTTTAATCATTGTCGTAACAGGAGGCAACTCCTTTAATATATCTTCAAGCTGGACCGCCATTTCTTCGGTAGCCTCCGGCATAAGCTGTATCATAAAACCGCCTGCCGCTATTACGCTGTTGTCTGTATCAACAAGCACGCCAAGTGCAACCGATGTAGGTATCTGCTCACTTTTTGCATAATAATATGTCAAGTCCTCCGCAATTTCGCCCGATACAAGCGGAATTTGTCCGACATACGGCTCTTTCAATCCCAAATCGCGTACAACACTCAAATATCCGCCTCCGATAGCACCGCCGACATCAAGTTTACCTTTATTGTTAAGCGGTCTGTCAACATACGGGTTTGAAACATAACCTCTGACCCTACTGTGACAATCCGTAACGGCAACAAGGTTTGTAATTTCACCCTCGCCCTTTATCTGAACCGTCATACTGTCTGTTTCATTCTTCAATCCTGCCGCACCCATAATTGCCGCACCTGTAAGCAATCTGCCGAGTGCAGCCGTTGCAACCGGATAAGTATGATGTATTCTCTGTGCCTCATTCACAAGGTCGGTTGTCACCGCCGCAAAAACACGGATTGCACCGTCCATACTGTTTCCTCTTACTAATTTATCTGCCATTTATTTATTCTCCTATTCTACAGTAACTTCTATTGTATAATTTTCTGCGAAACTAACATTTTCACCTTCAATTTTTACAGGCAAATTGTATGTTCCCGCTCCAAGTCCGCTTACGTCAACGTAAGCCTTTACATTATCTGTGGTAATTTTTCCTTCCTCACCCCAAACCTGTGCGATGAGTTTATTGTTTATCTTAGCTGTCAAACCTGATTGTACATTTTGTGCCTGTACGGTAAGTTCAAGCTGTGCAACGGCTTTTTTTACTATATCCAATTTATACTTGACTTTTTTATTATCCTCCGGTATATACATACCGCTTGACAATTCAAGTTCATATTCGCCGAAACCGTCTGACGGAACTTTATCTATAAGTGCAATGACTTTATCATCCGTATTAGTTTCGTCCACGCCAACCGTAACGCTTGCAGGTGTAGCAAAAGATTTATCCGCTTTTAAAATATATCCCTTGTCAAGTTCTGCCGAAAGTCTCGGCACAACAGGCAAAAGTTTTGCGTCATATATCGTATTTACAACTTCCACATAAGAACGTGCACTTTCAATCGTTTCATTCTTGTTTATAAGTTCACCGTTTGCGTCCGTCAGAAGATAGTTCACGTTTTCCACGCCGTCCTCTTGAATACTTGACACATCAACCGTTGCAATAGCACCTGCAACCTCGTCTATTTCACTTTTTGCACCTGTTATTGTGACAGTCGGATTATTTACAGACGATTTTACTATCTTGTCTTTGAGCATACCGGTCTGTTTTACAGTAACCTCAATATCTTTCATTTCAAGCGGTTCAACCGTAATCGGAATATCTCCGTACTTTTCCTTTTCAACTGAAATTCTCGTTGTAGGAATTGAAATCACTCCCGACAAATTATATTCACCCGTTGCGTCAATATCGCTGACATCAACCTGAACATATATATCGTCCATAAAATTCATAAGGTCACTTCGTTTACCCGTTACAACAACCGACAATTCGGGAATTTTATCCTTACCGGTCACCGCAAGTTTTTTATCCCTAAGCGACATTTCACCGACAAATCTTACATTCAAATCCGAAACGGTAGTCGTAATATCGGGGTCATTCACATATATAACCATAAACCACACGATTACTGCAAGGAAAACCGAAAGTATTACGGTTTTCAGCTTTTGAGTATTCGTTACATTCGCTTTCTTCTCCGTCATTTCGTCCTCCAAAACATAATCTTATCTATCTTTTCGTTCGTTTCCTGCTTTTGACTCATAATCTTTTTAAGTGCCTTTGCAAGCGATTCTCTTGAAAGATTACGCGTAAGCGAGCCGTTTAACGCTATGGAAATCTTGCCTGTTTCTTCGCTCACCACTATAATAACCGCGTCTGTGACTTCGCTGAGTCCTATCGCCGCTCTGTGACGTGTACCCAAATCTCTTGATAAATTATTATTTGCGGTAAGCGGCAAAAGACAGCCGGCTGTCACAATTTTATTATTCCTAATTATAACCGCACCGTCATGCAAAGGTGTATTCGGTACAAATATATTCTCCAAAAGTCCGCTTGATACATTCGCGTCAAGCATTGTTCCCGTACTTATATATTCACCCAATCGCGTTGCACGTTCCATTACAATAAGCGCACCCGTCTTTGTCGCCGACATATTCGCGGCGGCTTGTGCAATCGAATCTATAACTCTGTGTAAATCGTCCTCTGTAGTGTCCGACGCAAAATCAATTATACGTCCGACTTTGAAACGCCCCATTCTTTCAAGCAAATTACGCAATTCGGGCTGAAATATTACGATTACCGCAAATGCACCGATTTGCATTGCACCGCCTAAAATATAGTTCAAAGCATTAAGTTTCAGCCACTGACTTAAAAAGAATGCCATAAACAAAAATATAATACCTTTTACAAGTTGCATTGCTCTTGTTTCACGAATTAAATTTATAAGATAATACACTATAACCGAAACTATCAATATATCAATTAAATCACTTATTCTAAGCAACTGTACATATTTTACCAAGTATTCCAAAAACGCATTCATATTCAGATACTCCTTTCATTTTTCTTGGAGCTTAAGGCGATATATCCTCTATATGACCTCAGTTGTTTACTATTATACTACATTTTCGATTGTATGGCTATACAAATTTAAAAAATTTTATTGTATATTTCGAGTTTTTGTGTTATAATGTTTGATAAATTCGTAAAACGAAAGGAAGTATTTTTTATGAAGAAACAAATTTTAAGCATTTCTCTTGCAGCTGCACTTGCAGTTTCATGCACAGGTATTGCTATGGCAGAGGATAAAACTCCTACTGTATTCGTGAACCAAGGTCAAATCTTTTTTGACGACCAAGCTCCTGTAATTATTGGCGAAGGTACTACTCTTGTTCCTGCAAGAGGCGTATTTGAGGCTATGGGCGCAAAGGTTGAATGGAAAGAAGATACAAGAACTGTTGACGTTACAAGTTCTGATAACAAAACTCTTATCAGATTGACTATTGACGACAGTACAATGAAAGTTTTTGACGTAAGCGGTGTTTTCGGAGCTCTTATGTCAGGACAAGACTTCGTTGCTCCTGAAAATGACGTAACTTTGGACGTTGCTCCTCAAATAATCAGCGACAGAACTATGATTCCTCTAAGAGCAATCAGTGAAGCTCTTGACGCAAAAGTCAACTGGAATGACGCTGATTACACAATCAATATCACAACAGCTAACGCTCCTTCAGCAGACGCAGGCGTTCCTGCATTGTCACTTTCAGCTGACAAGCTAACAGCCGCTAAGGATGAAGAAGTTGTTCTTTCTGTAAACGCAGAAAATCTTCCGACTGAAAAATTCGTTTCAGGCGTAACTGCAACTGTTAAGTATGACCCTACTGCATTTGAATTCGTAAAAGCTGAACTTGTAAACGGCGACAACGTAATCGAAGGTGCAATCGGTGCAGCAAACCCTGAATTTACATACGGTTATGTAAAAGCCGCATCTGTTACTGTTAATGCCGAAACAGCAGTTAAGACAGACGGTGCTGTTATGAAACTTACATTTAAGTCACTTACAGGCGAAAAGGGTTCATTCCAACTTTCAAACGGATACAACACAAAGCTTGGTTACAACACATCACTTCTTGTTGACTCAGTCAACAATGCAGGAAATAAATCAGTACAATATGAAGGTGATGATCTAAAGATCAGCCAAGCTGAAGTTGTTATAAACGGTACTGATACTCCTGTCGAAACAGTTGAACCAACTGCTACTGCAGACCCAACAGCTACTGTTGCTCCTGAGGCTACTGCAGACCCAACAGCCACTGTTGCTCCTGAGGCTACCGCAGACCCATCTGCTACTGTAGCACCGACAGCAGCTCCGGCTGAAACAGCTGCTCCGACAGCTACTCCTGCTGCATAATTAAATACAAAAATTTATATAGTTGCTCAAATGAGCAACTATATTTTTTTGCATAAATAAGGCAGTCGCAAAAATGTGACTGCCTTGTTTGAGTCTTATTTTTTAACAGTAAACTTATCGTCCTCAACATCTACAGTAATGCTGTCACCGCTCTTAACGTTACCGTCAATGATTTCTTCCGAAAGCATATCTTCGATTTCGTTTTGAATTGCACGTCTCAAAGGTCTTGCACCGTATACAGGGTCAAAGCCCGACTTAGCAATTTTACTTACGGCACTCTCCGTAAATGTTACATTGATTTCATTCGCATTCAAACGTTTTTCAAGAGATTTAAGCATAAGTTTTGCAATTTCCTTGATGTTATCCTCTGTCAATCTGTCAAATACGATTATATCGTCAATTCTGTTAAGGAATTCAGGTTTAAACGCACGTTTAACTTCTTCCATAACTTTATTCTTGATACTGTCGTGTTCACTGATGTTCTTGTCCTTTTCCTCGTCTTTCTTGAAACCAAGTTTAGATGATACATTGCCAAGAATTTCTTTCGCACCAAGATTAGATGTCATAATGATAACCGTGTTCTTGAAGTCTACTTTTCTGCCTTGTGCGTCTGTAAGAATACCGTCATCAAGAATTTGCAGCATAATGTTGAATACGTCAGGATGTGCCTTTTCGATTTCATCGAACAAGATTACCGAATAAGGGTGTTTTCTGATTTTTTCAGTAAGCTGACCGCCCTCTTCAAATCCTACATATCCCGGAGGTGAGCCGATAAATTTAGATACGGCGTGTTTCTCCATATATTCCGACATATCTACACGGATAAGTGCATTTTCACTGCCGAACATCGCTTCAGCCAAAGTCTTTGAAAGTTCTGTTTTACCTACACCGGTAGGACCTAAGAACAAGAACGAGCCAATCGGACGTTTAGGGTCTTTAAGTCCGGCTCTGCCACGCTTGATTGCTTTCGCAACCGCACTTACAGCCTCATCCTGACCGATAACTCTTGCGTGAAGAATATTTTCAAGATTCTTTAATCTCTCCATTTCTTCCTCTTTCAATCTTGCGGCAGGAATATGAGTCCAGTCTGCCAAGATGTCGGCAATATCGTCCTCGTCTACAACAAGTCCCGAAGATGAGCCTGTACCTTTCCAAGAAGATTTTAGTTTGTCAACTTCTTCTTTCAATACCTTTTCTTCATCACGGATTTTTGCGGCTTTTTCAAAGTCTTGTGCGGTTATAGCCTCTTGTTTTTCCGACTGCAATTTTTCAAGTTTCTTTTCTTTTTCTTTCAAATCATCAGGCTCTGTCTGTGATCCAAGACGTTTTTTAGATGCCGCCTCATCAATAAGGTCGATTGCCTTATCGGGAAGAAATCTGTCTGTGATATAACGTGACGACAATGTTGCGGCGGCTTTCAATGCGTCATCTGTGATTGTTACGCTGTGATGTGCCTCGTACTTGTCACGAATACCTTTTAATATCTCAACCGTTTCTTCAACTGTCGGCTCACCGACTGTTACAGGTTGGAAACGTCTTTCAAGTGCGGCGTCTTTTTCGATATATTTCTTATATTCTTTAAGCGTTGTCGCACCGATAAGCTGTAATTCACCTCTTGCAAGGAACGGTTTTAAGATATTTGACGCGTCCATCGAACCTTCGGCACTGCCTGCACCGACGATTGTATGAAATTCATCAATGAACAATATTACATTCTTTGCCGCAAGAACTTCATTTACAACTTTCTTCAAACGTTCTTCAAATTCACCTCTGTATTTTGCACCGGCAACCATACTTGAAAGGTCAACCGATACAAGACGTTTTGTCTTTAACGGCTCAGGAACGTCACCTGACGCAATTTTCTGAGCAAGTCCCTCAATTACGGCAGTTTTACCAACACCCGGTTCACCTATAAGGCACGGGTTATTCTTTGTACGTCTTGACAAAATCTGAGTTACACGTTCGATTTCCTTACTTCTGCCGATTACGGGGTCAAATTTACCCTCTTTCGCAATAGCTGTAAAGTCACGTCCGAACTGGTCAAGAGTCGGTGTTGACGAATTTGGATTTGGGTGATATTCGCCGCCCGGCTGTGACTCCATTTCAACGTCACCCTCTATTGAACGGACTGTATCCGTATAGAAATTCGGCAAATTAACACCAAGCGATTCAAGAATTTTTGCGGCAACTCCGTCACCGTCACGAATGATAGCCATTAACAGATGTTCCGTACCGATATAACTGTGGTTCAAACGTCTTGCTTCAAGCGCACTCATTTCCAAAATACGTTTTGAACGCGGTGTAAGCGGAAGTTCGGTCTGCTGTGGGAGAGAAACTCCGATACCGATATATTCGTTTATTTTATCTTTAACCTTTTCGGCGGTTACGCCGTTTTTCTCAAGCACTTTAGCAGCCACTCCGCTACCCTCTCGAATAAGTCCCATAAGAAGATGTTCACTGCCAATATAGTTATGACCCATTTCCGCAGCCGCATCGTGAGCCTCGCTAATCGCAATTCTTGCTTTTTCTGTGAAATTTGAGAATAACATAATAATCAACTCCTTTTCTTCTATGTGTTATTTGTTATTTAGATATTGTTTCTTATTAATTCTGCACGTTTTTTATCACGTTCATTCGGTGATAATTCCTTACCGTCACATACAAGCGCCGGCTCTGAAAGCACCATACATTCAAGCGGTGCAATTTTGCTTTCCTTTGGAATTATACCCAAACTTTGTCCAAGCATTACATCGGACAAAAGTGATTTTGCCTCTGATGATGATACACTTCGTGCATATTTAAGTGTACCGTATGAGCGGAACAATCTGTCCGCAATGACGTCATAATTTTTTTCTTTAAGCATATTTCTTGCTTTTGTTTCCATATCGATAATCTGATTAACCACATTAGTCAATTTTTCGATTACCTGACTTTCGGAAAGTCCCAAAGTAATTCTGTTTGAAATCTGATACAAATTACCGTATGCCTTTGTACCCTCACCGTAAAGACCTCTTACTTCAATGCCAAGACTGCCTGCCGAAGAAATAACTCTGTCGATATTCTCGGTCATTGTGAGTGCAGGCAAGTGCATCATTACCGACGCTCTCATACCTGTACCTGTATTAGTAGGGCAAGCTGTCAAGTAACCGAAATCATTATCAAAAGCATATGTGATATTTTCTTCGATTACATCATCAACCTTGCTTGCAAGTGAGTAAGCCTCGTCAAGTGCAAAGCCGTCTTTTATAATCTGAAGTCTGATATGGTCCTCCTCCATAAGCATAATGCTCATTGTCCGGTCTTTGCTTATCATAACCGACTTACCTTTGCCCTCGCACATAACGGGACTTATAAGATGTTCTTCGGCAAGCTCCTGTTTTCTGATAAGCGGTGTATTATCAAGTTCAATAAAGTCAAAATCCTTTGCCAATGTCGAATTACCGCCCAAAACAGCGTTTTTAATTTTTTCTGTTACTTCCTTTGTGTCCTTTAGGGCATTCGGGAACGGTGTTTTATCAACATTTCTCGCAAGACGTATTCTTGTTGAAACAACTATGTCCGAATTATTATTTTTATACCAAATCATGACTTTTTCACCTCATTTTCTATTTCACGAATCTGTTTATGAAGTTTTGCGGCTGTTTCGTAATCCTCATTTTTAACCGCCGCCGAAAGTTCTTGCTTTAGTGTTTCGTACTTTCTCTTTAATTTAAGTTCTTCGCCTGACTTTGACGGTATCTTACCGACATGAACGGTACTCGGATGAATTTGTCGTAATGTTTCGGTTACAGGACCTCTGAACACTTTGTAACAT
>ENA-UPWS01001523-UPWS01001523.1-human-gut-metagenome-genome-assembly--contig:-NODE-1523-length-13126-cov-6.232662_pt1 | contig 13126 bp, 10 predicted proteins | sample MGYA00250054_ERZ773384 | MGnify/ENA primary metagenome ERZ773384 (study PRJEB29103, sample SAMN06111979) | human gut metagenome | biome: human gut; feature: ankylosing spondylitis patient; material... | reverse complement strand
TGAATGTACACCCTTAAAAATAAAAAATGAAAATTTTATGAAAACTGTTGAATATATTAGAAAACGTTATTATATTAGTAGATAGTGATTAATAGTATGGATAAAATAACGGATTTTTATAATAAATCTAAAAAAGATGATGGCAATAGAGTTAATTAACATAAGTAGTTTTCACCCATTTAAAAAGAGAGGTGAAAATTGATTTTTTGTGCTGAAATTATATAAAAAATGAGAAGTAGAAATAAAGAGAATGAATTTTATAAAAGAAAAAATAAATAAATTAAGTTTTGATAAGAAAACTGTAATAAAAGTAGTTGGTATTTTGGTGGTGTTTGCAGTTGCGATTGGAACAATTGTATTAATTGGGCATAATGGAAAAACAACGTCAAGTAAGGAAGTTCAAACAACAACTGTGCAGGAAACAACAACAAAGGCAGAAGTAGCTAAAACAAAAAAAGTGACTAAGACTAAGAAAACTAAAACAAAAAAGAAACAACCACTATATGGCAAAAAATATAAAAAATTAAAAATTGTTAAAGTTTACGATGATAAATCTTTCGAAGAGATAGATGATATTGATGACGATATAGCAGAAGTTTACAAGGATAAATCCATGGCAAGCGATGAGGCAGGAGTTGCTCTTGAAGGATGCGTTGTAAAGGTCGTAGAATCAGGTAAAGAGTGGACTAAAATCAAGTCAGGTAAAGTAGAAGGCTACATTGAGAGCAAGTATGTTGTAAAGGGAAAAGAGGCTAAAAAAGTGCTACTTAGAACAGAGCATGTAATTGCAAAAATAAAGTCAGAAAACGTAGCTATAAGAAAAGACGGCAACAAGAAGGCAGCATCAATAGGTGTGGCTTACAAAAAGACAGAATATCCTATTGTTGAAATTAGCAAAAATGAAAAATGGGTAAAAATAAAAAGGTCTGAAGCAGTAACAGGGTGGATTCCGGCAAGAAAAATGACTTTGAAGGTACAAAAAGAAAAAGTATATACTTCTGAGGAGTATGATGAGATGGTAGATACCCAGTGGACTGGTGGTATTGTTGGTTATAGTCTGGCCGAAGAAGATTTGCCTAAAAAAGGTGAAGCAAGGGACTTGATAAAGTATGCTTCAAAATTCCTTGGAAACAGATACGTTTGGGGTGGTACAAGCTTAACAAGAGGCGCTGACTGTTCAGGATTTGTACAGTCTGTTTTTAGAAAGTTCGGTCATTATCTTAACAGAACAGCAGCAGAACAGGCAAAAAACGGAAGCGCAGTCTCATTAAACAAATTAAAGCCCGGAGATTTGGTTTTTTATCATACAGATAAAAGAGATAAGAACAGAATCAGCCATGTGGCGATTTATATTGGAAATGGAAAGGTAATACATTCTGCCAATAGAAAAGTTGGCATGGTTATTAGTACAGTGGGAAGTCCATGTACGGCAAGAAGAATTTTGGCAGAAGAAAATCCTAAATTAAAAGCAAAAAAGGAAATAGAGACAAAAACAAATAAGAAAAAGCGAACTAAGCATAAAAAGCAGGATAAAACAAAGGAAGAGGAAACATCAAAAGCTGAAACTGAAATAAAAGGTTCTGAAACAGAAACAAAGAATATAGAGTCTGAAACAACAAAAGAAATTGACACAACAATAGAAGAAGACAGTAGTGAAATTTAACTCACTACTGTCTTTTTAAACGCTCTTTTAATCTGTCTAAAAATTCTTTAGAGGCACCACTAAACATTTGATATCTTTTCCAAATAACCGAAAGGTTAAGGGAAGTTTCAGGCTCCAGTGGCACAAAACAAAGATTATTAAAATGTATAATCCATATCATAAAGCGCCTGAACAGAAATTTGTAGAAGCGATAAACAAATATATAGAAAATCAACCTAAAAAATCTGCGTTGAAAGAGTATATATTAACCTTTATTTTTTACTTGATATATGGTATTCTAATTCTAGGTTTTGACTAAAATCGGTTATAAATAAAGAAAGGAATGTAAATGCAAAATTTATTTTGTGTTTACGTCTTTTATTTGTGTAAATACTAATAAAGGACTAGGTGAGAAGAATGAATAGAGTTTTACTTAAATTAAGTGGTGAAGCTTTGGCAGGAGATAAGAAGACAGGTTTTGATGAAGAAACCTGTGTGGCTGTTGCAAAGCAGGTAAAGGCTATAGTAGATAAAGGGGTTCAGGTTGCAATTGTTATCGGTGGTGGTAACTTTTGGAGAGGACGTACAAGCAATAAGATTGACAGACCAAAGGCAGACGGGATTGGTATGTTGGCAACAATTATGAATTGCATGTATGTTTCTGAAATATTTAGAACAGAAGGTATGGATACTAATGTATATACACCGTTCTTATGTGGAACTTGGACAAAACTTTTCTCAAAAGATGAAGCTGTTGCAGATTTAAATGGAGGTAAGGTTGTATTTTTTGCAGGCGGTACAGGACATCCATATTTTTCAACAGATATGACTATGGTCCTTCGTGCAATTGAAATTGAAGCAGATTGTATTTTAGGAGCTAAGGCAATTGACGGAGTTTATGACAGTGATCCTGCAGTTAATCCTAATGCAAAGAAATATGATGAATTACCTATTTCAAAGATTGTTGACGACAGACTTGGTGTAATTGATTTAGCTGCAAGTGTTCTTGCAATGGAAAACAAAATGCCAATGTTATTGTTTGGTCTCAACGAAGAAGACAGTATTAATAAAGCAGTTTCAGGCGAAAAGATTGGTACAAAAATTACAGTAGAATAAGAATATTGCAGATTAAGATATTTAAGAAAAAACTTTTAAGGAGATTATTTATTATGGAAGAATTATTAATGACTTACGAAGAAAAAATGGAGAAGTCTTTAAAAAATTTGGATGACGAATTTGGAGCAATTAGAGCAGGTAGAGCTAATCCAAGAGTGTTAGACAGAATTACAGTTGATTACTACGGAGCACCTACACCACTTCAGCAGGTAGGTAACATATCCGTACCGGAAGCAAGAGTAATTGCCATTAAGCCATTTGATCCTTCAATTTTAGGTGATATTGAACACGCACTTATGGCATCAGACATTGGTATTACACCAACTAATGATGGAACAGTTATCAGACTTGTATATCCTGAATTAACAGAAGAGAGAAGAAAAGAACTTGCAAAGGATATTAAGAAAAAAGGCGAAAATGCAAAAGTTGCAATCAGAAACATAAGAAGAGATGCAATTGATGCAATTAAGAAAAAAGGAAAAGAAGATTCAATTTCAGAAGATGAAATTAAGGGATATGAAGATGATGTTCAAAAGAGCACAGATGCATATGTAAAGAAGATTGATGATGCAATTGATGCTAAGTCAAAAGAAATCATGACAGTTTAATTTTGAATTAATGACAAAGAGGAAACAGTGCGTTTCCTCTATTTTCAGTTATTGAAAGAACGTATAAATGAGTAAGGAGACCGGGATGGCAGATAAAATTGATTTAACAGGAATGAACATTCCAAATCATGTTGCCATTATTCTTGATGGAAATGGCAGATGGGCAAAAAAGAGATTTTTACCTAGAAAAGCAGGACATGCCGCAGGTGCAAGAACAGTAGAAAAAATACTCGAAGATGCACATGATATTGGTATTAAATATATAACAATGTATGCTTTTTCAACAGAGAATTGGAACAGACCACAGGATGAAGTGGATGCACTTATGAAACTTCTTAGAAAGTATTTATCGGACTGTATAGAAAGAGCAAATAAGAATAATATGCGTTGTATGGTTATTGGCGATAAAACAAGATTAGATGACGATATTGTTGCCAAAATCAATGAATTAGAAGAGTGTTCAAAAGATAATGATGGCATAACATTTATTATTGCACTTAATTATGGTAGCAGAGACGAAATAAGAAGAGCTACAACAAAGATGGCAATGGACTGTAAGGAAGGAAAGTTAAATCCTGAGGATATAACAGAAGATACAATTAGCAGTTATTTAGACACAAGAGGAATTCCTGATCCTGATTTGTTGATTAGAACAAGTGGAGAAATCAGATTATCTAATTATTTATTGTGGCAGTTAGCATATACAGAATTTTATTTTACAGATGTATTATGGCCTGATTTCAACAAAGAAGAACTAAAGAAAGCAATAGTAAAATACAATCAGCGTGACAGACGTTTTGGAGGAGTTAAGTAAAATGGTTTTAAGTAAATTTGCAAATAAATCTTTTTTTACAAGATTAATTAGTGGCATTGTTTTAGTTGCACTTATTCTTGTGACAATTATACCGGGAGGAAACATCTTATTTTTCTTTAATATGTTTTTGTCAGTTGCAGCTTTGTATGAATTGTATAAAGTGTTAGGCTTGGAAAATAAACTACCGGGTATTACAGGATATATTGCGTTAATAGTTTATTATGCGTTGATTTACATAGGAAAAGAAGATTATGTAATTACATTACTTGTTGTATTTTTAATTTGCTTATTGGCAGAATATGTATTTATGTTTCCTAAATATAAAACAGAGGAAATTTCAAATGCAATAATGTGTATGTTATATGGCGGAATACTATTGTCATATATTTATTTAGTGAGAAATGGAGAAAACGGAACTTATTTAGTTTGGTTGATTTTCTTATGCTCATGGGCAAGTGACACATGTGCGTATGTTGCAGGCGTAGCTTTTGGAAAACATAAGATGGCACCGGTTTTAAGCCCTAAAAAGTCAGTTGAGGGTGCTGTTGGCGGTGTAGTTGGAGCAGCGGCGTTAGGTGCAATTTATGCAGCAGTATTTTCAGATAAAATTAACTTAAGTATTAATCCTGTAATTGCGTGTGCAATTATATGTGCCATAGGTGCATTAATTTCTATGATTGGCGATTTGGCAGCGTCAGCAATTAAGCGTAATCATGATATCAAGGATTACGGAAAATTAATTCCGGGACATGGCGGAATTATGGATAGATTTGACAGTGTTATTTATGTGGCACCAATTATTTGGATATTAATACAATTGTTTTAAATTTTTAGAGGAAAGATAAATGAAGAATATTTCAATTTTAGGCTCTACAGGTTCAATAGGAACACAGACTTTAGATATAGTTAGAGCAAATGATGATTTAAACGTTGTGGCAATTGCTGCAGGCTCAAATATTAAAGCGTTAGAAGAGCAGGTTAGGGAATTCAATCCTGAATTGGTTTGCGTCTATAACGAGGAAGCAGCTAAGAATTTAAAAACAGCCATAAATGATACTAATACAAAAGTAGTAACAGGCATGGATGGCTTGATAGAGGCGGCTACAATAAAAAGTGCCGAAATAGTAGTAACGGCATTTGTTGGCATGATTGGAATAAGACCAACATTAGAGGCAATTAAGGCAAAGAAGGATATTGCACTAGCTAACAAGGAAACTCTTGTTACAGCAGGTCATTTGGTAATGAAGGCTGCAAAAGATAATGGTGTTAAAATATTGCCGGTTGACAGTGAACACAGTGCAATTTTTCAGTCATTAAACGGAGAAAATCCAAAGGAAATTGATAAGATTTTATTAACAGCATCAGGTGGACCATTTAGAGGCTACACAAGAGAACAGATGAAAAATGTTAAAGTTGAGGATGCCTTAAAACATCCAAATTGGTCTATGGGACAAAAAATAACCATCGACTCTGCTACAATGGTTAATAAAGGACTTGAAGTAATTGAGGCAAAATGGTTATTTAACGTGGACATTGACAATGTAAAACCAATAGTTCAACCACAGAGTATTATACACTCCATGGTGCAGTTTAAGGATGGGGCAGTTATAGCGCAACTAGGAACTCCTGATATGAGGCTTCCAATTCAGTATGCATTATATTATCCCGAAAGAAGATATTTATCAGGTGACAGACTGGACTTTGCAAGAATTGGTCAGATAACTTTTGAGGAACCAGACTTAAATAATTTTGTTGGTCTAAAAATGGCTTTTGAAGCAGGTAGAATCGGTGGTTCAATGCCAACAGTATTTAATGCAGCAAATGAAAAGGCAGTTGCAAAGTTTTTAAACAGGGAAATTAGTTTTCTGGAAATAACAGACATAATACAATACTGTATGGAAAATCACAAAGCACTTGAGAATCCGACAGTAGAACAAATATTAGAAATAGAGGGATGGGCTTATGAGCTCATTGAGAAAAGGTGGTAATTAATGGAGACAGCAATCAGTATAATTATAGCATTAATAATTTTTGGCTTATTAGTTTTAATACATGAATTTGGTCATTTTATTGTGGCAAAGAAAAACGGTGTATTTGTAAATGAATTTTCAGTAGGTATGGGACCTAGAATTTTAAGTAAAGTTGCAAAAAGCGGCACAAGATATTCCTTAAAGATTTTACCTTTAGGTGGTTCCTGTGCAATGCTTGGAGAAGATGAAGATAACGAAGAGGAAGGCTCTTTTAATTCAAAATCAATCTGGGCGAGAATGGCAATAGTATTTGCAGGTCCGTTTTTTAATTTCATATTAGCTCTTTTACTTGCGTTTATTGTAATAGGAGCAAAGGGTGCTGATGTATCATATGTTACAAATGTTGACAAGGCATCACCGGCGTATGAAGCAGGACTTAGACAGGGAGACAGAATCGTTAAGTATAATGGCGCTCATGCAACACTTGGAAGAGAAATATACTTAGAAGATTATGTTAATCCATTAAACGGTGACGACATAACAGTATCTTTTGTTAGAAATGGTGAGACAAAGACAATTAAGTATTCACCTGAAATTGAAAAAAGATATATAGTAGGTATGCAGTATGCACCAAGCGATGCAGAAGCTGAAATAACTCAGGTAACAAGAGGTTCAGCGTTCTTTAAGGCGGGCGTTCAGGCAGGAGACGTAGTTACTGAAATTGACGGCACTGCAATCAAAACAGGCAATGACATGAACGATTATTTAACAGAGCATCCTTTTGGTGAAAATGAAGTTAAGATTACTTTGGACAGAAAAGGAAAAACTGTAAATGTAACTGTTAAACCTATAATGACAAAGATTGCAAGCAGGGGCTTTGATTACAACATTGGAAGAGAAAAACAGTCTATAGGCGGCGTAATCAAGTACAGCTTTACAGATGTAAGATACGAAATAGCAACAGTTTTAAAGAGCTTAAAAATGTTAGTTACAGGAAAGGTATCAGCAAACGAAATTTCCGGTCCTGTTGGTATTGTTAATGTAATAGGCAATACTTATTCGACAGCTAAGTCTCAGGGAACAACTGTAACTATTTTATCATTAATTAATTTAGCCATAATGTTAAGTGCCAACTTAGGTGTAATGAATTTATTACCATTACCTGCATTAGATGGTGGAAGATTATTCTTATATATTATTGAGGTTATCACTAGGAAGAAGATTCCAAAGGATAAGGAAGGTATGATACATTTCATTGGATTTATTTTATTAATGGCATTAATGGTATTTTTATTATTTAATGATATTAGAAAATTAATTTAAAATTATGATTTTGACGGATAGGTGAAGATTATGTATAGAGATAATACGAAAGTAATTAGAATTGGAAATAAAGTTATTGGCGGAGGAAATCCAATAATGATTCAGTCAATGACTAACACAAAGACTGAAGATGTGGAAGCTACAGTAGCTCAAATAAAAGAATTAGAGGCTAGTGGATGTGATATTATCAGATGTGCGGTTCCCACAATGGAAGCTGCTAAGGCAATTGCAGAAATTAAGAAGCAGATTTCAATACCACTTGTAGCAGATATACATTTTGATTACAGACTTGCCATTGCTGCCATGGAAAATGGAGCTGACAAGATTCGTATTAATCCAGGAAACATTGGCTCTGTAGACAAGGTTAAGGCTGTAGTGGAAGTGGCTAAGGCGAAAAATATTCCTATTAGAGTTGGTGTAAACAGTGGCTCGTTAGAAAAAGATATTTTAGAAAAATATGGTAAGGTTACAGCGGAAGGTTTAGTTGAAAGTGCTTTAGACAAAGTAAAAATAATCGAAGATTTAGGTTATGATAATCTTGTTATCAGTATTAAATCTTCTGATGTAATGATGTGTGTTAAAGCCCATGAATTAATATCTACAAAGACTAATTATCCACTACATGTTGGAATTACAGAATCAGGAACAGTTACATCAGGAAATATTAAGTCAGCCATAGGACTGGGCCTTATTTTAAATCAGGGAATTGGCGATACAATCAGAGTATCCCTTACTGATAATCCGGTTGAGGAAATTGCCAGTGCCAAACTTATTTTAAAAACATTAGGTTTAAGAAAAGGTGGCATATCAGTTGTTTCATGTCCTACTTGTGGTAGAACTCAAATTGATTTAATTGGTTTGGCAAAACAAGTGGAAAAAATGGTGTCAAAGTATGACTTAGACATTAAAGTTGCTGTAATGGGATGTGTGGTTAATGGACCCGGTGAGGCAAGAGAAGCTGATCTTGGAATAGCAGGAGGAAAAGGAGAAGGTCTTTTGATTAAAAAGGGCGAAATAGTAAAGAGAGTTTCTGAAAACGAATTATTAAACACACTGGAAGAGGAATTAAAAAACTGGAGGAATTAAATTGGCAAAAAAGAACTTTTTAGAAGTTTTTGATAATCTTCAGTTAAATGATGAATTACGAGGTATTTTAGAATTAGTAGATATAACGAGAATTGTTACTAATACAGAACATACCAAAATAAGAATCTATATTGAAAGCAGCAGACTTATTGAAAAGTCTGCTATTTTCAAAATTAGGGAAGAATTAGCAAGAACTTTAAGAACAGGCAAAAAGATAGGTATAGAAATTATAGAGAAATATTATTTGTCTGCTCAGTATACAACGGAAAACTTATTTGAAATATATAAGGATAGTATTGTGCTTGAATTAAATGAACATAGTCCCATAATTGCTACTATGTTAAAGAAAGCACCAACATCCTTTGATGAGAAAGGCAGACTGGTTATTAATCTGGAATCAAGTATTATTTCGGAAGCCAGAATGAAAACTTTAAAGGATACAATTGAGAGAATTTTTAGAGACAGATTTAGTATGCCTTTAGAAGTTAAAATCAAAAAGCATGCCATTGACGGAAATAGATACGCTAAACGAAACGCTAAACGTTTGAAAAATGAAGTGGATGTTCTTTTAAGCAAAAATGAAGAGAAGCAACCGGAGGAAGCAAAGAAGGTAGAAGAGAGACCTAAAAGACTTAAAAAGGCTACATATTCAGATAATCCTGAAGTGGCATACGGAAGAGACTTTAAATTTGATTCAGACACAGCCTTATGTGATGTGTTTGAGGGAACAGGCGAGTGTGTGGTTAAAGGTCAGGTTATGACCATGGATGACAGAGAATTAAGATCAGGAAAATACCTTGTCAGCTTAGAGATAACAGATTTCACAGATAGTATTGCAGTAAAGATTTTCTTAGGAGATGAAAATGCCAAGAAGGAATTTACTTCAAAGGTAAAAAAGAATACTTTTGTAAGAATCAAAGGTGTTGCGATGTATGACACCTATGACAGACAGGTGGAAATCAGCCGTGTGGATGGTATGAAGGTTATACAGCCGTTTTCAACTGAAAAGAGAAAAGATACTGCAGTGGAAAAAAGAGTGGAACTTCATTGTCATACCAAAATGAGTGATATGGATGGTGTAAGTAACTGTAGCGATTTAGTAAGACGTGCTTATGAATGGGGACATAGAGCGATTGCCATAACAGACCATGGCGTAGTACAGGCATTTCCCGATGCCTGGCATGAGTATTGTGACATTAAGAAGGAATGTTCAAAGGTAGGAAAAGATTGTGACTTTAAGGTAATATATGGTGTTGAAGCTTATCTGGTAGATGACTTGAAAGATATGATTGTTAATCCCAGAGGTCAGAGCTTAGATGACACATACGTTGTATTCGACTTGGAAACAACAGGATTTAGTGCAAAAAGTGACAGGATTATTGAAATTGGAGCTGTAAAGGTACAAAATGGAAAAATAATTGACCGTTTTAGTACATTTGTTAATCCTGAAATACCTATACCTCTTAGAATTGAACAATTAACAAGTATTAATGACAATATGGTTATTGATGCTCCTAAGATAGAAGAAATTTTACCTTCATTTATGGAATTTTGCGAAGGCTCAGTAATGGTTGCCCACAATGCAGACTTTGACATGAGTTTTATTGCAGCTAATTGCGAGAGAATTGGCTTGCCATGTGATTTTACAATCGTTGATACAGTTGCAATGTCAAGATATTTGATTATAGGACTTGGAAAATACAAATTAGACAGAGTTGCCAAGGCATTGGGAATTGTTCTTGAAAATCACCATAGAGCTGTAGATGATGCAGAGTGTACAGCTCTTATTTTCCTAAAACTTTGTAAGATGTTAAAGGATAAAGGAATTAATAATCTTGATGAAGTAAACAAAGAAGGAAAGAAGTCAGACAATCTTATAAATAAGCTTCCTGCACATCACGCAATTATTTTGGTTAAAAACCAGACAGGAAGAGTTAATTTATATAAGTTAGTATCTATTTCCCATATAGATACTTTTGCCAACAAAAGACCACGTATATTAAAAAGTGATTATTTAAAATACAGCGAAGGTCTGATGATTGGAAGTGCCTGTGAGGCAGGTGAATTATATCAGGCTATATTACATGGAAGAACTCAGCAGGAAGTTGCAAGGTTAGCAGAATTCTATGATTATTTTGAAATTCAACCTTTAGGCAACAATGAGTTTATGTTAAAAACAGGTAATCCTGATATAGATAATAAGAAAAAATTCTTAGTTGATTCAAGGGAAGAACTAAGAGAGATTAACAGGAAGATAATTGAACTGGGAAGAAAATTTAATAAAATAACAGTTGCTACATGTGATGTTCATTTTATGGATCCGGAAGATGAAATTTATCGTAGAATCATACAGTATGGTAACGGATTTAAGGATGCAGATAATCAGGCACCTTTATATTTGAGAACAACAGATGAGATGCTTGGTGAGTTTGATTATTTGGGTAGTGATTTAGCAGAAGAAGTTGTAATTACAAATCCAAACAAGATTGCAGATATGATAGAAAATATTTCACCAATTCATCCTGATAAATGCCCACCGGTTCTTGATAATTCGGAAGAAAACCTGAGAAATATCTGTTTCCAAAAAGCCCATGAAATTTACGGCGAAGATTTACCAAAAATTGTTGAAGATAGATTGGAAATTGAACTGGATTCTATTATTGGTAACGGTTATGCGGTTATGTACATTATGGCTCAGCGATTAGTTTGGAAATCAAATGAAGATGGATATTTGGTAGGTTCAAGAGGATCTGTTGGTTCATCTTTTGCAGCTACAATGTCAGGTATTACAGAATGTAATCCTTTAGCCCCGCACTATTATTGTGAGAAGTGCAAAAGTTCATTTTTTGAGGATGAGTACAGAGCACCTGAAGGGACACCTATAGATGAAATTAAAAAGATTCAGGCAACAATTAAAGAGGAAAGAGCAGAGGGTGGTCTTGGATTTGACTTGCCTGATGCAGTATGTCCACACTGTGGAGAAAAACTTCATAAGGATGGCTTGGAAATTCCTTTTGAAACATTCCTTGGATTTGGTGGTACAAAGGAACCGGATATCGACCTTAACTTCTCCGGTGAATACCAGGGAAATGCACATGCGTATACAGAAGTTATGTTTGGTAAGGGCCATACATTTAGAGCGGGAACATACGCAGGTGTAGCCGAGAAAACTGCATTTGGTTATGTGAAAAATTATTACGATGACCATAACGAGATTAAGCGTACTGCGGAAATTGACAGAATAGCAAGAGGCTGTACAGGAATCCGTAGAAGTACAGGTCAGCATCCTGGTGGAATTGTTATTGTTCCAAGGGATAAGGAAATATATGAATTTACGCCAATACAGAAACCAGCTAACGATATGACGGTAGATACAATAACTACTCATTTTGAATACCATGCAATTGATGCAAACCTGTTAAAGTTAGATATTCTCGGACATGATGATCCAACAATGATTCGTCGACTTGAAAAACTAACAAACACTAATGTTCAAACGGATGTGCCTTTTGATGACAAAAATGTAATGTCATTATTCCTTGGCCCTGAGGCTTTAGGAATTACAAGCGATGACATTGACGGCTGTCCAACAGGTTCCCTTGGTTTACCTGAACTGGGAACAGATTTCGTTATTCAAATGTTAGTAGATACTAAACCTACAAAAATTGCCGATTTAGTTAGACTTGCAGGCTTGTCTCATGGTACTGACGTGTGGCTGGGGAATGCACAGACACTTATTCAGGAGGGCAAGTGTACAATTTCTACTGCTATATGTACTAGAGATGATATTATGGTTTACCTAATGGATAAAGGTATAGAGCCACAGGTAAGTTTTGATATTATGGAACATGTTAGAAAGGGTAGAGGTCTTCTTACTTTTACAGACAAGGAAACAGGAGAAGACAGGAAGGAAGAAGATGTAATGCGTGAACATAATGTACCTGAATGGTATATTTGGTCATGTAAAAAGATTAAGTATATGTTCCCTAAGGCACATGCGGCTGCTTACATTATGATGGCTTTACGTGTTGCCTGGTACAAGGTGTATCACCCATTGGCATATTATGCAGCATATTTTGGAATTCGAGCAAAAGCTTTTGACTATGAAACAATGTGTCAGGGAAAAGAAAAACTTGAATACTTTATGGCAGATTTAAAACGTAAGAAGAATAATCATGAAGCATCTAAGAAAGATGAAGATTCTTTAGGTGACATGAAGATTGTTCAGGAAATGTATGCAAGAGGATTTGAGTTCTTACCGTTGGATATTTATACTGCAAAGGCTCATGAGTTCCAGATAATAGATGGTAAGTTAATGCCTAGCTTGGATTCTATTGAAGGACTTGGAGAAAAAGCGGCAGATGCTTTAGTAGAAGCAGTTGCAAATCAGAATGGACCATTTGTTTCTAAAAATGATTTAAGACAGAAAAGTAAGTTAAGCAAAACAGTAATAGATACAATGTCAGATTTGGGATTGTTAGAAGGAATGCCTGAAGACAGTCAGTTGTCTATTTTTGATTTTTAATTTTATGAGTTTCAAATTTCAAATTTAATTTTGAATTATAAA
>ENA-UPWS01001494-UPWS01001494.1-human-gut-metagenome-genome-assembly--contig:-NODE-1494-length-13332-cov-9.304866_pt1 | contig 13332 bp, 7 predicted proteins | sample MGYA00250054_ERZ773384 | MGnify/ENA primary metagenome ERZ773384 (study PRJEB29103, sample SAMN06111979) | human gut metagenome | biome: human gut; feature: ankylosing spondylitis patient; material... | reverse complement strand
TTTGAAATAAATGTGTCAAAGTTTAAAATTTCACAATTGTTTTCGTTGTAAATATTAGAATTAATTGTAACATACAAATTAGCTGAGTCTTCGGTTAATTTGAAACATGGAAGATTTTGAGAAATTGTATAGCTTGTATTTGATGGCATCAATAACCAGCATCCACATACTCTATCTTTTCTCATTATTTTGTAAGTTTCTTCTATTTTACGTGGTGTTTTACAAATATTGAATGCTACTTTATATGTTTGATATGTTACCAAAACATCTGCATTCCAATTTTTACATTTGTATTTTGTTTCAGTTTGTAATCTAAGATTTTCTGATACAGATATAATATTTTCTATTATTTGTTCTTTTGTCATATTTGTTGATTAATGTTTAGGCGTTTTTTATAAAATAACAAAGTGTGATTTATGTTCGTAAGTTTTATTTTGTTGTTTAATGTTATGCAAATATATGTATTATTTTTATACAATTAGAATTATATAGGTTGAAAATATTTTTATTAAGACTAATTTTTATGATTATCAACAAAAACGGACAACAGCCGTGAAACAAGTTCCGGCTGTTGTCCGTCTGCATTTTATGAATGTTAGAAAGTAAGTGTAAAATCAGATACCCATAAGCGGCAGAATTGACGGAGTTAGCAGTGAGGTCAGGATGCCGTTGATCGTAAGTCCAAGACTTGCGTAGGCTCCGTGCACCTTGCTCACGTCCATTGATGTTGCCGTACCCATGGCGTGTGCCGCCGTTCCCATAGACAGACCTTGTGCCACAGGGCTGTTTACGCGTGCAAATCCCATTGTCTTATAGCCCGCCACCGCACACAGCAGACCTACGCACACCACTACGGCTGCCGTAAGCGACGGTATGCCGCCGATGCTCTTCGTAACTTCCATTGCGATAGGTGTGGTTACAGATTTTGGTGCGAGCGACATTATCACCGGCTTAGATGCACCGAGCGCTTTAGCTATAAGCACTACCGATATAATGCCTGCCAGACAGCCTGCAAGCTCTGACATGAGTATCGGCAGAAACTGTTTCTTTATCGTTTCAAGCTGCTGATACAGCGGTACGCCAAGCGCCACGACTGCAGGCTGAAGCCAGAATTCTATCATGTGTCCGCTCGTGTTGTATGTTTCGTATTTTACGTCTGATATCTTCAGAAAGGCTATCAGCACGCAGATGCTCACCAGAATGGGGTGCATTATTGTCCAATGAGTCCATTTGCGGAGCAGCTTTCCGAAGAAATAGCTGCCGAACGTGAGGGCGATAAGAAAAAATTCGTTTGACAGATAGCTCATTGGTCGCCTCCTTTCCTGTTTACGGCTTTTCCATAAATCTGATGAACCCATCCCGTTACGGCCAGTACAATTACCGTGGATATGGCCGTTGAGATTAATATCGGCCAGAATTCGGCCTTAATAATGTCGAAATAGAGCATAATGGCAACGCCGGGCGGAACAAAGAAAAATCCGATGTTTGCTACAAGAAAGTCTGATATGGTCTTTACCCATTCCAGACGTATTATCTTCAGCTTCAGCAGAAGAGTAAGAATTAGCATGCCCAGGATGCTCGACGGCAAAGGTATGCCCGTGAGCCATATTATCAGCTCACCCAATGCGAGACAGCCAAACAATATGGCCAGTTGTCTAATCATCATAACCTTTAAAACAAATAATCTTTTTACCTAACGGGGTGCAAAGGTATATCGTTTTTAAGTGATATACAAATTTGTTAACACTTTTGTTCCTTCATTTTTTATGCTTCTTACAGTTTGTCGTATATTTGCTTGATCTGATTGCATGTTTTGATTTAATCTCAGTTTCCATATTTGCAGTATCAGTTATGGTCATTTCTTGTTGATTTGTTTGTTTGCTTATGCTGCAGTGGCTGGGTTTCTGTGTGCGGGGAGACTGTTGCGGCTGCTGACTTATTAGAACTTTAGCGTGTTTTTGATATAGATAAAATTTGCAATCGCTTTTCTGATGTTGTATTTTTGCGGCAAGGATAACAAATAATTTCTTATATCATGAATAATACATTTAAAGTAAGTTTGTTCAAGAACTTCCTTAACAGGGAGACTATTGCTAATTGTGAGTTGGACGAGTTGGTGGTTATGATCAGGCAGGGACGCTATGCCGGTGCTTTGTCAGACTATCGCTGTTATAGTCCGTTGCTGTCTTCCGGCAAGCCAGTCTCATGTTCCCGGCGCGATGTAATGACAGCCGACAACCGCATTCCGCGCCTTTGTTTCTCTTCCGTATATAAGCGTCGCAACGGCAAAAGAATTGTAGTCGGACGCAACGGACTGCTTTTCATCGAGATAGCAGGGCTAAAGAGCTTTGATGAGGCTGTGCGCATACGGCGCGTTGCATCGCGCCAGCCATACACAATGTTGGCTTTTATCGGTGCGAATGGATTGTCTGTCATTGTGGTTTGTTCTATTTCGCAGGCCGACGGCACTCTTCCATGCGATACGGAGGTCTGGCGCAGGCTAATGTCAAAGGGGTACAGACTTCTGCATTATATATATTCGTCACAGCTAAAGACCGAAATATCTATGCAGACAGGCACTGCCGAGGCTATGTGTCTTATGAGTGCCGATGCCGGCATTTATTACAATCGTGAGGCTTTGACATTGATTGTGTGTGAGAATGATGTATATGACACTTTTAATGTATGCCGTTCGCACGCTTTTGAAGCCGATGAGTCGCCTCTTCCGGGCAAATCGTCTTCAGAGGCTTATCGCTATATCTTTTATTGTTGTTGGAACCATGTGCTCGATTCTGGACTTAATCAGGACGACCCTTATTATGCTGAAAGTGCCATACAGAAGCTGGCATACCTGTGCCGTAAGTCAGGTTTGCCGCAGCAGATGTGTGTTGACCGCACAATGAACCTTGGCACTATTAATGTAGAGCGCGGCCTGGTTGAGTTGTTTTTTGCGCAGGCATATCGTCAGGTAGAAGATAATCCTAATCCGTTGAGGTATGTCGAGGTTCCCCGGCTTCAGGCCATAAAGCTTGATAATTTTTTCAGTACACGTTATGTCATGCGCCGCAATGTGCTTACGGGTGTGGTGCAGTATAAGCACATCGGGGCTTGCGATGCCGATTACAGGCCGGTTACGCAGGAAGTTATCAACACCATAGCCGTGAAGGCTCAGCGCGAGGGCATCAGGGTGTGGGCCCGCGACATCAAGGAACGAGTGAATTCTACGCTTGTTTCTGATTTTGATCCGTTGAACCATTGGCTTGACTCATTGCCCGAATGGGACGGACGCGACCGCCTAAAGGTCTTTGCGCAGCGTGTTCCTACCGGCAATTCCCGTTGGCCGGGATACTTCAGTGTATGGATGCGCTCAATGGTTGCTCACTGGATGGGGCTGGATGTCATGCACGGCAACGACCTTGTTCCCCTGCTCATTGGCAGTCAGGGCTGTGGCAAGTCGTCGTTTGCCAAGATTATATTGCCGCCAGAGCTCCGCACCTATTACAACGACCGTATCGACTTCCGCAACGACAACACGCTGATGCGTGGCCTGTCATCCTTTGCCCTTATCAACATCGATGAGTTCGACCGCTATTCGGCCAGTAGACAGCCGCTGATTAAATACATCATTTCAAAGAGTGAAGTAACAGCCGTGAAGGCATATCGCAGCAATTTTTCAACCGAACGCCGTTATGCAAGTTTCATCGCCACAACCAATAGCAGGCATCCTTTGACCGACCTTACCGGTAGCCGAAGGTTTGCGTGCGTGGCAGTTACGGGCAGCATTGATTTCACTTCGGCTGTTGATTATCAGCAGCTTTATGCCCAGATTATAAGCGAAATACGTGGCGGCGCCTTGTGTTATCTCAATGCGGCAGCTACTGAACGCCTGATGGACGACAACATGAGCTTCATGCGTGTTTCTGATTTTGGCTCGGCCGTAGCCCGTCTCTTCCGCATTCCTGAAGCCGATGGGGCAGGGTATGAGATGTCTGTTGACGACATTGTGTCCGTAGTCTGCCGTGCCTATCCGCGTCTGCCGGTGTCAGGGTTGTCTGATAAAAGTGTAGGCATAACGTTGAAGCGGCTAGGTTTCAGCAGGCGCCACACGCGCACCGGAGTGCGTTATATCGTGGAGCAAATAGGAGAATAATTTTTTCTTTAGAAACTCATCACTCGTCACATCCTGCTCTAAGATGCTTGCTGTCAGGTGGTTATAGTGTGATGAGTTAATTTTTCAACTCATCACACTATCTGTTTTTCAGCTTTTTCAGGCTTTTATTGATGTTTTCATAATGCAGAATTCAGATAAAAAACTGTTTCTGGATATAATTAATCCTGTTTTTGGTTGACCTAATATGCATGTGTGATGAGTTGAAAAGTCAACTCGTCACACTGTAAGTTGTTGTAGATAAATAAGTTATGCCCAATTGTGACGAGTGATGAGTTTTTAAAGAAAAACATTTTTATTATATGCGTTGGCAATATGATAAGTGCCCTTTCGTAATGTAAAAGGCCACCTTTCGCATTCTAAAACCTATGCTTTTGCAATGCGGAATGATATGTATCAGGATGTTTGAAAGTCAATAATTTATGATGAAAAAACGCCTGTCTTTCCAAAACAGAAAAGACAGGCGCCGCTTTTACTATATCCACATTCTATGATGTGAAAATCCCCATTATTATTTAACTAAAACTTTTTTTACCAAGTTTCCTACTTTTACAATATATATACCGTTGTTCAGGTTGAAGGTACAGTTGCCGTCAACATTGCTTTCTGCCACTTTTACGCCTGAAACATTGTAAATAGCAACCGGCTTATTAGCAGCGCTGACATTGATGTAGCCTTTGCCTGCAGTTATGCCTTCTTGCATATCGTTCATCTGGTATATGTTAGTGCTTACCGGTCCTGTAAGTGTCATGCAGATGCCTGTGTATGCTTCGTCTACTCTTATATAGTGCTTGCCCGGAGTAGTGACAGTGGTTTTCCAAGTGCATAGCATATTGTAATCCTCGTCGAATGAGTTTTGGAATTCCATTACAACTCCATTAGTTCCGTTGAGTGCATCTTCTTCGTTGGCAAACCATACAGGGTTGGTCATGAACGGAGCGTTGGTTGTAACAGTAACTTCTCCTTCTTCAAGCGGAACGACATACCATAACGGTTTTGTTGCCTCAACTTCCGGTAGTTCTACAGCCTCTCCGTCTTTAAGCTCGATAGCCGTATTGACAGACTCGCCTTCCTTAAACTCTCTTTCGGTGAAGTACACGCTGTTGCCTTTTGACGCTGTTGTTATCTTGACATTTACAAGGAATATGTCGCCTGATGCAGCCGAAAGGTCAACATGGTAAATAGTAGAACCGTCGGTATCTGGTCCTGATATTGCTACTGGCTCACCGTCCTTGCCCTTGCAGTAATAAATTTCGTCATAGCCCATATCATTGTAAGGCTTGTTGCTTTCTATAGTCAGAACGCCGTCTTCCTTCATTGTGTATTGCAGCCATAGATTTCTTGGTATTTCGTCTCCGAATGTGTATGTGTCGCCGTCTACTATTATCGGGTTAGTGCGTCCTTCTCCGAGATCATAATCTTTTTCCTCTATGGTGAACTTCTGTCCGTCCAAGGCTCCGTCTATCTTAATGAGATATGTTGTTCCCTCGAGAATCTCAAGCACGTATGCCATATTTTCGTCTCTTGTAGTAGAATAAGAGCCATCGTATGGGCCGGTGCCCTTCGGGAATGAAACAAACATATTAGACGGTCCGCTGAAATACAGTTTGCCGGTTATTGTGGCTGTATACTTATAATACTTAATGTATCCGTTCTTGTTTTCAACAGTGTTTTCACCTTTCACGGCTGTTAGAGGATCGGTGATGATGTCTCCCTGCATTATGTCCTCCATTGAAACTTTGAATGTGATAGGTTCTGTTTCGCTTGAAGTCCATTTGATGATATAGCGCTGGCCCTGCTCGCCTCCGCTGACCTGTGTGTATACGGCATTATTGCCGGAAATGCTGTTATAACTGTTCCCACTAGGATAAATTTCAACCTTAGTGTATCCGCTTTGTATTTCAGAAACAGCCTTCACATCAAGAATTTTGTTCGACTGTGCCGGAATATCTACCGCATAGAATGTTGTCTTGTTAGAGGCCTCTGTTGTGATTTCTGATGGAGTTTCACTGATTACAATCGGGTTCGACTCTTTGTCTCCTGCTTTATAGTCTTCGCATGCAAAAGTCATAATCTGCTCTTCTGTCGTAGCTTCAGTTTTGTTTACACATACGAAATATATAGTGTTTGGCTCTTCCAGTTCCCAACGTGTGTTGAAGCTGCCTTCTTCTGATGTGGCCAAAGTATATCCGGCTTCAATAAGACTCTTGTCTTCCGGGAAAATCTTAACTTGTCCGCCAGGAAGTTCGCTTGTGCTGCTGACAACTCCATATCCGGTTCTTTCGTTTGAGTATATGTAGTAATAAGTACCGGCTGCTGCAGGAACAGAGTTGTCGCCTTCTTTCAGCCGGAACGGCATGTAGAGTGAGCCGCGCTCAGCGTCTTCAAATGTTACGTCAAGTATGAAAGGAGAATAGTTGTCGAATCTTATCAGATATGTCTTTCCTTCTTCTACCGGCATCTTGCATTGATGTTGTGTACCGCGGTCGATGGCGAATGTCGGGTCGAATTTGAGCCCAATAGAGCCTTCAACAGTAATTCCCATTACGGCTGTAGACGAGGTCATGACGAGCAGACCTTCCTTGTCTGCCGTGTAAGTGGCATAGAAAACTTGATCAGAAAATACATACTGGTTTCCCATGTAATACTTGTTTCCGGGTGAGATAGGCATAGGGTCATCCTCGGTATGACCTTTGCCTAAATCCGGTAAAGGAGTAGTTTTCAGGTCGAATGTTGCCTTGTAGCCGCCATACACTGGCATTTGAAAGTAAATTGTGCTGCCTGCCTCCAACGGATAATTTTGTATGGTAAATTGTTCGCCTTGAGCAGGCTTTACGTTAACCCGTTCGCTGCCGTCGAGTTCAAATGCCGTTAATTGCTGGATACTGGTTGCCTCAATCGTAAGTATACTGTTCTCTTCAGCTGTGTATTTCCAGTAGACATCCACTTCATCTTTTGTGTCAGGCGTATATTCGTTATAACCGACACGCAGGTTTATCGCTGTTTCGGGCGAGTCTTGTGCGATGGCAAAGCCTGACATTGCAGCTAGCAATATTGTTGTGAATAAATGCTTTTTCATAAACAGAAGGTTTTAAGTGTTAAACAAGAATTGCAGCATGGGTTATTGTCTGCCGTTTCGACGGGATAAATCACCCCGGGCAATATCCCATGCTGCAAATATTATATGTATGGCGTCTGGAAATGTTTTTATCTTATTACAAATTTCTTGCCGCCCTTGATGTATATGCCTTTTGTGAGGCCTTTAAGGCTGCCGTCGGTGCGCACTAAGCGTCCGTCAATGGTATATATGTCGTTGTCGTTCTTTGCTTCATCAGAATTTATTGTCTGCTTGATTCCTGATGCAACACCTTCTTCGACAGTTACATTTGCTATCTGTAAATAAGACATTCCATTTACAGGATACGGGCTTACGAGGTGTATACCTATACAGCGCGCTCCGTCTGTTCCTGCCGGAACGTTAAACTCATACTCAGAGTAAATCCAGTTGTCGCCTGATTCATTCAACTGCGGCTTGAACGTAAATTCATCAAACATAGCATGTTCTGTGTAAATGTTGTTGCTGCCCAAAGTGAACTGCAGTTTCTCTTCGGCTGTGCAGCGTATCTTCACTCTGATCTTGTAGCTCTTTGCGGCATTAAACTCGAGCGGAGGACTTATCAGCCATTCGTCGGCGTCATTTCCGTAGTTTTCGATACCTGGGTTGACAATGTATTCAGCGCATGGTGTAGTATCGTCAAACTGCAGCGGTCCCCATTCAGATGTATATGTCCAGCTGTATGCGTCTTTATTGGCATCGTAAGCCATCCACTGATTTTCAAAATATGTCATGTTTGAAAAGTCTTGTGACATCGGCAGAGTCATTGCCTTGCCGAGTACATAGGCTTCTGGCATGTTTGCAGCTGTCTCACCATATTCGTTGCATGCATAGATGACGTATGTGTAGCGTCCGATGCGTGTCATCTGGTCGTCTGTGAACGTGGTCTCTTTCAGGTTTTCAACAACAGTCTTGTTGTCCGGCTGGCGCACGATCTTATATGTCAGTCCGTCTGGAGAGAAATATCCTCCGTTAAAGCCTTGTGTAGGTGCGTCCCATGACAGCTTGGCTGAAGCACATCCTTCGCCAACGACGAATTTCATGTTAGATACCTGTCCCGGCATGTCGTTGCCTACAAATACCGTTGCGCGGGCTTTGCCGCCGTTGCCGGCCTTGTTTACGGCGTAAATAACGTATGCGTAGTCGCCGTCAGCATCAATACTGGTGTCGTCATAAGACGTTGCATTAGCTTCCAGAGTTGCAATCTTTTCTCCGTTACGCTCTATCACATAACCTGTAACGGCATCAGCCAATGTCTCGCCGCCGAAAGAAGTTGTAGGAGCTTTCCATGTCATGCGTGCTGTCCTTGCACCTTTCTCTCCTGGTGTAACTGTGAATTCTGCAGGTTCAGCAGGAGCGTTGTCTCCGCCTTCAGCAAACGGGATGTAGAGAGCCATGAATGATGAGTTGATACCAATCTGTCCGAGATTCTTCATTGTTACATTTTCAGATGTCATGTCGATGCACAGCATGTGTGCTTGTATGCCCTTGTCATAATCATATGAGCATGCTGCCCAATACAGAAGACCAGTAGAATGGTCGAATTCCATTGTCTGATTCTGTGACAATCCTCCGAAACCTGTCTGCAATATTCTTGTTACCGAACCGTCATTTTTGTTCACCTTATACAGCACGCCGTCATTGGCGCCTACGCCATATAATGTTCCGTCCATGTCGGCAGCAATTACGCCAAGAGTTTTTTGCAGCGTTGTAACCTTTGTAAGCATACCGTCTTTAAGGTTGACGCTATACAGGGCAGATTCTCCCTGGAAGAAACCTATTGCGTACATTGTCTTAGAACTGTAGTCATAGGTCATGTCCTGTGTCTTGAAGTTAGTGCCTTGTGCGGCAAGTCCTTCCGAACCCAGCACGGTGTAGCGGCCCGTCGTTATATTGTATGATATGAAGTCGCCGTTCTGAGGACCCATAAATGAGTCATAGACATATTCGTATGCATAGAAGACGTCGTCTACGGCAGCTCCCGAATATATGCTCTTCATGTTTCCATAAGGATATATTACGTCAGCTTTTGAAAGATCATTGAGGTTTAATGAACAAAAGCCGTAAGCACCTGCCAGAGCTCCGTTGTAGTTAAAGTATCCATACATTTTCCTGTTTACGGTTGATGCTGAGCCGCTGTCTGCAGCATACGCAGATGTGTTGGCGCAAATAATAGCCAAAACTGCAAGCATGGAGAATAAAATTTTCTTCATAATGGTACTTTTTAAATGTTAATAATTAGGGTCTTGCTAAAATAACTTTTTTAATTAACTCACCGCATTTTACAATGTACATGCCACATCCAGGAGTGCATGTTATATGCCTTTGGGCTGATTTCTGTATAATGCGGCCGTCAGCTGAGAGTATGAGTACATCAGACTTTTGCGGATTGTCAATATTTATTGTTCCGCCGGTTGTGCTGATGCGTGCCAGTTCTTGTCCTGCTTCGTGTGATTCAATGCCTGTTGCATCGCTCTTGAAGTCGAAAGTGATCACACCGTTGTTTTCTCTTATGTTTGTTATCGGACAGTTTACCGCGTCAGATGTAGTATGCCATTTTGCAGAAGGCATTGACGTGTCGGTAAACTGTGTGTTGTTGCTTGTTCCGGGGAACGGGTCGCCGGCCTCGGTGCCGTCAGAGGCATGTCCGTCTGCAGGGATAAGAGAAACATGCTCATAGCCTGATGATGAGGTGTTGACACGGTTGGTATTCCAAAGAGAAGGAACATAATGTATTTGCGAAATAATCAGTCCGTGACCGTCGAGAGCCTTGTCCCAGCCTGTCTGCTGGCGGTTCTCCAAGGTGAAGTATTCATTGTTGTCTGTTCCGCATACAATGAAGTATGCCTCGTTTGATTCAGACAACGGGTTTAATGTCAGGTCCTTGGCAGGTTCGCTAAGCACTACAGGTTCGAGCCAGCCTACAGTATATTTGTCCATTGCTGTGTATCCGGCAGGAGTCTTGCTGTCGTCATTATAGAGTCCGTTGCACATCACGTCCCATGTAAGCATGCCTTGCATTCCTGAATATGCAGCGTCGTATATGTCAGGCAGTCCGAGGATGTGGCTGAACTCATGGCAGAATGTGCCGATGCCGTCGAGAGTTGTTCCTTCATGGCCTCTCAGCTCACATGAACATGCTGCCTGTCCTAGATACAGTCCGTCGTACATGTTCCAGCTTTCGTAAGTCAGGTCTACGGCCTGTGGCCATACGGTCTCTTCGCTGCCGCCCTGCGACTGTCCGTAGCCGGCATACACCACGAAGATAAAATCAACATATCCGTCGCCGTTGTAGTCGTATTTAGAAAAGTCGACGTCTGTGTTTGCGTCTGCCATGCTGCATGCATCTATCATCAGTTCTGCTGCTCTCTCGTCATAGCCGTAATATGCCATTTCGTGAGGAAGGTCAACTGGGCCGACAATGTCAAATGTAGGAACAAACTTTCCGGCAGACTGCGCGGTGAAATAGCTCTTTATGCTTCCTGAAGCATACGGACCTGAATAGTCTTCATCGTTTGCCATGCTGTTATATATGTCATGGATGTTGTCAGTAGAAAACTTCTGGTCCTTAAACTGGGCTAAGATTATAAGTCCGCGGATATTGCCTATTGTAGGGAATACAGGTTCTATGACGCTTGGCGAGCTTTGACTTTTTACTCTTTGTGCCTTAGAGGCTATCTCCTGGCGCTTGTCCCTATAGGCTACGGCAAGCTTTTGCTTGATAGCCTGCTGGTCTAATGTTTTAATAAATTGGAGTTCTTTAGCGTTGCGGCTTGTTGCGTTGTGTGCCACCATTCCTGTCGGCACCACCTTGTTGTCAACAATTTCTGCATATCTAAGACTTCCGTTTGCATCGGGTAGAAGGATGAATCCGTCTTCACTTACATAATGGTGCATGTATTCGTCACCATTCAAATACACTGTTACCTTAGTTCCGTCTGCCTGGGTGTATGATATCTTGTTTGGCCAGGCAGGAGCAGCGTATGCGCCGTTTAAACAAATCAGGCAAGCTGCAATGGTAATAAAAACGTTAAGGATTCTCATAATATTGTAGGAGTTAAGTTTATCAGAATAATAGATTTATTAAATTTTTACGTCTGCTAAATTATATTTTTTATTACAGATTATAAAAATAAAAGCATCCAAATTCTTCACATTTCACGAAATATTAAAAAAAAACTTGCATTTTACGATTTTGTCTATATTTTTCTCTTATATTTTGTTTAAATTTGCAATGGAAGACGGTTAATAGCCTGTCGATTAAAATTTATTAATAGCCTAATACGATATGTTTAAACACATTATTTTCATAATATTTCTATTTGTATGTCCTGTATGTCATTCTTATGCGTCGATGCCTGCAAACACAAAATCAGGCATGACAAAAATAATAGCCGACGGCTTGTATAAGGATGGCAATTATCCTTTGGCCCTTACATATTATATAAAAGGTATGGAAATAGCTGAAAAGGAAGACGACAAGCGCACATACATGGCATGCATAGGTAATATTGCCAATATTTATGAAGCTTTTGGCGATTATGAGGCAAACCTTTTCTATCTGCTGAAAGGATACAAAATGTCGAAAAAGCTTAATGACGAAGAGCTGATAGGCAAATACCTTACTAATATAGTGCCTGCATATTGTCATCTGGGGAATATAAAAAAGGCAAAGGAATATTATGATATAGCCAAGAAGATGCAGGTAAGCAAGAACGCAACACAATGGGAGTATTTCCTAATATATAATTCTGCCCGAATAAAGCAGGCTGAACGTAAGTATGACGAAGCTGTGAAGGATCATCTAAGGGCTGCCGCATACGCAGAGAAAAATGAGCTGGACGACATCTATGTACTGTATCAGGAGTCTGAGATAGGAAATATTCTCGTTAAAAAGCATGATTACGGCAATGCTATAAAGTATGGAGCTAAATGCCGGGATATGTCTGTTGAAATGGATAATGCCGAGATGGAAATCAATGCGTACAAGATTCTTTACGAGGCGTATGCCGGAAATGGCGATAGCGATTCTGCCAGAAAATACAGAGTGTTATATCTTGAGACTTATGACTCGGTGTTTAGTGCAAAGGGCATGAACCAGGCAAGGGGAAAGCTGCAGGAGTATGAGTCGCGTAAAAGTACGGAGGAGATAAGTTCGCTGACCTCGATTATCAATATTTACACCTTGGCTGTTATCTTGATTTCTATTTTGTTGATAATCACGATTGTGCTGGCAGTGGTGGTTATACGCAAGAACCGTAATTTAAGAAATGCACAGCGCCTGCTTATCAACAAGAACAACGACTTGATAAAATCAGACAGAAGCAAGGTGGCTATTGTGCCGTCTTACAATGAAGGCGATGAGGCCGGCGACGACGAGTTTGACGGAAATGCCGGTGGGGTTGACATGACGCAGGAACAGGCAGACGCGCTTCTTGCGAAAATTAATGAGATTATAAATACGCCCGAAATAATTTCTGATCCTGACCTCAGTCTGAAGATTATAGCCGACATGGCAAAGTCGAACACAAAGTATGTTTCGTTTGTCATCAACAAGACATACAATAAAAACTTCAGAACATACATTAACGAGAAACGTATAATGGAGGCATGCAGAATGCTTTCGGATAATGAGCATTATGGCAATATGACCATTCAGGCTATTTATGAGGAGGTTGGATATACCAATGCGACAAGCTTTAACCGCACATTTAAGAAAATTAACGGCATGACTCCTGCCATGTATAAAAAGCTGGCGACTAAAGAGAAGTAAATATACGGAAGCTACAAGAAGGTAAATTTTTTATGTCATGTGCATGGCCTGACGATATTCTTGCATGTGAATGATGCGTTGGCTGTATGGCAAGGCTTATTTTATGTAGGCTTAACAGGTGATGCGATTTGTAAAGTCATAGCCTACGGACTGGCTTCTGGTTGCGGAGCATATTGATTTCTCATAAAAAAACAATTAGTTTTTGATGAAAAACTCGGCCGTTTTCGCTTCAAAAGTGGCCGAGTTACGACATGAAAACAATAGGTTAATGATTTG
>ENA-UPWS01001491-UPWS01001491.1-human-gut-metagenome-genome-assembly--contig:-NODE-1491-length-13354-cov-17.526625_pt1 | contig 13354 bp, 12 predicted proteins | sample MGYA00250054_ERZ773384 | MGnify/ENA primary metagenome ERZ773384 (study PRJEB29103, sample SAMN06111979) | human gut metagenome | biome: human gut; feature: ankylosing spondylitis patient; material... | reverse complement strand
TCCAACGTGGCCAATCTTGCCGCCTTTAAGCTTGATTGTTGTATCAACCTTAAATTCGCCCTCAGAAGTTGTGATATAACCTTTATCACCTTCCTGACCACCCATTGTTGCATAGAATACTGTCTGATCAACGATAACTGTTCCCTTATCTCCTTCTGAAAGAGCTTCTACAACATCTTCTTCTGTTGTAAGAACTGTTACCTTGGAATCATTAGACAGCTTGTCATATCCAACGAATTCACTTGTGATAGCTGGATCAATCTTATCATATACAGTTGCATCAGCACCCATATAGTTAGTTGTCTTACGAGCCTTACGTGCTTTCTCACGCTGCTCATTCATACATTTAATGAAGCCGTCTTCATCAATAGTTATGTTCTTTTCTTCTAAGATTTCCTTAGTAAGATCAATAGGGAAACCATAAGTATCATAAAGCTTGAAAGCATCTTCCCCAGAAAGAACGCTCTGGTTCTTCTCCTGAAGTTCCTTTTCCATATCTGAAAGAATACTTAATCCCTGGTCAATAGTCTTATTGAACTTATCCTCTTCCTCAGATATAACTTTAGTAATGAATTCCTTCTTTTCTTCAAGTTCTGGATATCCGTCCTTAGAACCTTCTATAACTGTTTCGCAGAGCTTTGATAAGAACTTTCCTTCTATCCCTAAAAGTCTTCCATGTCTTGCCGCTCTTCTTAAAAGTCTTCTAAGTACATAGCCTCTGCCTTCATTAGATGGCATAATACCATCACTTACCATAAATGTTACTGAACGTATATGATCTGTGATAACACGGATAGATACATCCTGCTTCTCATCTTCCTTATACTTAACACCAGCCATCTCGCATACCTTATTACGGAGTGCCTGTAATGTATCAACATCAAATATAGAGTCAACGTCCTGAACAACAACTGCAAGTCTTTCGAGACCCATACCTGTATCAATATTCTTCTGGATAAGGTCTGTATAGTTACCCTTACCATCATTATTGAACTGTGAGAATACGTTATTCCATACTTCCATATATCTGTCACAGTCACAGCCTACCGTACAGCCTGGCTTTCCGCAGCCATACTTTTCGCCACGATCATAATAAATCTCAGAACATGGACCGCAAGGTCCAGCACCGTGTTCCCAGAAATTATCTTCCTTGCCAAATCTGAATATTCTCTCAGGTGCAATACCTATCTGTTTATTCCAGATTTCAAAAGCTTCATCATCCTCCTCATATATTGATGGATATAATCTATTGGCATCAAGTCCTACAACTTCTGTAAGGAACTCCCAAGACCAATGAATAGCTTCTGTCTTAAAATAATCGCCAAAAGAGAAGTTACCAAGCATTTCAAAGAATGTACCGTGTCTTGCTGTCTTACCAACATTTTCAATATCACCTGTACGGATACACTTCTGACAAGTAGTCACTCTTCTTCTTGGTGGGATTTCCTGACCTGTAAAATATGGCTTTAATGGAGCCATACCTGAATTAATGATAAGCAGACTGTTATCATTATGTGGAACAAGTGAGAAACTCTTCATCTTTAAATGTCCCTTGCTCTCAAAAAAGTCAAGATATAATCTTCTTAATTCGTTAACGCCTCTGTACTGCACTTTATTCTTCCTCCTGTTTAGCTGCCTTTTTAGCATCTAATCCTTTTCTAATCTTACCACCGGCAAATACTGCAAGAACTAAAAGTCCAAGCATAACTACAAACTTTACCGCTTCAAATATTAATTCCGAAACTAATGTTAATCCTACCATAAGCCTTCCTTTCTGCTACTGCCGGCTTTGCAGCAGCTATAAACAACATAGTATTTTACCATAGCTCATATCAATTTTCAACATTCCACTTTCCATTATTAAGAAAATAGCCCGCACTTCTCTCAGCCGCATTAATAATAGTGCTGTCATAACCTATAGTCTTTAACAGCTTTATTGCATTTCTTGTGGTTGCAGGTCCTGTATACAGCTTGAAATCAAATACAACCTCATCATCTGTAACCTCCTCCTGAAAATGATAATTATCATATTTTCCTCTAAGAAGTGATGTAAGCTCTACATCGTGTGTTGCCGCAAACACAAGTGCTTTATCAGTCCTTATGCTCTTTAGTATCTCTGATGATGCCGCAATACGCTCAACCGTGTTAGTTCCACGAAGCACCTCATCAACAAACATAAGAACAGGATGTCCCTCTTTAGAAGCCGCATCCAACATCCTCTTAAGTGACTTAATTTCCACTATATAATAGCTGTTGGAGCTGCTAAGGTCATCTCTTAATGCCATTGACGAATATATTCTGTATACAGGTGCTCTGTAGTATTCCGACACACTCGTATATATTGTCTGTGACAAAAGTGCATTAATCGCGATTGTCTTAAGAAATGTCGATTTTCCAGAAGCGTTAGATCCTGTCAGAAGTACATTATGCTTAGTATTTATAGAGTTGGCTACAGGCTTTGTTATAAGCGGATGATATACATTTCTTACTTCAAGCTGCATATCATTATCCTTCCTGAACTCAGGAACGCACCAGCTGCCAAGCATACATCTGAATGAAGCAACTGATATGGATGCCTCTATAAAACCAAGTGTATCTATAAGCTCATATATATAATCTTCTTTATCATTAAAAAGCTTTATAAGATTATTAAACTTTATAAGGTCAACGTGTGTCAACATTCTTAGGTAATCAAGCAAAATCTCGGCTATAGAACCATCAACATTACCCGTTTCAAGAAGCCATGACCTCTTTGTTATATCTGAAAGCTCCTCTGATATATTATTTAACTTATCGTTATACTCACCAAGAAAATCAATATTAAGTGCTGTTATCTTTTTCGCACCCATAAGCAGTTTCACAATATGATTAACACATATGAAGTACCTATCAACAGCAGCCTTATATTTATAATACGTTATTATCGAAAATGCGATAGCTGCGATACAAAGCCATATTCCAAGCACCGGGCTTATGGTGCAGGTAAATATAACTGCTGCAAGAATAAAAAGCATTGAAGCATAATGAAGAACGTTGCTTTTTTTCTCAAGTCCTACCACAACATCGCAGTAATCACTTATTGATATATGCTTTGCACGTCCTATCCATACAAATATTTTCTGTATGTCAAGTCTTTTAGCAGCATTTTTATCAAAGTCAGAGGCAAGCTTATCAAGCTTTTTAAGCGACTGGATATCCGCATTGGGACATCTTAACATCTTATATAGATATTCCTGTCCTGCAGATGAATTCGTATTATTCATCATACAAAATACCGCATCCATACCAAGATCATTCCATGTTATATCATCTATAGAGTTCTCATCTTCATTTCTTTTAAAGTAATGTGATATACACTCATAATCTTCACCGGAATACTTTCTTTGTGACGGTTTTCCCCAGCCATTTTTCAGCTTTTTAATAATTAAATTCTGCTTTCTTCTATTATTCGTAACTGTGACATATACAGCAATAATAATAACAAGTGCAAAAAATACAAGTATCTGTATACTTGTCATATCTGTATAACCCGACTTGTCCATTATACGCCTCCCCCGATATTATACAATCTTGCAGTTTCAAGCGAAAGCTTTATCATATCATCAAAGCCCTCCTGTCTTTCCTCAACCGATAATGACTGTCCATTCATAAGATTATCACTTATAGTAAACATAGCAAGAGCATTCTTTGAAAGGCGGGCGGCATTCATATAAAGTGCCGCTGATTCCATTTCAACAGCAAGCACACCCATATTACTCCACACCTTATTATATTCTGGATTATCATTATAAAAAACATCTGTTGATACGACATTCCCAACCTCAGCAGCAATACCATAAAGCTTCGACTGCTCATATGCACAGTTTAAAAGCCCGAAATCTGCCACAGGTGCATATGTTCCAGGAAGATTATACTGCTTAGCATAGTTAGAGTCAGTACTTGTACCGATAGCTAACACAATATCCCTTAAGTCAACCTTGTCAGATATACTTCCTGCCGACCCTATTCTTATAATATTATCGACATCATAGTACTTAAATAACTCGTAGCTGTATATGCCCATAGAAGGCATACCCATGCCACTAGCCATAACGGATATATCAACATCCCTGTATACACCTGTATAACCATATATATTTCTTACATTGTTAAACCTGACTACATTATCAAGATAAGTATCAGCTATATACTTCGCCCTTAAAGGATCACCCGGCATTATAACTGTCTTAGCTATATCACCTGTATTCGCTGTGTTATGTGGTGTTGGCATAACATCACCCCTTCCATATCCAAACAAAGGCTGCATCCTGTCAGAAAATCGCACTAAGGCACTCTGAAGCAAACATACAGCCCTCATTATTATTTTACTTTCCAGCGTACTTTATAACTGCGTCAACATCATATCCGCTAAGCTTTTCCCTGCCCTTAAGCCCCTCAAGCTCAATAAGGAATATAATCTTTACAACTTCACCACCAAGCTGTTCAATAAGCTTGATAATAGCTTCTGTTGTTCCACCTGTTGCGATTAAGTCATCTACAATAACAACCTTCTGTCCCGGTACTATGGCATCCTTATGCATCTCGATAGTTGCTGTGCCATATTCAAGCTCATAATCCTGTGAAATAGTTTCACAAGGAAGCTTACCTTTCTTTCTTACAGGAACAAAGCCTTTGCCATTAGCATATGCAACTGGAACTCCGAATATAAATCCTCTTGATTCTGGTCCAACTACAACATCATAATCAACACCTTTAAGCTTTTCATTAATTCCATCTATAGCAAGCTTTAATCCCTCTGGACTCTGGATTACTGTTGTTATATCCCTGAATATAATTCCTTTCTCTGGAAAACCTGGAATACTTCTTACATAATCTTCAACCTTTTTCATATTGTCCTCCTATTTGCCTTTTATTGTGCAAAGTACATTAATTACAACTAATTTTATCAGAATTCTCTCTTACAATCAAGCACTCAGCTACACAATCAGGCAGACAAGTCCCGAATTCTCATTCATAACCTTTTCTATAGTCTCCCCAATCTTATCCATATTATCTTTAGTTATATTATGTGTCTTTTCATATATCCCATCATTAACAATCTGTTCTATCGTCTTTCCAAATATATTAGTATCCCATATGCCGTCCGGATTATCCTTTGTATTATCTTTAATATAATTAATCAGATCCTCTGCCTGGTTTTTAGTTCCGACTATAGGTGCAATCTCAACATTAATCTGTGTCTTTAACATATTCACTGACGGAACTTTAGCCTTAATCTTAACGCCATATTTGTTACCATTTTTTATAACAACTGGTTCTTCTAATTCTATTGCACTTCTTACAGGCGTTACAACACCGAAGCCAGACATATTAACATCAGTTACCGCATCAGATACGCTTTCATATTCCTTCTTTCTTAACGCCAGATCTCTTATTGTACTTATAAGCTCATATTCATTTAATATCTTAGTTCCGGTAAGCTCGCTTAAAATGCCATAATAAATATTAGCATCTACAGACATCTTCACACTCACCCTTCCCTCCGAAAGCGACACATCTGTAACATCAAGCTTCTTTATGTATTCATTATCTGCACTATATTTATAATTATCAGCATCTTTTATTGTATTAATGCCTTCTAACACCTCTCCAGCCACCTGCATAAGCTCTTTTTTGAGCCAATGCTCATCAGGAAGCACCTGTGTCCATTCAGGTGCAAAAAAATCAATCTGTGTCACTGCAAACTGCTTAAGCACCTCTTTAAGAATATTATTAACATCTTCATTCTTTAACTGGTCACAATTAACAGGAATAACAGGAACTTCATAATCAGCCGACATATTAACAGCAAGTTCTTTGGTCTTTGCAGCATAAGGCTTATCACTGTTTAATATTACAACGAACGGCTTATTTATCTTTTTTAATTCATTAATTGTCTTTTTTTCTGCCGCCACATAATTTGTTCTGTCAATTTCTGTAAAAGAACCGTCTGTTGTCACAACAATCCCTATTGTTGAATGGTCATTTATCACTTTCTTAGTCCCAATCTCTGCCGCCTTGGAAAACGCTATTTCCTTAGTATCCCACGGTGTCTTAACCATTCTCTCTTTTCCATTATCAAGATGCCCATTAGCCCCTTCAACCATAAATCCGACACAATCAACAAGCCTTACCTTCATATTAATTCCCTCAAATGGACTTATAAGTGCTGCTTCACTCGGAATAAATTTAGGCTCAACTGTCATAACTGTAGTTCCACCTGACGACTGTGGGAGTTCGTCCTGTGCCCTCTTTCTTTTATTATCATCTTTCATAGAAGGAAGGACACACAATTCCATAAATCTTTTGATAAAAGTTGACTTACCGGTTCTTACAGGTCCTACAACACCAAAATATATTTCTCCATTGGTTCTTTTCTTAATATCCATATATACATCATACGCTGCACCTGATACAAGCTCTTTTCCATCCATATATCTAACCTCCATATATACGCATATAAATGTATATTCCCTTCAATAAAAAAATATGCCAGACGAGCACCTCCATTCCTGCCTGTGTGGCAGAAAATGTACAGCTTTCATCTGACATACATATTAATCACATAACCCTGTAATTATATTCATCGCATAACCTGTAACGAATTAAAAATACATATTCTGTGACGAATTAGAATTTAATTATATTAAACTGTGCCAATGTGTAGAACACAAGAATAATAAGCAATAATACCGGTGCTATATACTTAACCATAACGCGGTATATTTTCTCACGCTTAAAAGCTTCTCCATTCTTGGTAGCTTCTCCAATAATATAGTCAGCACCCGTTGACCAGCCTATCATAAGGCAGGTAAAGAAGGCTACTATAGGAAGCAGAAGACTGTTGCTTATAAAATCGAAGAATGTAAGAAAATCCATTCCAAGTATTGTAATGTGTGACCATACCCCATTACCAAGTGAACAAGGTATTCCAAGGGCAACCGAGAATATAATAACACTAAGGCACGCTTTAATTCTACTTATATGAAATCTGTCTATAAGCATTGAAACTATTGCTTCCATAACGGATACCGAACTTGTAAGTGCCGCAAAAAACACAAGCACAAAGAACAATCCGCCTATAAATCTTCCAGCAGTCATCTGTGTGAATACCTTAGGAAGCGTTACAAACATAAGTCCTGCACCACTCTGTGATGTTCCAGCTTCACCGCTGAATATATACACTGCCGGAACAACCATCATTCCTGCAAGAATGGCAATTCCTGTATCAAATATCTCTATCTGGTTGACAGATTTTACAATGCTCACCTCATCTTTAGTATATGAACCATAAGTTATCATAATTCCCATTGCAAGACTCATTGAATAGAACATCTGTCCCATAGCTGCACACACCGTCTTAAATGAGAATTTAGAGAAATCCGGCAGAAGATAATATTTAATTCCTGCTGATGAACCTGGAATTGTAATTACATATATACATATTATAACGGCAAGCACAATTAGTGCTGGCATAAGATAACTGCTCACCTTCTCAATTCCTTTTTCTACACCTGATATTACAATAAGTGATGTAAGCCCAAGGAATATAATAAAGAATATAAGTGGTGCATATTCCCTTCCAATAAAGTTACCAAAAAATGAGTCTTCGGCAGCAGCTATATTCTGTCCTGCCGCAAATACTGTGACATATTTTGTAACCCATCCTCCTATTACACAGTAATATGGCAGAATGATAACCGGTATTATAAATGCAATCGGCCCAATAAATCCAAACTTAGAATCAACCTCTTTATACGCCCTTGTCGGACTTAACTTTGTCTTTCTTCCTATAGCAATCTCTGTTGTCATAAGAGTAAAGCCAAATGTAAGTGCAAGTATAATGTATACAAGAATAAATATTCCTCCGCCATATTGTGCCGCAAGATACGGAAATCTCCACAGATTACCCAGTCCAACAGCACTTCCCGCAGCCGCAAGTACAAATCCTATTTCTCCCGTGAAACTGCCCCTTTTCTTCTTTTCCATTAGTTATTCCAAACCTTTCCTTATAAATCATTTAATGTTTAATATTCAATATTTAATTATACATATTATTAATATATTTTCAATCTTCAAATTCCGCAAGCACATAATATCCTCTGCTTGTCTCTCCGACTTCTTTAACAACTCCATGTCTTGACTTAAGCCTGTCAGGAGTTGAGTAATTGCCTGACATAGCAACTGCTGGCTCAATAGTATAATAATAACTGCTTGGAAGCTTTCCCTCAGTTATCTCAACCTCATCACCCTGCTTAACAAGATTAGGCCTGCTCATTGTAAATTCCATCTGTCTCATAATCAGTCTCCTTTATAAATTGATTTTCTCCAGACATTTTCTCGTATAGTCATCAACCTTTTCCTTAAGATATGTGTTAACACCATCCTCTATGTCAAAGCCGCTATTCATCATCTCTTTAGCCGCATCTGAGGCTTCTTTTAAAGTCTTGGCATCTGTGAATACGTCTGCTATTCCGAAATCAAAATCACCACTCTGTCGTACCCCAAAGAAATCTCCCGGACCACGCTGTTTCAAATCTTCCTCTGCTATCTTAAAACCATCATTGGAATATTGCAGTATATCCAGCCTGTCCTTTATCTTCTTGGATTTATTGCCAGTAACAAATATACAATACGACTGGTACTTTCCTCTTCCGACACGTCCTCTTAACTGATGAAGCTGTGCAAGTCCGAATCTTTCAGCATTTTCAACCATCATAACCGTGCTGTTAGGAACATTTACCCCAACCTCAATAACTGTCGTAGATACAAGCACATCTATCATTCCGCTGGCAAATCTTTCCATAATCTCATTCTTATCGACTGGACGCATTTTACCGTGAAGATACTCAATTCGCACGCCTTTAAGTTCAGCTCTTAACTTATCCGTGTAATCTATTACATTTTCCGCTTCAATATTCTCGCTATCCTCAACCATAGGACATATTACATAGCACTGTCTGCCCTCGCTGACCTGCTTTTTAATAAATGCGTATGCCTTTGGCCTGTATGAATCATCCACAACACAATTCTTTATTGCAAGTCGGTCTGATGGCATTTCATCTATAATAGATATATCCAAATCGCCATATAATATAATCGCAAGAGTTCTTGGAATTGGTGTTGCACTCATTACAATTATATGCGGATTGTTCCCCTTATCTGACAACTGTTTTCTCTGGTTGACACCAAATCTGTGCTGTTCATCTGTTATTACAAGTGCCAGATTATTATATTCAACCTTCTCCTGAATAAGTGCGTGAGTACCAACTACTATATCAATAGTACCATTTTTTATATCATCATACACTTTTCTCCTGGCAGATTGTGTCATAGAACCTGTAAGAAGTCCAACATTAATATCTATACCGGCATTGGCGAACATATTTCTTATAGACTCATACTGCTGCCTGGCAAGTACCTCTGTAGGAACCATCATTGCCCCCTGATACCCTGCAAATGCTGTATTCATAAGTGCAAGCACAGCGACAATCGTCTTACCAGAACCAACATCTCCCTGTATAAGACGACTTGTAAGATGCTTTCCACTCATATTATTCTTAACCTCTTCCCAGGTTCTTAGCTGTGCATGAGTAAGCTTAAACGGAAGCTGGTTAATGAACTCTCTTGTCTTTACATTATCAGGGATAACATAGCTATTAGGTATTCTTTCGTTAGAAGCTTTCATATTAAGAGTTGCAAGCACGAACAGAAAAAATTCCTCAAATGCAAGCCTATGCCTTGCAATAATATAATCATCCATACTCTGCGGAAAATGTATATTAACCATCGCATAATTATGCTCTGCAAGATTATACTTTTCCCTTATATATTCAGGTATATATTCCTTTTCCAACCCGATTTTATATTTATCAAGTGCCTGTGTTACTGCTTTTACAACAGTCTTGTTAGATAATCCTTTCGTCAGAGGATATATAGGCATAAGCTGACCTTTAACCTCATTGTACTGAGCCATTGTATACATCTGCGGCTGTTCTAATATATAACTGTCTTTCTTATGGTTCACTTTTCCCCTGAATACATAGTGTGTTCCTATTCTTAATGATGCTTTCAAAAATAGCATATTATACCATACACATTTTATCGCACCGCCTTCTGAATCCTTAATGATAACAGACAGCATTTTAAGCCTTCCATTACCATATATATCAGGGCTTCCAACTACCGTTCCCTCTATAGCAGCAATCTCTGTATCATCATCAATTGAACTAATAAAAACAGGCTCTTCATATACATCGTAATCTCTCGGATACAGCTTTACGAGATCCTCTACTGTGTATACAGAAAGCCTGTTTAGATTGTTAGCAGTTACAGCCCCTACTCCTTTTAATTGAGTAATATCCATACATCTACTCCATATCTGACAGCTTATATGCGTGTCATCATCAATTAAATAAAGGGCTAATATCTTTAATTATTATTCAACAGATACTATATAATAGTATACTGGCTGGCCACCATACTGAAGTTCCACATCAACACCGTCAAACTTCTCTTCTATCTGTGATACAAGTTCGTTGGCATCATCTTCCTTAATATCCTGACCATAGTATACGCTTATAAGTTCTGAGTCATCATTCACAAATGTATCAAGCATATCTATAAGTGTTGTATTCATATCTGTTCCAACAGCCGCAAGTCCCTTGTCACCAAGTCCAAGGTAATTGTCCTTCTTAATCTCTTTGCCGTCAATTGAAGTATCTCTTACAGCATATGTTAATTCACCTGACTGTACAGTTGAAAGTGAATCAAGCATAGCCATCTCGTTCTCTTCTGCACTTCTTGTCATCTCAAAGTTAATCATAGCTGTAATTCCCTGAGGAATTGTCTTTGTTGGAATAACAACAATCTTCTTATCCTCAATAATTGAAGCAGCCTGATTAGAAGCAAGAATAATATTGCCATTGTTAGGAAGAACAAATATAGTATCTGCATTAATCTTCTCTGCGGCATTAAGAATATCCTCTGTTGATGGGTTCATTGTCTGTCCACCCTGTATTACTTCATCAACACCAAGACCCTTGAATATCTCTGCTATACCTTCACCAGCAGCTATTGTAACAAAACCGAAATCTTTCTTAGGTTCCTGTTCCTTCTTCTCCTGCTCGTGCTTCTTCATAGCATCTGCGGCAATAGCTGACTGCATCTCTGACTGTGCCACAACCTTCTGGTTATGTTCTTCTCTCATATTGTCAACCTTCATCTTAGTCAGCTGACCGTATTCAAGCCCCTTTTCAAATGCCTGACCAGGATGGTTAGTATGAACATGAACCTTAACGATATCATCAAGATTAACGCACACAATTGAATCACCGATTGATGAAAGAAATGCCTTAAAGTCCGCCTCTGTCTTTTCATCAAATGACTTTTCAAGCATAATTATAAATTCTGTACAGTAACCAAACTTAATATCTACATCTTCAATAGCAGCACCTTTTCCAGGCATACTAGAACCAGATTTAAACTCAGCATTAGGTTCTGTAATTGTGAAATCTGTAACCTTTCCAGTAAGGGCATCTAACATTCCCCTAAGAACAACTACAAGTCCCTGTCCACCTGAATCTACTACTCCAGCTTCCTTTAATACTGGTAACATCTCTGGTGTCTTAGCAAGCACTTCCTCTGCATAATCAATAATCACTGACAATGCTTCTTCTAAATCTGTCACATTCCCTGCAACCTCTGCCGCTTTATCAGATACACCCTTTGCAACTGTAAGGATTGTTCCTTCCTTTGGCTTCATAACAGCCTTATAAGCTGTCTCTGTCGCTCTCTGTGTTGCAACTGCGAGTGTCTCAACAGTTATCTCACTAACGTGTGACATTTCCTTAGTAAAACCTCTAAGAAGCTGAGAAAGAATAACTCCTGAATTACCTCTTGCTCCTCTTAATGAACCTGTAGAAATAGCTTTAGAAAGACTCTCCATTGTTGGATTGGCAATTGCACTTACCTCTTTCGCCGCTGACATAATTGTAAGAGTCATATTAGTTCCTGTATCACCATCTGGTACTGGAAATACGTTAAGGTCATTAATCCATTCTTTCTTTGATTCAAGATTCTTAGCTCCTGCAAGAAACATCTTCTGCACAAGTGCTGCATCTATTGTAGTAGTAGCCACTTTATTTCCTCCATTCTGCCATAAACAAGGCCCGTCAATCTACTTTATAAAAACAATTAATCTATAACACGAACGCCTTCAACATATATGTTAATCTTTTTAATTTCAAGGCCTGTGAATTCAGATACTTTGTACTTTACATTCTCAATAAGGTTGTCAGCAACTGTTGAAATGCTTACACCATAAGAAACTATAACGTGAAAATCAACTTCTATTCTATTGTCACTGTCTATCTCAACCTTAATACCTCTTGTAAGACTATCACCTTTTAACAGCTTAACAAGACCATCTTTCATACTTACTGCCGCCATTCCGACAATTCCGAAACACTCAACTGCTGTTGAACCAGCATACTGAGCAACAACATCACTTGAGATGGATACTTTTCCTAATTTGTTGTTTAATGTTCCATTCATATCTAGCCTCCATACTGCGACTTGTATTTTAAGGAATCTATGCAAAGCCTCTTATGAAGCATATTTGCAAGAAGTTTTGCGCAGTCAAACTTTCCCCACATATAAAGTATATTTTCATTATACTATCAAAGCTAAAATAAATAAAGTGAATTACGCAATTTTATTAAATTGTGCAATTCACTTTAATGTACTGATATAAATTTTCGAAAATTAATAGCATTAGGCACGCTCAACTTTACCTGAACGTAAGCAAGAAGTACATACATACATCTTCTTTGTTGCTCCATTAACCTTAACTCTAACAGACTTAACGTTAGAATTCCAAATCTTATTAGATCTTCTATGAGAATGACTCACTGCATTACCAAAGTGAGCACCTTTTTCGCAAACTGCACATTTAGCCATATCAATTACACCTCCTTACCGGTATTGGGTAAATTTACCCACAACAGAAATTATTGTATCAGAACATATTACATTTTGCAACACCTTTTTACTAAAAATATTACATTTTAATGACAAAACATATTATAACCTATAATAATAAGAGCAATTATTATAACTATATGCCAGAACATACTACCTGTAAAGATTAACCCTATAATCATTCCAACCGCAATCCAGAACATAATAAAGCCCAACATTCTGCACATAACAATCCTCTTCTTATGTACACTGCCCTTATCTTTATGATGTTATCAATACATATGGCGCAGATATACATATTATCCATTTTGTAAATGTATATGCTGTATACTCA
>ENA-UPWS01001488-UPWS01001488.1-human-gut-metagenome-genome-assembly--contig:-NODE-1488-length-13378-cov-3.317420_pt1 | contig 13378 bp, 10 predicted proteins | sample MGYA00250054_ERZ773384 | MGnify/ENA primary metagenome ERZ773384 (study PRJEB29103, sample SAMN06111979) | human gut metagenome | biome: human gut; feature: ankylosing spondylitis patient; material... | reverse complement strand
ATTTCGGTTTGAAGGACACAATCCTCGCAACACAGGACTTATCTGCACACCGTAGATACCCCCGGCGCCCAGCGGCGTCACACCCCACTACTGAAAAGGAGTGCCAATAATGGCAGCACAAATCTGGTATGAGAACGACGGCGATCTTTCCGTCCTCGAAGGCAAGAAAGTCGCAATCATCGGCTACGGCTCCCAGGGCCACGCCCACGCGCTGAACCTGCGCGATTCCGGTGTTGACGTGGTCGTCGGCCTGCGTCCGACCTCCAAGTCGGTCGACTTCGCCAAGGAGCAGGGCCTCGAGGTCAAGTCCGTGGCCGAGGCTTCCGCCGAGGCCGACGTGATCATGATCCTGGCCCCCGACCAGTACCAGCGCACCATCTGGGCCAACGACATCGAGCCCAACATCAAGCCGGGTGCTGCTGTTGCGTTCGCTCATGGCTTCAACATTCACTACGGCTACATCAAGCCGTCTGAGGATCACCCGGTGTTCATGGTTGCCCCGAAGGGCCCGGGCCACATCGTTCGTCGTGAGTACGCCGCTGGCCGTGGCGTGCCGGTCGTCGTGGCCGTCGAGCAGGATCCGCGTGGCGACGGCTGGGCTCTGACCCTGGCCTACGCCAAGGCCCTCGGTGCTCTGCGCGCCGGTGCCATCAAGACCACCTTCAAGGAAGAGACCGAGACCGATCTCTTCGGCGAGCAGAACGTGCTCATGGGTGGCGTGAACAAGCTCGTCGAGATGGGCTTCGAAGTCCTGACCGACGCCGGCTACCAGCCGGAGATCGCCTACTTCGAGGTCTGCCACGAGCTCAAGATGCTCGTCGATCTGATGAACGAGGGCGGCCTGAACAAGGCTCGTTGGTCCTGCTCCGACACCGCTCAGTACGGCGACTACGTCAACACCGTCATCAACGAGGACTGCCGCAAGCGCATGGAATACCACCTGCAGCGCATCCAGGACGGCTCCTTCGCCAAGGAGTTCATCGACGATCAGGATGCCGGCGCCCCGCACTTCAAGGAACTGCAGGAGAAGTACTCCAACGAGCGCATCGAGACCGTCGGCCCGAAGCTGCGCGCCATGTTCTCCTGGAACAAGGACGGCGTCAAGGACGCCGACGAGGCCAATTCCTTCACCGGTAAGATCGCCCGCGCTCAGGTTCAGTGAGCCCCTGTAGCTCCCGCTGGCGCATAAGCGCCTGAGGGGAGTACCCAGCACGTACCAAAAGGCCGCCGCTCCGATTCATTTGGAACGGCGGCCTTCTAGTATGGTCCCACCACGTAGCCAAACTTCCACCACGCAGTGAACCACAGAGTTACTTGATTACCCACGCAGAGGTGTCGGTGGGAAGTTGACCGTCGGGAGTCAGCGGGCCGGAAGTGAGCACCACAGAGCCTTCGGGCAGTGAGACCGGGGCAGTGCCAAAGTTAGTAACCGAGGTGAACGTGCGTCCCTCAACCGCCGCACGGCGGTACGCCACCACGTCCGCTCCCATATCCACCTGCTCGGCGGTGGTGTCGCGCGTGGCGGTCAGCGACTCCTGACGAATCGCCAACGCCGCATGATACAACGTGTACATCGAATCCGGGTCGGCCTGCTCCACGTCCACCGCGTAATCCTTGAACCACAGCGGCTGCGGCAGGTGCGGGTCGGCGGCCGGCGTCACGCCATCGGCGCGAACCGCAGGGGAGAAGCCGAAGGAAGCGCCCGTGCCGAACTGGCCGGCGGCGCACAGCGGCACATGGTTCTCGCCGGTGCGGTCGTCGGCCGGAGCCGGGCGGCTGACAGCGGCCAGCGCGGGCTCGGCGGGAGTGGTCCAGGGCAGAGGCACGCGGCGACCGTCACGGCCCTTATCCATCGTGGCCTGGGCGGTGTGGAAAGCGGTCGGATCCTCCAGTCGATCCCACGGAATATCGGCCACCTCAAACAGACCCAGCTCCTCGCCCTGATAAATATAGGCGGCGCCGGGCAGACCAAGCTCCATCAGCGCGGCGGCACGGGCACGGCGGGTGCCGAGCTCGCGGTCTTCGGGATATGTGGTGCCGTTGCGCAGCAGCCAGTCGTGCGGCAGCTGGTGGTAGGGCGCGCCCTTGACCTGCGGCAGACCGTAGCGGGAGGGGCTGCGCGGCACGTCGTGATTGTTCATGACCCACGTGGTGGTGGAGCCGCCGGTTTCGGCCGCCGCCTTAAGACCCGCGGCGATGGCCTTGCGGAACTCGTCGGCATACCAGTTGGCCTGCGCGAAGTCGAAGTTGAAGGACTGGCCCAGCTCGTCCATCGAAGCGTACAGGTGCTGGTGCTCAGGCACCACCCACGCCTCGGCCACGGCAAAGCGCGGCGGGTTGTATTCGTTGAACACCTTGCGCCACTCGCGGTAGATGTCGTGCACCTCACGACGGTCGAACAGCGGGTGGCTGAAGTCATGATTCAGCACGCCGACCACGCTGTATTCGCGGCCGAGCTCTTCCAACGGCTTGGATTCGAGATCCTTGGCCAGGCCGTGCGCCACGTCGATGCGGAAGCCGTCGGTGCCGTGGTCGGACCAGAAACGTAGGGTCTTCTTGAACTCCTCGTGGATGTCCGGATTCTTCCAGTTGACGTCCGGCTGCGCCTTATCGAACAGGTGCAGATACCACTGGCCGTCGGCCACGCGCGCCCAGGCCGGGCCGCCGAAGAAGGATTGCCAGTCGTTGGGCGGCAGTTCGCCGTGCTCGCCGCGGCCGTCGCGGAAGATGTAGCGGTCGCGCGCCGGGGAGCCGGGCTCGGCGGCGAGGGCCTCTTGGAAGAACACGTGCTTGTCGGCGGTGTGGTTGGGCACGATGTCCACGATCACTTTGATGCCGGCCTCGTGCGCGGCCTCGGCCATCGCGTCGAAGTCGTCCATGGTGCCTAGGCGCGGGTCGACGTTGCGGTAGTCGATCACGTCGTAGCCGCCGTCCGCCAGATCCGAGGGGTAGAACGGGGAGAGCCAGATCGCGTCGACGCCGAGGTTCTTCAGGTAATCCATCTTCTCGGTGACGCCGGCGATGTCGCCGAGTCCGTCGCCGTTGACATCCTTGAAGCTGCGCGGGTAGATCTGGTAGACGACGGCCTGCTTCCACCAGTCGTCATTGAGGTTGTTGGCGGTCATGCCGATTCCTTCCTGTTCCGGGTGCGTTGTGGTTGGGTTGTTCCGGTTGTGCTCGAACTGCTGTGTGAAGGCCCAACCGTTGTATTGATGATGACAACGATATCATGTGAATTACGCATGCAAAAGTCGATTTATCGGCGTTTTGCGGTGGTAACGTAGTCACGCCTGCGCGGACGCTGCTGTTGCGGCAGGCGGCGCGGTGGTTTCGCGCAGTATTAGCGGAGTGTCCGGCCGTACGAATGCCGGTTCGATTGACTTGCCCGCAATGGCATCCAATACCATGTGCCCGGCGGCCACGCCCATTGCGAACGGGTCCTGATGCAGTGTGGTCAGTCCCACGGCGGCGGACAGGGTGGAATCGTCGAAGCCGATGATGGAGATGTCCTGAGGTACCCGCCGCCCGTATTGACGCAGGCGATACAGCACGGGTGCGGCCATTTCATCATCCTCAAAACAGAAGGCGGTGATGCTGGGGGAGGCGTTCAGTACGGCGTTCAATGCCGCGTTGCTTTCGCCAAGACCGCGTTGAATGCTCAGGGGCGTTAGCTCGATCCCCGGATGGGCGGCAGCGGCATCAATGACGCCCTGCAAACGAGCCTCGGCACTGTAGCGCATGTTGGTTTCGGTCGGGGCGCTGCCGACGAACGCGATATGCCGGTGGCCGAGTGCAATCAGGTGCTCGATGGCCGAACGTGTGGCGGCGTAATCGTCAATGCTCACGCCTGCGTCGAACCCATCGGTGGAGGGAATGTTGATGCCGACAATCGGCACGTGCATATGCTTCAGTCGCTCCACTTCAGCCGGCTCAATGTCGAAGGAGCTGACAATCACCGCATCCGCATTGCGTCGCACGGGCAAATCCGCAAAGAAGTCATGGCGCTCGGCGGCGTTGCGCATGGGGTAGGGCACAGTGTCGTAGCCGGAGGGGCGCAGCGCCGAGTCAAGGCCGGCGAAGATGTTTGCATTGAACCAGGTGGTGATGGTCTCGCTGGCCAGCAGCGCAATGCGGAACGACTGGCCGGACTTCAGTGCGGCGGCCGAGCGAGAGACGGAGTAGTCGAGCTTTTCGGCCGCGGTCATCACTCGGTCTCGAGTCTCTGGAAGCACTAGATCCGGCTTGGCGAAGGTTCGGGACACCGTGGATACGGAAACGCCGGCCTCGCGGGCCACCGCTTGAATGCTTGCCTTGGTCATATGCCGTCGCTCCTTCGCCGTCGCGAACAATCATTGTCATGACAACGATAACATGCCCATAACAAGTCGTCGTCTTCGGCTATCTCGATTACGAGGGGCTGATTTAGACCAATTTCCCATTGCCGGAATCGATCACCGCTTCTCTCGGCGCATCACGGCGGACAGGGACTGCACGCGCGGCAGGTCGAAGACCTCGTCGGTGTGCACTACGTGCCCTTCGCCATCTGCCAGCGGCACGCGCCAGTTCGAATACTCTCTGGAAGTGCCCGGCTGATTCTGGGAGCGGCATTCGCCCACGCCGTCCACCAGCGCTGCCTGCAGCAGCAGCGACGGCGTATCGGTGAGCATGGCGTGCATCGCTTCCACGATTTCCTGCACATGGCCTTCCACATCATCCGCCACGGTCTGCGAGATATAGCCGTTCTCCACCAGACGGTTCATCATGGCCGTGCGCTCGGCCATCGCCGAGGCGGCGAATGCCTCCACCGGCTCGCTCAGGAGATGCAGCTCCTCGCGCAGCTTGACGTGTGCGAAGTTCAGGTAGCCGGCGGTGGGTGGCAGATCGTGCGTGGTCACCGAGGCCAATGCCTGTTTGCGATAGTCCTTGGGTGCGCGGTACGGGTCGCCGGCGTTCGGCGAATCGTCCACGCGGTTGAACCATTCCACGTCAGTGCCGAGCACGCCGTGATCGGCCAGAATGCGGCGCACGTAATCCGGTACGGTGCCCAGATCCTCGCCAACCACCATGCCTCCGGCGCGCGTGGCCTCGATGGCCAGTACTCCCAACATCGCCTCGTGGTTGTACGTCACGTATGCGCCGTTGCGGGCACCGAGCCCCTGCGGAATCCACCACAGGCGGAACAAGCCCAGCACATGGTCGATGCGCACCGCGCCCGCGTGCTCGTACATCGAATGCACCATCTCGCGGTACACCTGGTAGCCGGTGGCCTCCAGGTAGCGCGGGTTGAACGGTGGCTGGCCCCAATCCTGGCCCTGCTGGTTATAGAAGTCCGGCGGGCAGCCGACCGTGACGCCACCTGAGGCGAAGCGTTCCGGATTGGCCCAGGCATCCGCGCCGAGCCCGTGCACGCCCACGGCCATGTCCTGCATCAGCCCCAGCGTCATGCCGTGGTCCAGCGCCTCCTGCTGCGCGGCGTTCACCTGCTCGGCAGCGATCCACTGCAGCCAGCGGTTGAACTCGAACAGGTCGTGGTGCTCCTCGACGAGCTGGCGCACGGCCGGGTCGTCGATGGTCTTCTCGAAGAACCAACGGTTCTCGCCCCACGGCGCGCCCCATACCTCGAAGCACAGGCACCATGTGGCGAAGGAATCGAGGTCCGGGCCGGCGGTGGTCTTGAAATGCTCGAATTCGAGCTCGCGCTTGTTGTTGCGGCCCGCTTCGAAGATCAGGCGCAGCGCCGGGCGCTTGGCCTCCCACGCCGCGTTGATGTCCATCGGGGTCGATTCGTCGTTGCGCGCGGCCACCGAATCATGCAGCGCATCCACCTGCGCGCGCACGTCGGCCGGCAGTGTGGCATATTCGGGGATATCCTGCGGCCGGATGTACGTCACGTTGAGGAATCGGCGCGATTCCGGTAGATACGGCGATGGCTCAAGCGGCGGAATCGGCGCGCCGGCGTGAATCGGATTGATGAGCATGAAGTCGGCCTTGGACTTCTCGGCGGCATCTGCCAAAAGACGCTTCAGATCGCCGTAATCGCCGATGCCCCACGATTCGCGGGACCGCACGGAATACATCTGCGTCATCCAGCCCCACCGCTGGTGCTCGGCGACCGCCTCCGGCACGGGAATGCGCGCGGGGGCGGCGATGATGGCCGCCTTGCCCTCGCGCCCGTCAACCGTGACGGTCAGCGTGTGGTAACCCATCGGCAGGTCGGGTGCGATGGTCAAGTCCGGCTTGCCGGAATTGAGGTTCGGCAGCAGGGCAAAGTGGCCAAACGCGGTGCCGTCCTCCAGTTCGATGGAGGCGGTGATGTCCGCGTCCGACGAGCAGTTCAGGGTGATGCCGGTCGGTTTGCCGGTGGTGGCGACGATGGTGGAGGGGAGCAAACGTTTGCTGTTTTCCACCTCAAGTTGGGTCATGGAGCGTACGATGGCCTCGTCGCTGGATGCGTCCACGTCGAGGGCCTTGAGTACGGCGACCAAGGCCGCGTCGCTGATTTCGGTGTAGGTGCCGAGCTGGTCGATGAATGAGGTGGCAAGTCCGCAGGCTTTGGCGAGCTTGATGAGCGGGCGGGCGAGTCGTTCCGTGCTTTCCGCGCGCTGCGGGGCACCGGAAGCGGCGTTGTTGGTGGTGTCTGCGATGGTGCCGGTGCTGGTTGCTGCGTCGTTGCCGTATGCGTCGGTCATGATGACTCCTTGCTTGCAAATCGGGTACTGCTAGTCGTTTGCATTGCTGTTCGAGGGCCGCTCTGCGTTGAGGTTCCGGCAACCTGACAGACCAATGTTCGAGCTGTTCTGCCTCTACCGTAACTCATATTGACAACGATTGCAATACATTCGGTGAGTTGGACGAGGATAGAGGTGTTGGTGTTTGTCGTGATGGCCCGTTGACTATCCCCAGTCGACTTTGCCGACAGCCTCGCCGGCGGAGGTGAGGTCGAACGGGTTTAACCAAACACGACGAACGATTGCGGGGAGAGCGTCAGCTGCCCGCCGCTCACGGCCGGTTCACTAAGACTGAGCAGCACGTCGGCGTCGGAAGAGAGCTCGTCCGGCAGGTATTCCGTGAGGAATGAGGCGATTGAGGCACCTGAATCGGCGTTGAAATAACTGGAATCGCCTTCGTGCTCCATAGGCGTGTCGGTATTGCGCAGCAACAGGTTGTAGCCGTTCGGGTGGCCGTCCCGGCGCCAGTCGAGGTAGAGGTCCATGTCGAAGCCGGCCTGCATCGATTCGTTCGGATGGCCTGGACGCCATCGGCGGACCGACCTGGGTGGATTCCGATAAGGCGGCCGTATGGGTGACCAACTGGGACACCGAGCGCAACGGCTCCTCGCTCACCACCCGTGACGGCACCAGCTACCTGCTCGCCAACGCCTTCATGCTCGCCTACGATTACGGCCAGCCGCACATCTTCTCCGGCTACTACTACGCCGGCGTCGACGACGGCGCTCCCGGCGCCACCCGCACCTCCGTGCCGGACATGACCTGTCCGACCGACGGCATCGAAACCGCCGGCACCTGGCACTGCGCGCAACGCTGGACCGCCATCCGCGGCATGATCGGCTTCCGCAACGCCGTGGCCGGCACCTTCACCGCCACCGTGGCCAAGGGCTCGGCCGTCGCCCTATACGCCGGCGCGACGCCCGCAAACTGGGCCGGCACCCGGAAATACGATCCGTCCGATCCCGCCTGGTTCACCGGCGAAACACCGCATAAGGGCGATGACACCGCCGCCAAGTCCGCCGATTCCGCAGCGTCCGCCAAGTCAGGCGACGCCAAGTCCGGAAAGGCAACGTCCGATGCCATCCGCCGCGCCGCAACGCTCGCCGCCATCCTCCTGCCCGTCATCGTCGGCGTCACGTTCATGGCGATAGCTCGCAGGAACGGCAAAGCCCAGTCCGACAACAGCGGCCCGAATAACGACTGATTCGGCCCCGCTCAGCCGCGCACCCGCGGCGTGGCGGTGGAGTCGCGTACCAGCAGTTGCACGGGGAAGATCTCGTGCGGCTGGTCCAGGGTGCGCCCCTCGATAAGGTCCAGGGCCTTGCGCGCGGCGGCGACGGCCATGTCGTACGGCTTCTGGCGCACGGTGGTCAGCCCCACCTCGCCCGAGAACGTGCTGTTGTCGAATCCGGTGACGGACAGGTCGGTCGGAATCGCCATGCCGCATTGGCGCAGGCGGAAGAACAGCGGAATCGCCAGCGAATCCTGATGGAAGCACAGGGCAGTCGGGGCGTCGTCGCGCGCGAGCAGCGCGGTGAGGGCGGCGTCGACCGGATCGTCGCCGGCCTGCATGTCCATCGTCTGGCCGGTCACGCCGTCCAGTTCGCTGCACGCCTCCAGGAATCCGGTGACGCGGTTGTGCGAGCTGAAGCCCATCGTGGCATCGAACGTCTCGTACAAATACAACAGGTTGCGGTGGCCGAGCGTGGTCAGATGGCGCACGATCAGCCGGATGCCGGCCTTGTCGTCGATGCCCACGGAGGCGGTGAACCCCTGCGAGGCCGTGTTGATGCCGATGAGCGGGATCCGCGTGGTGTTGAGTCGCCTGATTTCGGCCGGGGTGATGGCGAACGACGAGACGATGACCGCGTCCGCGTTGCCGCGCACCGGCAGTTCGTCGAAGAACTCCTCGCGCGCGCCCGCGTCGCCGATCGGTTGGATGACCAGATCGTAGCCGGCCGATCGCAGCACTTCGTTGAGGCCTTCGATGATGCGCGAGGTGAACCAGTCGAGCTTGCTGCTGCCCACCAGCAGCGCCACGCGGTGGGAGCGGCCCGATTTGAGGATGCCGGCCATGCGGGATACCGAGAAGTCGAGTTGTTGGGCGGCCTCCATCACCTTGGCGCGCGTTTTGGCGGAGACCATGTCAGGGCGGGAGAACGCGCGGGAGACCGTGGCGGTGGAGACGCCTGCTTGCCTGGCGACGTCCTCGATGCTGGCTTTCATGGCCCCTCCCGGTTTTTCAAAGTTGACGGTGTGACAAACTTCTCTTCATTGTAAATCATTGCAGTACGTTTTACGACAGTCATAGTGCAATGGGTTGCGATATTGCGACACGCCGAAAATATAGACCAATATGGTCTCAATAGCTTTGGAATGTAACAGGTTGCAAATGTAACGGTTTGCATGGCTGAGAAAGCCGGGTTGCCGAACTAGTTCGACACCCGTATACTGAACCGTGTTCACTTAGAGCTTGCGAGGAAGTAAGGGAGATAATGAAGATCAAGAAATCTCTCGCCGCGCTGACTGCAACCGTGAGCATTATGGCACTTGCAACCGGTTGCAGTTCGAGCGGTTCGTCAGGCGTCGTCGACACCCAGGCCGACAAGGGCCTGGCCGTCATGGGCGACACCATCACCTACGACCCCAACCACTTGGTCAACGACGGCCAGCCCATCGAACTGGGCTACTGGTCCTGGGGCGACGAAAGCACTGACCCGGTGATCTCCATGCTCCACGAGTACGAGAAGATCCACCCGAACGTCACCTTCAAGATCTCGCAGGTGGCTTGGAGCGACTACTGGGTCAAGACCCCGCTCTCGCTCAAGGGCAACAAGAACGCCCCCGTGCTGTTCAACGTCCACAACTCCGAGGATGCCCTGCTCCGCCCGCACGCCGTCCGCCTCGACGGCGCCAGCGACTGGCGCATCTTCCACCAGGTGGTGCTGCCGATGAGCCGCAATTCCATCGCCGCGCTCGCCATCTTCACCTTCCTGTGGAACTGGGAGGACTACCTCTGGCCGTTCCTCATGATCGCCGATGACGACAAGCAGCTGTTGTCGGTGGGCATCAAGATGTTCTCCGGCCAGTACGGCACCGATTACGGCGGACTGTTCGCCGCCACCTCCGTGACCATCATCCCGGTGGTCATCGCCTACCTGGTGTTCCAGAAGCAGTTCATCGCCGGCATCGCCACCGGCTCTGGCAAGTAAACCCGGCCGGTTTCGGCCGAATCCGAACCGCGCCGCAGTCTCCCACCAGTCTCGGGGAGCCGCGGCCGCATCACTCGTATCATCGTGGATAACCGTACAGAAGGGGTAACCATGGCACAGTCACCACAACTCAAGCAGTCGTCTCCGACCTCGCCCGATCCGCAGGACTTCCGCCTCGACGCCACGCCGGCCATGCGCGCCGACAATGTGGTGTCCGGCGAGCACTGGCGCATCGGACTCATCACCGATTCGCTCGTGCGATTCGAATGGTCCGATTCCGGCGTATTCGAGAACCGCCCGACCCAGACCGTCCTGAACCGCGATTTCGGTAGCCCAGTCGAACGCCGCGTCACCGAGCGTGACGGCCGCGTCATCATCGACACCGCGGCCCTGACCATCGTCTACGACCAGCAGCCGTTCAGCAAGGAAGGCCTGAGCGTGGTCGTCAAAGGCGTGGCCGACACCCAGTTCAACACCTGGCATTACGGCGACGCCCAGCGCGGCAACCTCAAAGGCACCGCCCGCACGCTGGACGAGGCGGACGGCGCCATCGAGCTTGACAACGGCGTGATCTCGCGCGATGGCTGGGCCGTCATCGACGATTCCGCCGCCAACATCATCATCGAAACCGACACGGTGAACGGCAAGGCGAACCCGTTCGGCACCTGGGTATCCCCGCGCGCCACCGCCGAAACGGACTTGTACTTCTTCGGCTATGGCCACCGCTACATCGAGGCCGTACGCGACTTCTATCGCCTGACCGGCCCCACGCCGCTCCTGCCGCGCTTCGCCATGGGCAACTGGTGGAGCCGCTACTACCGGTACACGCAGGACGGCTATCTGGCCCTGATGGACCGCTTCAAGCGCGAGGGCATCCCGTTCACCACCTCCGTGATCGACATGGACTGGCATCGTGTGGACGACGTGGACCCGAAGTACGGTTCCGGCTGGACCGGCTACTCGTGGAATCGCGAACTGTTCCCCGACCCGCCGGCCTTCCTCGCCGACCTGCACCGGCGCGGCCTGCGCACCACACTGAACGTCCACCCGCGCGACGGCGTGCGCGCGTTCGAGGACGCCTACCCCGAAGTCGCCAAGCGCGTCGGCATCGACCCGGCCACCGAGGAGAACGTGGAATTCGACCTCACCAACCCGGACTTCGTGGACGCCTATTTCGACATGCACCACCGCATGGAGGCCGAAGGTGTCGACTTCTGGTGGCTGGACTGGCAGCAGGGCGGCGTGACCCGCCAGAAGGGTCTCGACCCGCTGTGGATGCTCAACCACATGCACTACCTCGACTCAGGGCGCGGTGGCAACTGGCCGCTCACCTTCTCCCGGTACGCCGGCCCCGGCTCCCACCGCTACCCGGTCGGCTTCTCCGGAGACACGATCGTGACCTGGGAATCGCTCGCCTTCCAGCCGCAGTTCACCGCCACCGCTTCCAACATCGGGTATGGCTGGTGGAGCCACGACATCGGCGGCCACATGTTCGGCTACCGCAACGAAGAGCTGGAGGCCCGCTGGTACCAGCTCGGCGCGTTCAGCCCGATCAACCGACTGCATTCGTCCAACTCGCCGTTCTCCGGCAAGGAGCCGTGGAACTTCAACCGTGACGTGAGCGCCGCGATGGTGGACGCGCTGCGTCTGCGCCACGCGATGATGCCGTACTTGTACACCATGAACTACCGTGCCGCCGAAGCCGGCCGTCCGCTGGTCGAGCCGATGTACTGGCAGAGCCCGGATACGCCGGACGCCTACGAGGTGCCGGATGAGTTCCGCTTCGGCACCGAGCTCGTGGTCGCGCCGATCGTCTCCCCGGACGATGCCGCCGCCTGCCGCGGCCGCGCCGACGCCTGGCTGCCGCAGGGGGAGTGGTTCGACTTCTTCGACGGCCGCCGATACGTCTCATCCGACGCCGCTGGCCGCCGACTGGAGGTCTGGCGCTCGCTCGACCGCACGCCGGTGTTCGCCAAGGCCGGCGCGATCGTGCCGTTGCAGGACGTCGCGGAATCCGGCGAAGCGATCAACTCTATCGCCAACCCGCAGGCCCTGCGCGTGCTGGTGTTCCCTGGTGCCGACGGCTCGTTCGTCATGCGCGAGGATCGCGGCACGTGGGGCGCCCCCAGCGCCGACACCGCGATAGCGTTCACGTGGGGCGGGGCCGATGCGTCGCCCAGCGCCTTCACCGTCGCGCCGGTTACCGGCGATACGTCCGCCGTACCCGAGTTGCGCGACTGGACGGTCGTGTTCCGCGGCGTCGCGCCGGTTGACGCGGCCAGCGGCGTGCGTGCATGGTCCGGCGAGGCTCCGGTCGAGGCGACGGTGGCGTACGACGAGGCGACCATGAGCCTGACCGTGTCCGTCACCGGCATCAGCTCGGCTGCCAGTCTGCGCATCGAGATTCCCGGCGGTCTGCGCATCGCCGACAATCCGGTCGAATCGGACGCGATGGACCTACTGCTGCACGCCCAGATGCTCTACCGCACCAAGGAGCTCGCGCTGCAGGCGGTCCACAAGCTCGGCATCGGCGCGATCGGCGCCCTGCGCACCATGAACCGTGGTCCGCGCTACGCCAACGATTTCTGGATCACCGACATGCCCGATGCGGTGGCCGGCGCGCTCGAAGAAATTTTGCTGCGCAGCTGAGCCCGGTTGCAGTTTTCTGCAACATCCGGGTGCGCCCCGGTATGCGGCGATAAGTTCGGCATGGTTGCCGAAGAGCGTGGCATACCGGGTGCAGTGCGTGGGATGGCCTTCGCGATTGCACTCATCGTGCGGTCAGTGGAAAGGAACTTTTCATGCACAAGGTGAAACAGCACAAGGGCGTCGCGGTGGCCGCCGCGGTCTGCGCGGTCGCGATGGCGGCCTCGCTCGCGACCCACGCCGGCGCGGCCGGGGACCGGCGTTATTGACTGGCTGGCGTTATCGAGTGATTGGCGGTATCAATTAGCCGGCGTTATTGATGAGCCGGTGTTGTCGATTAGCCAGCGTTATCGACCGGCACTGAAGCATGCAGTACCCACTGCCCGCGTTTCTCCCGCACATCCCAATCCCCGTGCGCATGCAGCACACGCTCCCGATAGTACGCAAGCCCGGAATGCCGCCCCCTCAAACGTCGCGTCACCTTGACGCGGACGGTCCGTCACATCAATGGTGACGCGGTCCTGAGCGGCGGAAACCAGCACCACGTAACGCTGCGTCGAATCGGCATACCTGGCGATATTGCCAAACAATTCCCGCAGAAAATCGGCGACAAACACTGTGTCTGAGTTATTCAGCGCATCGATGCCCCCAGCGACAATAACGTCGCCGACACACCCCATGCGCCGCAATCGCGCGCCGCCGCTGGCAAGTCTGATGGCAAGGCTGATGGCGCGCCCCAGTCACCCCTTGCAGTTTTCTGTATAAGTGGATTTTGGCTCCAAACGCACCACT
>ENA-UPWS01001487-UPWS01001487.1-human-gut-metagenome-genome-assembly--contig:-NODE-1487-length-13427-cov-6.912809_pt1 | contig 13427 bp, 9 predicted proteins | sample MGYA00250054_ERZ773384 | MGnify/ENA primary metagenome ERZ773384 (study PRJEB29103, sample SAMN06111979) | human gut metagenome | biome: human gut; feature: ankylosing spondylitis patient; material... | reverse complement strand
CCGTTTCCCACACACACCACCCCTCTCTTCCTATTTTTTAATGATACGGCGACCACCGAGATCTACACTCTTTCCCTACACGACGCTCTTCCGCTCTGCAAATGCAAGGTCAAACGGAACTTCTGAAACCAGTGCGAAAATACCAAGATTCAGAGCATACTTTTTCACATCATGTGTATGTAGAAATCCCTCAATTAACAGAAAACAGAAAATTGGAAAACTGATTCGTCCGATGGCACGCATAATCATGTCCGCGTAATAAATCACAGCTGTGTTTCCTGTGGAGAGAAATGATGCGCCTCCGTCCGAAGCGTTCACCGCATCCAGAAGACCACGGGAAATCAGGATTCGGTCGAAAAGTACAGCTGCAGTGTGGTCGATCAGCATACAGACCATCGCAATGATTTTCAAGGTACTGCCGGGAATTTTACCGGCGCTTTTTACGGGTTTCGCAGTAGTAGCTGCCATATAAAACATCCTTTCTGGAACGCAAACGAAAGGCAGACTGTGCAAGCCGTCTGCGGATCAGGTTCCTGTAACGACAAACAGCAGAAAATCCTGCTGTTTTGCCAGAGTTGTAATACTATGATTATACGTTCTGAGGAGGTTAATGTCAAAGAAAAAACAGTTCTGAAATAACGCAGAGTATGGTAGAATCTGCCAGTCGGGTAAATGAAAATAGAAAGCGTCTCCGGGCTCATCCCAAAACGAACGGGGCAGCGTACCAATTCGTAAACCAGAATTGGTACGCTGCCCCGTATTTTAAAATACATCCAGGTCTTTTCCGTTCACGACATATCCGTCATACCCTGCATCCCGGATTTCATCCAGAATCGCGGCATCGCGCCATGCCATCTCGGCGGCAAGGTTTTTGTGGTTATCCTGTACATTCATATGGTAAATCCGGTGATACGTAACGAGCAGTTTCGGATTTGCCTTTTTTGCAACACCGGCAAGATCCGTGCTTAACGTATGCACTTCCCGGTGGTATTTCTGCCATTTTGGTTCGCGGCAGGAGATTCCGGCGGCGTATTCCACTTCGTGCAGCAGGATATCACAGCCTTTCGATTTTTCTGCCACGAGATCCAGCGGAGCGGTATCGCCGGTGATGACGATTGTGCGGTCCGGTGTGGTGAATTTATAGCCGTAGCATTCCAGTGTTCCGTGGCTGACCGGAAAAGCCTCCACCGTAACCAGGTCATCCCGGTAGACAATGCCGGATTCAATTTCTGTTACCTCAACGCGGTAGCCGGATTCGTTTGCTTTTTCGAAACCGTGAATTCGGAAATCAATGTCGGTTTCATAGGCCTGTAAGATATGATCGGTCATGTGCTGTAAGCCCTTTGGCCCGAAAACTTTCAATGGAACCGGGCGCTCCAGCACCCACGGAGTAAAAATCAGATCCGGGTACCCTGCGGTATGGTCTGTGTGAAGGTGCGTACAGAAGGCAACGGTCAGAAGATCCGGCCGCAGGGCATCCACGCCGTTAAAATAGGCGGCTGAGGCCTGGCGGACAACGCCAGGGCCAAAATCTACCAGATAAGCACGGTCACCGACCACGACAGCGGAGGAAGGTCCGTTGGCATTCGGACACGCATTTGGTGTGCCGGTTCCGAGAAGAACAAGTTTTGTCTGCATTCTTTCTCTTTTCCTTTTCTTTTTTTGTTTCTGTTTCTGTTTATGATTTTCTGTTACGATTTCTGCTTTTGCCTTATTTCTCTTCTTTTGATTCATTGTTTTTGGTTTCCAGAAGATGCTTAATGGAAATTCCGGTAAATCCATAGAAAATACTGAAAACCGGGGTCAGGTAAAGCAGGAATAAGTACGGGAAAAATGCCGACCATGCAACACCAAGTGTGCCGGCCATGTATACGCCGTAGCCATGCCATGGAATCATAGGACCAGCCATAGTTCCGGAGTCTTCGAGGCAGCGGGAAAGAATTTCCGGTGCAACCTTGCGCTCTTGAAAGACAGGTGCCATCAGACGGCCGGTCAGAACGTGTGCCATCGGCTGGGAGCAGCTGATGAGGCTGGTCACGTAACCGACAATCATCGTTGCAAGGATCATACTTCCATCGCTGTTGATTCTCTTTACAATCGCTTGAAGAATGTGATCCAGTACACCGAGTTTTTCCAGCATGCCGCCCATGCCGACAGCAAAGCAGATAATGGCTACGTACTGGAGCATGCTTCCCATGCCGCCGCGGTTTAAGATGGATTGTAATACCGGTTCTTCGATTGTGGTTGTGTAACCGTTGTAAGCTGTGCGGATGATGCCCTGCAGAGTATCGTGCTGCACAAAATAGGAAACAAATCCGGCAGCGAAGCTGGAAAGACCAAGTGCAGAGATCGCATTTACTTTGCAGAGGAGCAATACAATAATCAGGATGGCAGGGATCATGGTAATCCATCCGAGCTGGAATTCACCGTTTAAAGCATCGATGTAAACGGTAATGCTTCCCTCGGTATAGCTTCCGCTGGTCTGCTGGAAACCGAGAATAGTAAAAAGAATTAAGGTTATCACATATGTTGGAAGGGTGGTCCAGAGCATCGAGCGGATATGATCGCCAAGTTTGGCATCTGCAACGGCCGGAGCAAGGTTTGTGGTATCGGAAAGAGGACTTAATTTGTCACCGAACATGGCACCGCAGATGACAGCACCGGCTACCATGCCAGGATGGATACCCATGGCGTTTCCGATCGCCATCATGGCAACACCTGCGCTTCCGGCGGAACCATAGGAAGTACCGGTTACAATACTCAAAATGGAGCAGAACAGCAGCGTCAGAGGCAGCAGCCAGGACGGGTTAATCATTTTTAAGCCCCAGGAAATGATGGTGGCAATGGTGCCACTCTGCAGCCAGGTGCCGATCATGACACCGATGGCCATCAGAAGGCAGAGCGTCGGGACGACCATACGGATGGCATCGTATGCGCCGGCAACAATGTTGGCGTAAGAAATACCGAAAATCTTACAAAACAGATAGATAAAAATCCAGCTTGCAAACAGGCCGATCATAGGACCGCCGGTTTTCAGGCGGATACAGACTGCGACGGATACGATGATCAGCAGCAGCAAAAGCAGTGACTGTGGCAGATTGAGTTTTTTTTCTTTCGTTCCGCTCATAAAAAAATCCCCCATTCATAGGTAAAATGATTTGCCCGTTCAACGCGTTAAAGTAGAAAAGACATGTAATATATTATAATGGTGAAATGCAGAAAAAGCAAGGGAAATTCTCTTGATTTTTTGTTCTATGGTTGCTATAATAAGCGTGAGTGTGGGGCGGAGGATAAACTTCGGCCCTTTTGCAGCTAACTATAAACGGAATCAACAAGATAAAGAGGTTAAATCAATGACAAGAATAGACATTATTTCAGGTTTCCTGGGCGCAGGAAAAACAACCCTGATCAAAAAACTCCTCGGAGACGCACTGAAAGGCCAGCAGGTTGTCCTGATCGAGAACGAATTCGGTGAAATCGGAATCGACGGAGGCTTCTTAAAAGATGCCGGTATCGAAATCCGTGAAATGAACTCCGGCTGCATCTGCTGCTCTCTTGTGGGAGACTTCGGCGCAGCATTAAAAGACGTTATCACCAAATATCACCCGGACCGCATCATCATCGAGCCGTCCGGCGTAGGTAAACTCTCCGACGTCATCAAGGCTGTAGACGGTGTAGAAAAAGAAGCAGGCGTAGCCCTGAATTCCGCAACAACCGTAGTCGACGTTATGAAATGCAAAATGCATCTCAGAAACTTCGGCGAATTCTTCGAGAATCAGGTAAAGAGCGCAGGAACCATCATCCTGAGCCGTACCGATAAAGCCGATACCGAAAAAGTAGAGGCAGCTGTAAAAATGCTCCGCGAACTGAATCCGGAAGCACACATTATTACCACACCGGTTGAAGTACTGGGTGGTAAGAAAGTACTCGATACGATGGAAGGTGCCATCATCAACCTTGCGCAGGTAGAAGAGGAAGAGCATCATCACCATCATCATGACCACGACGAGTGCTGCTGCGGCCATGACCACGATGAGGAGCATGAGCACCATCATCACGATCATGATGACGAGTGCTGCTGCGGTCACGATCACGAGGAGCACGAGCACCATCATCACGACCATGATGACGAATGCTGCTGCGGTCACGATCACGAGGAACACGAGCATCACCATCATGACCATGATGACGAATGCTGCTGCGGTCACGATCACGACCATGAGCATCATCATCACGATGATGCGTGTGGCTGCGGTCACGAGCATCACCATCATCACCACGCAGACGAAGTTTTCACAAGCTGGGGTCAGGAGACTGTGAAGACCTTTACCAAAGAGCAGATCGAAGGCATCTTAAAGAAACTTTCCGAGGATACCGCTTATGGTATGGTTCTTCGTGCCAAAGGTATGGTAGCAGGCGCCGATGGACAGTGGATCTATTTCGATATGGTTCCGGAAGAGTACGAAGTACGTGACGGAGCACCGGAATTCACCGGAAGAATCTGTGTCATCGGTTCCAAATTAGCAGAAGATAAGCTGGCAGAGCTGTTCGGACTGTAAAAATACAAAGTAGCTGCGAAAATTACGGTCCGCAGGGTACCTGTGAACTGTAGTGAAGCTGCCGCATCAGAAACAAAATCCGATGTGGCAGCTTTTTTCTTGATTTAGAGACAAAGCAAAAGGCACGCCCGGAATCTCAGCCGCAAAAGCAAGTGCAGAAAGATTCCGGGAGTACGTCAAAGACAACGGAGGTACAAAATGTACGAAGAAGACGAAGTAGAAATTCCGATTTATCTCATAACAGGATTTCTGGAGAGTGGAAAAACCTCTTTTATCAATTTTACCGTAGCACAGGACTATTTCCAGATCGACGGACCAACCCTTCTGATCACAACCGAAGAAGGTGAAGTAGAGTACGACGAAAAAGAACTGCTCAAACACAACACCGTCCTGGAAATCGTAGAAGGACCAGAGCAGTTTACCCTGGATTACCTGAAAAAACTGAACCGCAAATACCGCCCGGAGCGAATCATTCTCGAATACAACCCGCTCTGGAGCGTAAAAAAACTCGAAGAAATGGAACTGCCGCGCGGTTGGGGCATCGTACAGGAGATCGTGACCGTCGACGCAAGCTGCTTCCAGATCTATATGCAGAACATGAAATCCGTCTTCATGGAGATGGCAAAAAATGCCGATATGGTCATGTTCAACCGCTGCCGTCCGGAAGATCCGCTTCCATCCTTCCGCCGCAGCATCAAAGTAGTCAACCAGGCGTGCGACGTTCTGTTTGAGAATGAAGAAGGCGAAATTGACAACATTTTTGAGGATCAGATGCCGTTTGATACCGATGCCGATGTGATCGAAATCGACGATGCCGATTACGGAATCTGGTATGTCGATATGGGCGACAACCCGGAGCGTTACGAGGGCAAGACTGTTCATTTCCGCGGTATGGTATTAAAGAGCAAGGATGTCGGAGCCGATTTCTTTGTTCCGGGTCGTATGGCAATGACCTGCTGTGCAGATGATACTTCTTTTATCGGCTATGTCTGCAAATGCGCAAGCGCCAAATCTCTCGTAATGGGTTCCTGGGTTGACGTGACTGCAACGGTAAAATGGGGCTATATGAAGGTTTACGATGGCGAAGGCCCGGTTCTGTATGCAAAAGAAATCAAACCGGCCAAGAAACCGGAGAGCGAACTGGTATACTTTAACTAAACATTGCCGAAGCATTTCAGCGAATAAAAGAGCAGGAAAAAGGCTGCTCTTTTGTTCGTGTTCTTTCTTTATGACAGATGGAAAAACAATATATCATTTTTCGGTGCGGCGAAGCAGCTATTCGGTTATGCGCAAGTAGCGAAGTGGATGGAGAATATCCGTTTTGACCGTGACGTGAACAAAAACTGCGCCGGAAAATGGTCTGATGACAGGAGAATTTATGTATATTATAGTAGGTCTGGGAAATCCAACGCGCCAGTACGAAGGGACGAAGCACAATGTCGGATTTGATACCATCGATTATCTGATCGATGAATATCAGATCCCTTCCTCCGGTACAGGCCACAAGGCTCTGTTCGGAAAAGGCATGATCGCAGGTCAGAAGGTTATCGTTGCAAAGCCGATGACGTATATGAATCTGAGCGGTGAGTCTGTGCGGGAGCTGGTGAACTATTACAAAGTGGATCCGGAGAGCGAGCTGATCGTGGTTTACGATGATATCAGCCTGGCGCCGGGACAGATCCGTATCCGCAAAAAAGGAAGCGCGGGCGGCCACAATGGCATCAAAAACATCATCGCCAATCTTGGCACCGACCATTTTATGCGTGTGAAGGTCGGCGTCGGTGAGAAACCGAAAAACTGGGATCTGGCGGACTACGTGTTAAGTCCGTTTACGAAAGACGAACGTCCCCTTGTAAATCTGGCGATCGAGCATGCGGCAAAAGCAATCGAGCAGATGCTGAACGGGGATGTGGACGCAGCTATGAATGAGTATAACCGCAAATCTGCAAACCCGGCAGAGTAAGGAAAATGAAAGCGTTATTAGAACCGATCAAAGAAATTGCCCGTTTTGACGAGCTGTTCCGTGATCTGAAAAAAGGAACCGCAGGTGTGACGGTGATCTCGGGCTGTCTGGAAAGCCAGAAAGCCCACATGATTGCAGGTCTCTCCGAGGATGCCCCGGTGCGGCTTCTGATCGCGGAAAATGAATTAAAAGCAAAAGAATTATATGAGGATTACCGGCTGTACGATGCGGAGACGCTGTATTATCCGGCGAAGGACCTGATTTTCTATCAGGCAGACATTCACGGAAATCTGCTGATCCGGCAGCGGCTTCAGGTGATCCAGGCACTTCTTGAGCGGAAGGAAGTTACCATCATCACCAGTGTAGGGGGATGTATGGACTTTCTTCTGCCTCTTGGCGTGTTCGAAAAACATTGCATCCATCTGCGCAATGACAGCGAACTCGATCTGGATAAAATAAGAAAAGAGCTGGTGCGGCTCGGCTATGAGAGTACCTTTCAGGTGGAGTCGACCGGCCAGTTTTCCGTCCGCGGCGGCATTCTCGATATTTATCCGCTGACGGAACAGAACCCGATCCGGATTGAGCTCTGGGGCGATGAGATAGATTCCATCCGAAGCTTCGATGCGGAGAGCCAGCGGTCGATTGAAAACCTCGAGGAAATCACAATCTATCCGGCATCGGAGCTGATTTTAACAGAGAATACGATTGCGCGCGGTGTGAAAGCGATTAAAAAAGAGGCAAAAGCGCAAAGCACAAAGTTCCGCGACAAGATGATGACGGAGGAAGCGGCGCGTATCCGCCATGCGGCAGAGGAAATCTGCGATCAGATCGGCGAGGGCGAAATTCTGCAGGGAGCGGAGCAGTATCTTCATTATTTTTATCCGGAGACCGTCTCGTTTCTTGAGTATCTGCCGGAGAACAGCCGCATTTTCCTCGATGAGCCGAACCGCATCATCGAGTGTGCCGATGCGCTGGAAGCAGAATTTCAGGAGAGCGTGAGCCACCGTCTCGAAAAGGGATACCTCCTGCCGGGACAGGCGAAGCTGATGTGCAGTACGGCGGAGCTTGTGGCAAAACTGAACCGCCGCGGCTGTGTTGCCGTATCGCTGATGGAGCCGCAGAAGGGCGAGTGGAATATCCGTGACGAATTCAGTGTGACGGTGAAATCGGTCAATTCGTATAACAATCAGTTCCCGCTTCTGGTAAAAGATCTGAAATCCTGGAAAAAAGCGGGTTACCGTATTGTACTGGCGAGTCCGTCGCGGACGAGGGCGCAGCATCTGGCAGAGGACCTGCAGAATGAGGAGATTCCGGCCTTCTACAGCGAGAATGCGGAGCGTGTTCTGAAACCGGGCGAGGTCATGCTGATCCACGGCGCGGCCCGCAGAGGCTTTGAATATCCGATGCAGAAATTTGTGCTGATTACAGAGACGGATATTTTTGGAAAAGAGAAGAAGAAAAACCGGAAGAAATCGGAGTATTCCGGTCAGAAAATCCAAAATTTTGCGGATCTTTCGATCGGTGACTATGTCGTGCACGAGAGCCACGGTCTTGGTATTTACCGCGGTATCGAAAAAATTGAGATGGACCGCGTAACGCGTGATTACATGAAAATCGAGTATGCGGGCGGATCGAACCTCTATGTGCTGGCCACCCAGCTTGATACGCTGCAGAAGTATGCGTCCGGCGAAGCTGCAAAGGTGCCGAAGCTGAATAAAATCGGCGGTCAGGAATGGAATAAGACGAAAACACGGGTTCGCCATGCGGTAAAAAATATTGCACAGGATCTCGTGAAGCTGTATGCCGAGCGGCAGGCGTCATCCGGCTATCAGTTCGGAAAGGATACGATCTGGCAGAAGGAATTTGAGGAACTGTTTCCGTTTGAGGAGACGGACGATCAGCTTGCGGCGATCGAGGCGACAAAGGCGGACATGGAGAGCAAAAAGATCATGGACCGCCTGATCTGCGGCGATGTCGGATACGGCAAAACCGAGGTTGCAATCCGTGCAGCGTTCAAGGCAGTACAGGAGAGCAAACAGGTCGTCTACCTCGTTCCGACCACTATTCTGGCACAGCAGCATTACAATACGTTCGTTGAGCGCATGAAGGACTTTCCGGTGCGCGTTGATCTTCTGTGCCGGTTCCGCACGCCGGCAGAGCAGAAAAAAACGCTGGAGGATCTGAAAAAAGGACTCGTGGATATTGTCATCGGAACACACCGCGTTCTGTCGAAGGACGTAAAGTTCAAAGATCTTGGCCTTCTGATTGTCGATGAGGAGCAGCGGTTCGGCGTGACGCATAAAGAAAAAATCAAACAGCTGCAAAAAAATGTGGATGTTCTGACACTGACGGCGACGCCGATTCCACGTACCATGCACATGAGCCTGATCGGCATCCGGGATATGAGTGTGCTCGAGGAAGCACCGCAGGATCGCCAGCCGATCCAGACCTTTGTCTGTGCATACAATGAAGAAATGGTCCGCGAGGCGATTAACCGTGAACTTGCGCGGGGCGGGCAGGTTTACTATGTCTATAACCGCGTCCAGTCGATTGCGGATATGGCGAACACGATCCAGAAGCTCGTGCCGGATGCAAATGTAGGCTTTGCGCACGGACAGATGAAAGAGCGTGAGCTGGAAAAGATCATGTACGGCTTTATCAACGGAGAGATCGATGTGCTCGTGTCAACAACGATCATTGAGACAGGACTCGATATTTCGAATGTCAATACCATGATTATCCATGATTCCGACCAGATGGGACTGTCACAGCTCTATCAGCTCCGCGGCCGCGTCGGACGGTCGAACCGGACTTCCTACGCATTTCTGATGTACCGCAGAAACAAGATGTTGAAGGAAGTGGCGGAGAAGCGTCTCCATGCGATCCGTGAATTTACGGAGATGGGAAGCGGCTTTAAAATTGCAATGCGTGATCTTGAGATCCGAGGCGCCGGAAATCTGCTGGGCGCAGAGCAGTCGGGCCATATGGAATCGGTTGGATACGATCTCTATTGTAAAATGCTCGCAGAGGCTGTCCAGGAGGCGAAGGGCATCGCACCGGCAGAAGCGTTCGAGACAACGATTGATCTGAATGTCAGTGCCTATATTCCGGACAGCTACATCAGCAACGAGTCTCTGAAGCTTGACACCTATAAGCGAATTGCGGCGATTGAAAATAAGGAAGAGTATGAGGACATGACGGAGGAGCTGACCGACCGCTTCGGGGAACCGCCGAAAAATGTACAGAATCTTCTGGCTGTTGCAGAACTGAAAGCGCTGGCGCACTGTGCGTATGTGACGGAGCTGAAACAGATGGGCGATTCGGTACGAGTCACCTTACAGCAGCATGCAAAAATCGATGTGGCGCGGATTCCGGAGCTGCTGCAGAAATACCGAGACGAACTGAAATTCCAGATGGAGTCGCTGGCGTTTGTCTACACGCCGCGGCGGAGAAATTCAAAGGAAAAGATCGATCTGCTGGAGAAGAGCCATGCACTGGTGGAAGATCTGCTGCAGATCACACAGGAGTGAAATACTCGCATAACCACAAGATCGTGTGAAAAAGGCGTGAACAGGGAAGAAAAAAGTTGCCCTGTATCAACAAAAAGGGTATAATAGGAAAAGCGTTTATAAAAATCGATGCAGGACCGGAAATTCGAACGTGTAAAAAGAAAAACTCTTTTTGAGCATACATTTCGCCCTGCATGAGGAGGAAGTAATGAAAAATTTAAAAGCAAAAGCAGTCTGCGTTATGCTGAGTGCTTCGATGGCAGCGATGGGACTGACTGGCTGCGGTTCCGACAATGTGGACGGAACAAAAACGGCAATTACTGTAAATGACGAGTCGATTACACTCGGACAGGCAAATTTCATGCTGAGATATCAGCAGGCAACCATGTACAATTATTATTCCAAGATGTACTCGATGTACGGAATGCAGATGCCGTCTGAGATGTACGACAAGGAAGGCGACGATGGAAAGACTACCGGGGAAACGTTCAAGGAGCAGTCTCTTGATACGATCGAAAAAGAGCTTCTGATGCGGCAGCACGCAGAGGAATACGGAATTTCCCTGACAGACGAGGAAAAACAGCAGGCGAAAGAGGCTGCACAGGCATTCGCAGATAAGAACGGTGACGATGTGATGAAAAAGCTGCACGCAACCGTTGAGGACATCCAGGATGCACTGGAGCTGTATGTTATTCAAACCAAAATTTATGATCCGATCATCGCAAATGTAGATACCGAGGTATCCGATGAAGAGGCAAAGCAGACCTCCATCAGCTACATCACGGTATCCACAGCAGGAACCGAGAAGGATGACGATGGAAAAACGATTGATTTGACGGACGAGGAAAAAGCGGCAAAGAAAGAAATCGCACAGAGATTCCTGGATCTCTTAAAAGAGTCTGAGGATCCTGCAGCCGCATCGTTTACCGATCTGCGCAAGGAGCTGAACGATCAGTTAAATGCGGAGAATACCGCAGATTCCACCGATTCTGCCGACAGCTCCGATGAGAGCAGCTCTTCTTCCGATGCTTCCGACACAAGCGCATCCGACGCTTCAAGCGCGAGCACATCGAGCAGTTCCGCCAGCGATTCCTCCTCTGAGGTTTCTTATCTGACCTCTTCCGAGACATCCTTTGGAACCGGATCGGAGAAAGACGATGACGATACCTGTTCTCTTGGAGATAAAGTAGCGGAAGAAGCAGCAAAGCTGAAGGATGGCGAGTATTATGACGGTGTCATCGAAGGCGACGATGCATATTATGTGATCCGTGTAGATAAAGCATTCGACGAGGACAAAACCGAGTCCAGAAGACAGACTATCATTTCCAACCGCAAATCGGATAAGTACAACGATACATTGGATGGATGGGTAAAGGAGAGCGATATCAAGGTCGCATCCAACTGGAAAAAACTTGAAGTAACGGACGCAGATCTGTATACGATGACAGTTGACAGCGCTTCTACAGATTCCACAGATGGAACCACAACCGACAGTACAACAACGGACAGTACCGCAACGGACAGTACAACGTCTGACAGCACGACATCAGGCAGTACCGAAACGACATCGACAAGCAGCACAGGCACTGCTTCAACGTCTTCAAGCACTGCAGAATAAAAGCATACGATACAGGACAAACGGCAGCCGGATCCGGGAGAGGGGTCCGGCTGCTGTTTGTGTCTGAAAATATTTTGGAACAAAAAAAAGAAAATAATAGGGAATTTGTAGAATAAATTGACAATAGTAAGAAGCTTATTTAAAATGAAATTACAACCAGAGTGTATCTCGCAAATTGCGGAAATAATTTTTCGGACACGCTCTAATGTTCAGGCGAAAACGATGTACCAGGAAAGAAGGTGGAGAAATGAAGAAGGCAGTAATTTCCGTACTTGTCGGTACAGCAGTATTGGCTTTCGTTGCGTGTGGAAAAAATGCTGCAACGGAAAACAGTTCCGATTCGGGTGTTTCAACGGTATCGGCATCCTCGCAGGTGGAAAATGGACAGAAAGCAACCCGTGTGAACCAGGGAACAAATTTGTCTCCGGGGTCACCGAAGAATATCCCGTCCGGTGGGGGGAACAGCTCGGGCAGGACACATCATTCGGAGACGCATCATTCGGAGACACATCATTCAGACGCGCATCATGATTGAGAATGTCGGGGTTTGCTGAACATTCATGAACAGAAACAGACGAAGGGGTATCCAAAACGGATACCTCTTTTTTTACTTGTCGGGAAAACAATACAATGCTATACTGAACATGAATTTGACGCGAAAAGCGCGGCAGGTTCAGAAAAAACAGCCGGGATTTGTCAGTATACGCGGACATGTGCTGCAGGTAACTCGGGCAGAATGGAGAAAAGAAAATGACAAGAGAAGAATTTGAACAGCTTGCCGGAGCAGGTGTCATTTTATTGGATGGCGCAACCGGATCAAATCTGACAAAAGCGGGAATGCCAAAAGGAGTCAGTACAGAGCTTTGGGTTCTGGAGCACCCTGATATTCTGGCAAATTTACAGAAGGCTTACGTGGAGGCGGGAAGCCAGATTGTCTATGCGCCGACCTTTGGTGCAAACAGATTGAAATTAGCGGATTATGGAAGAGAAAACGAGGTGGAGGAGCTGAACGCACGCCTGGTGGATATCTCGAAAAAAGCGCTTGCCGGAACGGGTGCGCTGATCGCGGGAGATTTTTCCACACCGGGAAAAATGCTGCAGCCAAAAGGCGATCTCTCTTATGAAGAGCTGCTGGAATCCTACACAGAGCAGGTAACAGCGGTAGCAAATGCGGGCGTTGATCTTCTGGTAGCGGAGACGATGCTGAGCGTAGACGAAACGTGTGTCTTTATGGATGCTGCACTTTCTGTCTGCGATCTGCCGATTATGTGTTCTCTGACGCTGGAAGCAGACGGTTCTGCCCTGTTCGGCGGAAACGCTGTGGAAGCAGTTGAGACACTGCAGGAAATGGGAGCATCCGCCGTAGGACTGAACTGCTCGGTCGGACCGGATCAGCTTGAGGCAGTCGTAAATTCCATGAAAAAAGTGGCAAGAGTACCGGTTATCGTAAAACCGAATGCCGGCCTGCCGAAAATCACGCCGACCGGTGAGGCAATCTACAGCATGGATGCGCCGACGTTTGCAAAATATATGAACATTCTGGTAGACGCGGGTGCAGGCATTGTCGGCGGCTGCTGCGGAACGACACCGGAGTATATTCGTCTGGTGAAAGAAATGCTGGATGCGAGAAAGTAAATCAAAGATTACAATTCGCAGGAAACTGTGAGATGTAATGAATTCCCCTGTTGCGGACAAAATCTGTACAGGGGAATTTTTTGCGTTACCAGAAACTTCGTTGAATTTTCCGATAAAGTAAAAAGCTCTCCTGGCAGGATTCT
>ENA-UPWS01001482-UPWS01001482.1-human-gut-metagenome-genome-assembly--contig:-NODE-1482-length-13457-cov-5.864723_pt1 | contig 13457 bp, 9 predicted proteins | sample MGYA00250054_ERZ773384 | MGnify/ENA primary metagenome ERZ773384 (study PRJEB29103, sample SAMN06111979) | human gut metagenome | biome: human gut; feature: ankylosing spondylitis patient; material... | reverse complement strand
CGGGAATATCGGGACTTGGATAGGCTGGCAGATCATCAACCAGTACATGAAGGAGACGGGATCTACCCCGGAGGCGTTGATGCAAAACAACGACGCCCAAGAAATCCTAACCGCCTCAAAGTACAAACCCCTATAAACAGGAAAACCGCCCTATTCTCACGAACAAGACGGATAACCTAATCTAACTTAATTCTAATACCATGAAAAACACTATATCTTAATAACAAGGCTTTTTAAAAAAGGTTCAATGGAATGAGATTTTAAACCTCTTATTTACCTTGGTTGTTGTAACAGGAAACGAAAACAAGGTGAGTCCGATGGATAATGATCTCTTAGATATAACAAAATTGAGGCGCTGGCGGATCTGGAAATTGAAACTTATTGACGCCAGACTTTATTTTGTAAGCATTTTCGTGGGATTGCTGACCGGGTTGGTAGCGGTACCTTATCACTATCTGCTCCAGCAGTTATTCAATAGCCGGAAACTTTTTTTCGACGGTCATTACCCTTGGTATTTCCATGTCTTGTTCTTCTTCACGCTATGGGGTATATTGCTTTGCGTGAATTGGATGGTCAAGAAGATGCCGCTGATTACCGGTGGGGGCATTCCCCAGACACGGGCGGTTATCAATGGCAGGATCACTTATAAAAACCCATTGACACAATTAATCGCCAAGTTCACGGGAGGGATATTAGCGATCAGCGCCGGCCTGTCCCTTGGTCGTGAGGGGCCGTGCGTACAGATCGGATCTTACGTGGGGAATATCATTTCCAAATGGGGACACGTATTGGCTGGAGAGCGCAAGCAACTTTTGGCCGCCGGCGCAGGTGCCGGATTGGCCGCCGCTTTCGCCGCTCCCCTCGCTTCCTCACTTTTGGTGATCGAGTCCATCGAACGGTTCGACGCTCCCAAGACCGCCATTACCACCTTGCTGGCAGGGGTCGTGGCGGGAGGCGTAGCGAGCTTGATTTTCCCCTTCAACCCCTACTCGCAGATTAGCGCTATTGCCCCGCAGGCTACTTTTATAGATCAACTGAAGTTGTTCTTATTTCTGGCCGTGGTTATTTCCGTCTTCGGGAAAATTTACTCGATGTTTACCCTTTGGTGCAAGGATTTCTTTACCAGACTGAAGCATCCTCCTTATATGAAGATGTTGTACCTGCTTATCATAGCGTATACGATCTCATTGACGGAGATCGACTTGACAGGAGGAGGCGAGCAATTCCTTATCATGCAAGCGATGCATGGATATCACCCCGTTTTATGGATAGCGGCGATGATGCTCATCCACTTGATATTCACGTCTCTCTCTTTCTCCTCCGGACTGCCGGGAGGGAATTTCATCCCTACACTAGTTACCGGGGGATTGTTCGGGCAGATCATCGCCTTATTATTGGTGAAGTATGGTTTCATTGAAACGGAGAGCATCAGCTATATCATGTTAATCAGCATGGTAGGTTTCTTGGTGGCGGTAGTCCGGACACCGCTGACGGGTATCGTCTTGATTACGGAGATAACCGGGCATCTGGACGTATTCTACCCCTCTATCATTGTCGGCGGGCTTACGTATTACTTCACGGAAATGCTACAGATAAAACCTTTTAACGTGGTTCTCTACGACGAGATGATCTCGACTCCAGCCTTCCGTACCGAAGGGCGTTCCAGCCTGTTCGTAGAGATCATGACAGGTGCCTATTTCGACGGGAAGGAGGTAGATCACCTCACCCTCCCCCAACGTTGTATCATCAAGACTATTCACCGGGATCGCAAGGACTTGGCTCCCGCCGGACAGACTCTTATCCCCGGTGATCAAGTAGAAATCGAGATCGATTCGCAGGATATCGAGAAGCTGTATGAGCCGCTGATTAGCATGGCGAACATCTATTAATCGCAGACCTGCCAATCGCCTCGAAAAGAAATGCCACACCAAGAATCCCCCGGTGTGGCACATCAACAAAACGCTACATTATCAGAAGTTATATTGAGCGGAAACATTAAGTCGGTTGGCGTGGCGGGTCATATCGTTGAAATCGGTACGCCAGCCTCTCAAGTACTCGGCGCCGACTTGCAGATTAGCGTTCACGTTCCAGAAAATGTTGGCTACCAAGTATTGACCGTAGCGGTATTGATCCGACGGGGTAACCGGGTAATCATTCTCGCTGTATAAACGAGTCTGGCTATAGGTGCTGGAGACGAATACCTTCGGCGTGATATTATACTGCAAGCCAGCGTACCAACCCATCATCGGAAGCACTTGCATCTTGCCTTTGGCCTCGGGGTCCGGAACCAGATCCACGTCCAGATTACTGATATCATTCAAGAACTGGCTGATACCCCGGCCGTAAGTAGCCTGACCGTAGAAGTTCAGTTTGCTCGTCACATTGAACGTAGAGGCGGCAAACACGCCCCATCCGGCCTTAGACTCGGCCCGTTGCGCCACCAAGTTCTCATACGTCATATTACGTACGATACCAGCTACACGGATATGGCTGCTCTTATTCCAAGCGTATTGGATATAGGCAGGGAAGTTCGGCATACGTTGGTTACTGATATTCACGCTTTGGTTCGTGATGCCATCCACCACAGGCATCTCGATACCTACACCCGCTTTCCATCCCTTACCGAAAGCACGCTCATAGCGTAACAGGGTGGCACGGCTGAAAACCTGTCCGGCAGGCCCCGCATAATCGATCGAGGGCGGAAGGGCGGCCAGATCCATGAAGGTACTATAATCGTAACCCATCGTGAAACCAAGGAAAGACACATAGGCGTTCTGGAGCTCGAAGACCTTGCTGCCTCCCCGGAAGTTACCCGCCGTATACACGACGAAATCCCCGAGGTGTTTGGTACGACCCACTAATTTCAAGAATATCGTACTGGTAGTAGCGTCCATCTGGAACTGGTTACGGACGTAGTTCTGCCCACCATTCGGGATCATGGACGGATAGAAATCGACATCATCCGAGATCCCGCCGAAATCATACTCCGCCGTAGCCTTCACGTAACCGCCGATACCCAAGGCGAAACGTCCCTTACGATCGGTCAATACGAAGCGGGGGGCTTTCGGGTCGTGGAAACGAGGGCTCTGCGTCTCATTCATTATCCTCACGATTTCATCACCTGCCTTGTCTTGGCTGACAAGGACTATCGAATTTGGCACGTCATCCTCGATGACCACCTTTTGAGCCTTAGCGGGAGCCGATAAGAATCCCATACCTAGCAGTAATACTGCTCCTTGTACAAATAGTCTCATAAATGTGTTTTGTTTAGATTAATTACCTACCTTGAACAAGGCTATAAAGAAAAGGTTCTGATTTTAACAACCCTACGAGCACTTTTTCCACCCTATTGCCCGTTCAAAAAATATTCATATATTTGCGGAATATATTACTTGGGATGAGAAGATTTTTATTGTTCATACTCGCTGTTTTTTACCTCGGGGTTTCCTCCGGGTTTGCGCTGAATTACCATTATTGTATGGGTAAGTTGGCGGAGGTGAGTTTGCAGTATCTTGACACTTGCCCCAGTTGCGGTGAGGCGGGCACGTCCCATAAGTGCTGCTCTACCGAGACGGAATATGTTAAGTTATCCGTCGATCAGGATGTGGCGAATACGCTCGTGCAATTGTCCGCTCCTGTCGCTGTAGTTTTGTTGTTCGATCTACTCGACTCCTATAAGATCGCCGGGCGAGACGAGACAACACGTTCCAATCCCTTTATTAATCCACCCAAGGAGAATAGCGCTATCCCGTTATTCGTCCATCATTGTACTTTTTTGATTTAGCGGTATAGGCTTCCTTTTTAAAAGGCGATTTACGTCTGTTTACGCACGAGTACCGGCGTAATCTATTGCGAGTACTGGAGTAATCCACCGCAAGTACTGGAGTAATCCATTGCAAATACTGGAGTAATCCATTGCAAATACTGGAGTAATCCATTGCGAGTACTGGCGTAAAGCATCACGAGTACTCATGTGATCGCTTGCCTTCAAAGACGAACAAATAAGCGTTCTCATATGTTTTCAAATCATAAAAGCTCATTCAAATGTTAAACAGAATCATTCGTTACTTCCTTGATAACAGGGTGGTAACCTTACTTTTACTAGTGCTGATTATCGTATGGGGCATCTCCACGTCCCCCTTCAATTGGCACGGGGGGATCATTCCCCGGAATCCGATTCCGGTAGACGCCATCCCCGATATCGGCGATAACCAGCAGATCGTGGCCACGGAATGGATGGGCCGCTCGCCGAAGGATATACAGGACCAGATCACTTATCCGCTGACCACCTCTCTTTTAGGTATCCCGGGAGTGAAGACGATCCGTAGTTCCTCCATGTTCGGGATGTCCTTCATATACATTATCTTCGATGACGATATAGAGTTCTACTGGAGCCGTTCCCGTATATTGGAGAAGCTGAACTCCCTGCCTCCGGGAACCTTGCCGGAAGGCGTACAGCCTACCTTGGGACCGGACGCTACCGCCCTCGGGCAGATCTATTGGTATACGCTGGAAGGACGGGACCCCAAGACCGGTAAACCTACCGGAGGCTGGAACGCCGAGGAGTTGCGTACGATACAGGATTTCTACGTCAAGTACACCTTATCCTCCGCCGAGGGGGTATCCGAGGTTGCCTCGGCGGGCGGCTTCGTGAAGGAGTACCAGATCGAGTTGAACCCGGATGCCATGTATGCCTTCAACGTCTCCGTGATGGATATCATGAGCGCCATCAAGAAGAGCAACCTCGATATCGGCGCCGAGACGATGGAGATCAACAAGGTGGAGTACCTGATCCGGGGCTTGGGGTATATCAAGAATGTAAAAGATATAGAGAATGCCGTCATCACCGTTCGGGAAGGCGTACCGGTTCGCATATCGGACGTGGCGTTCGTGAATATCGGCCCCGGAACCCGACGGGGAGGGCTGGACAAGGAGGGTGTGGAGGCCGTGGGCGGAGTGGTCGTAGCCCGCTATGGCTCCAACCCCTTGGAGGTTATCAATAACGTAAAGGCGAAGATCAAGGAGATGGAACCGGGATTGCCCCAGAAGGTACTGGCGGACGGGACGGTCTCCAAGGTAACCGTCGTGCCGTTCTACGACCGTACGGGGCTTATCAAGGAGACGATCGGGACGTTGGAGACCGCCCTCTCCCACGAGATATTGATCTGCGTGATCGTTATCATCGTGCTGGTGCTCAACCTAAGGGCCTCTATCGTTATCGCCAGCATGTTACCGATAGCGGTGCTCGCCACGTTCATCATCATGCGTTATACGGGGATAGCGGCGAATATCGTGGCTTTATCGGGTATAGCGATCGCCATTGGCGTGATGGTGGATGTAGGGGTCGTCTTCGTGGAAAGTATCATCCGTTACCGGGAGATGCCCGAGAACAGGCATATACAGGGGGGAAAGGCGTTTGTCAACCTTATTTATAAGGCGGTAAGCGAGGTGTCCGGGGCGATCAGCACGGCGATGATCACGACGATCGTCAGCTTCCTCCCCGTCTTCACCATGGAGGCGCAGGAAGGGAAGATGTTCTCGCCCTTGGCCTACACCAAGACGTATGCTTTGGCTTCCGCCTTCGTGCTGGGATTGATCTTGCTTCCTTCCCTATCGTATTGGTTGTTCTCGATAAAGATCCATTCAAGGCAGATACGGAAAATACTGAATTACCTGTTGATCGTGGCCGGAATCGCCTTACTTATTATCTATGGCAGTATTCCCGCTATCGGGCTAACGGCAGTCGGGTTGAATAATCTATTGTCCGGGTATTGGAAGAAGCCTCAGATGAGCACTTATATCAATATCGGTATCACCCTCTTTGTCTCGATCTATTACCTGTCCGAGGAATGGTTGCCGATGGGGCCGCAAAAAGGGATGCTCGCCAATATCCTGTTCGTGGCGGGTTGCGTAGCCATCATCCTAAGCATCCTGTGGCTGCTCGTTATGTATTATGAGAGGATATTGCGCTGGTGCTTGGATAACCGCTGGAAATTCATGTTGATTCCGGGAGCTACCATCGTATTCGGTTTCTGGATATGGAGAGGCATCGGACAGGAGTTTATGCCTAGCCTGAACGAAGGTTCTTTCCTACTGATGCCGACTAGCATGCCGCATTCCGGTATCGAGCAAAACCTTGATTATATAGAGGCGCTCGACAAACGGCTGGCCTCTATCCCCGAGGTGGAGACCGCCATCGGTAAATGGGGCCGTGTAAACTCCGCCCTCGATCCAGCGCCGGTACAGATGTTCGAGAATACGATCAACTACCGTCCGGAATATATCCTGAATGAGGACGGGAAAAGGGAACGTTTCAAGGTAAACCGGCAAGGGGAGTATCTCCTAAAAGATGGAGGCGTATATAACCCCAAAGACGGTTTCCGGCTGATTCCCTCAGACAGCCTGATCCCAGACGCTAAAGGCGATTACTTCCGCCAATGGCGACCGGAGATCAAGAACACGAACGATATCTGGCAACAGATCGTGAACGTCACCCATCTTCCGGGATTGACTTCCGCCCCGAAGCTGCAGCCTATCGAGGCCCGTCTCGTCATGTTATCCACCGGTATGCGTGCCCCGATGGGTATCAAGGTGTATGGCCCGGATCTGGAGACGATCGAGAAAGCCGGAAAGGCGATCGAGAAGGCATTGAAAGAGGTATCCTCCGTTATCCCCTCTTCCGTATTTTACGACCGTGCGGTAGGCGCCCCTTATCTGGAGATCGAACTGAACCGTGAGAATATGGCCCGTTACGGCGTAAACGTGGAGGACTTGCAAGAGATATTAAGTGCCGCTGTCGGTGGCATGGTACTGACCCGCACCGTGGAAGGCAGGGAACGTTTCCCGGTGCGCCTACGCTACGCTCGTGAGCTTCGAGATAATCCAGAGGCGCTAGGTATGATCCTCGTACCGACCGCCACTGGGGCGCAAGTCCCGCTTAAAGAGCTTGCCGATATCAACTATACCCGTGGAGCGCAGATGATCCAAAGCGAGAACACTTTCTTGGTAGGCTACGTCATCTTCGACAAACTGGCGGGGAAGGCGGAAGTGGATGTCGTGAAAGAGGCTTCCCGCATCCTTGAGCAACAAATAAAGGAGGGAGGGTTGAACCTTGATCCCGGCGTATCCTATAAGTTCGCCGGCAATTACGAGCAGCAGGAGCGTGCCACCAGCCGGCTGATGATCGTCGTTCCCCTCGCCTTGTTGATCGTCCTGCTGGTTCTATACTTTCAATTCAAGACGGTCACTGCCTCACTGATCCATTTCTCCGGGGTGTTCGTGGCCTTCGCCGGAGGTTTTATCTTGCTATGGCTTTACGGACAGGATTGGTTCATGAACTTCTCCATCGCCGGAGAGAATATGCGGGATCTTTTCCAGATGCACACGATCAATCTGAGCGTGGCAGTCTGGGTCGGTTTCATCGCCTTGTTCGGTGTGGCTACGGATGATGGGGTATTGATGGGAACCTACATCCATCATGTATTCCTCGAGCGAGACCCCCGCACCAAGCACGATATCCGGGAAGCGGTAGTAGCCGCCGGACTGAAACGGGTACGCCCTGCGGCCATGACTACAGCCACTACCCTGATCGCTTTGCTCCCCGTACTTACCTCTACCGGTAAGGGGGCGGATATCATGGTACCGATGGCTATCCCTACGTTCGGAGGAATGCTGATCCAGAGTATGACCATGTTTGTCGTTCCCGTCCTGCAATGCTGGTGGCGGGAGAACGCTATAAAGAAAGAACAAAAGAATAAAATTCAAGAGGAGGTAACGACTTATGAGATATAAAAGAATCAGATCAATCATCATGGCAGGTGTACTGGGGATGCTAAACGTCCTTTTCGCTTACTCCCAGCCGGCCGATAGTTTAGGCTATTATCTGGAACTGGCGGCACGTAACAATCCGCAGATCAACGCCGACTTCTCCCTGTATAAGGCATCTTTGGAGAAAGTCCCGCAAGCCGGAGCCTATCCGGACCCGGAACTGGAGATCGGTTTCTTCCTGAAACCGATGGAGATCTTGTCCGGAAAGCAAATAGCGGATTTCACCTTGATGCAAATGTTCCCTTGGTTCGGTACCCGGAAGGCGGCCCGCAACGAGGCGACCGAGATGGCCCGGATGGCTTACGAACAATTCCGTAACAGTCGCAACAACCTGTATTACGAGGTGAAGAGTCAATGGTACCAGCTTTGCAATATCAGCGAGCAATATAAAAATACGCAGGCGAACCTTCGTCTGCTAGACCAGTTGGAACAGTTGGCATTGAACCGCTTCTCCGCTCCGTCGGCGAAGGCGGGCGGTTCCTCCGTCTTACCCTCCCCCGTATCTTCTGCTCCATCGACTCCTCCCGCCGTATCCGGTGGAGGTATGTCGGGTATGGGAGGCAGTAGCATGGGAAGCCCTACGGTACAAAGCACGGGAGCATCCGGTAGTACGATGTCCGGAATGTCCGGCGGTAGCCCTATGGGTGGAGGCTCTATGGGAAGTGGCAACTCCATGGGCGGAATGTCGGACGTATTGCGAATCCAGATGGAGAAGGTAGAACTGGAGAATACGCTAGCCTCCTTGTTATCGCAACGGAAAACGGCCGAGGCTGCTTTTAATACGTTGCTCAATCAGTCGCTAGCTACCCCGATTTCCGTCCCCGACTCGTTGGAACGGCTTCCTCTCTCATGGGGTGAGTCGATGGCTCTTGACAGCGTCATCTCCAACAACCCCATGCTTACCATGCTGGAGGCGGAAGGAAACGCTTACCGGGCCAAGGCGGAGATGGACAAGAAAATGAGTTACCCCATGCTAGGTATCGGCCTCCAGTATTCCTTGATCGGGAAGAAACCGGAAGATATGTCTATGGGCTCTATGTCCGGTATGAACGGAAAGGATATGTTCATGCCCATGCTAAAGATCAGCCTTCCTATCTTCCGTAAGAAATATAACGCACAGCAACGGGAAAGCAAGCATTATTGGAAATCCAGCGAGTTGAAGTACGAGAACACGATGAACCAACTGCAAGCCGAGTATATCCGTATTACCCAGCAATTGGAAGATGCCGCACGGAAAATCGATTTGTACCAGAAACAATACGATCTATCGTTGGCCACCTACCAACTGATCGTCCGGGAATTCTCGACAGGAAGTACGACCTTGACCGACGTGATCCAAGTGGAGCGACAAATGTTGGACTATCACTTGAAGAAAAGCGAAGCGATAGCGGAATATAATACCCAAATCGCCGGAATCGAGAAATTAATATCCACCTCTGTAAACGAATAAGAAAATGAAAAATATAAATGAAACCGTAAAATCCAAGTACCTGATATATATCCTGTTCCTAGCGGGCGGCCTCTTGTTGGGCTGGCTTCTGTTCCATAACTCCGATACCGACAGCCATACGTCACAAGCGAGCGAGACCGGCACGGAAGTTCACGACCCTACGCATGGCCACGACCTCCAACAGAACGAGGCCGGCGAGTGGACTTGTTCCATGCATCCCCAAATTCGCCAAGACAAGCCGGGTAAATGCCCTATCTGCGCCATGGATTTGATCCCTGTACGTAAGAGCTCCTTCTCCGACAAGGCCATCGATCCCAACGCCATTCAGCTTTCGGAAGAAGCAGCAGCCTTAGCGGACGTACAAACCTCCAAGGTATCCCGCCAGAATCCGGTCAAGCAAGTCCGTTTATACGGCAAGATCGTACCGGACGAGCGTAGCCTGCAATCTCAAACAGCCCATGTAAGCGGACGCATCGAGAGCTTGAACGTTGATTTCACGGGTGAGACGGTGCGTGCCGGACAGACCCTCGCTACCCTCTACTCCCCAGAGCTTTTCACCGCCCAGCAAGAATTGTTGGAAGCGATCCGCATGGGACAATCTCAATTGATACAGGCCGCCCGTGAAAAACTATATTTATGGAAGATGACAGATGCCCAGATCGCCGCTATCGAGAAGTCCGGCTCTATCTCCCCGGTTGTAGAGATCAAGTCGAACACGAGCGGTATCGTCCTGTCCAAGCGGGTAAGCCAAGGTGATTATGTATCCCAAGGAGCTATCCTTTTCGACGTGGCGAACCTCACGAAGGTATGGGCCTTGTTCGACGCTTTCGAGGTGGATCTCCCTTTCCTTAGCAAAGGTGATCCGGTGGAATTTACCCTGCAAGCGCTACCCGGCAAGAAGTTCTCGGGTAAGATCTCTTTCATCGACCCGATCTTGAACACGACGACCCGTACCGCCAAGGTCCGTGTAGAGGTACCGAACGCCTCTTTGGAGCTCAAGCCCGAGATGTACGCCACGGCAAACGTAAGCGCCCCGCTCCGCAACTATAAGAACGAGATCGTCGTACCGCAAACCGCTGTGCTCTGGACGGGTAAACGTGCTATCGTGTACGTAAAGCAACCGGATACGAATACCCCCGCTTTCTTGATGCGTGAGGTGGAGCTAGGCCCTTCCCTTGGTAACTCTTATGTTATCTTGAATGGCTTGCGAGAAGGTGAGGAAATCGTAACCAACGGAGTCTTCGCCATAGACGCCAGCGCACAGCTGGAGGGAAAAACTTCCATGATGAATAACGGCGACGAGCCCGCCAAGCCTATGATTGGGCATGAGGGGCATATGATGCATGCGCAAAGCGCCACGGGGGTAGCCTCCGAGCATGCCATGTTCGGTGTCAAAGGCTCTTGCGATATGTGCAAGGAACGTATCGAGAAAGCGGCCAAAGGAGTAAATGGTGTGTTATCCGCTCATTGGGACAAAGATACCCAGATGATCCATCTCCAGTACGATCCCCAAAAGACCTCCCCGAAAGCGATCAGCAAGGCGATCGCTAAAGTAGGCCATGACACGGATATGGATAAGGCGGATAAAGCCGTATATGATAAGCTACCAGCTTGTTGCCACTATAGATAAAGTATTGGACATTCGGGGGTGTGTCAAAAGTGTGAACATGGCACGCAGATAACGCTGATTGAGCAGATGACCGCAGATTTATGATATGAAAATCAATATATTATCTGCGTAAATCTGCTAAATCTGCGTGCCATGTTCACACTTTTAACACACCCTCCTTATTAGTAAAGATTCCAACGAAAAGAAGCGACTGCTTTAGCGGGAACCTCGTAGGTAAACGAACGTTCGCCACTGTTTACCGTTATATTTTTAGTCCCGTCCGTATTATTTAGTAATACGAGCGCTTCCGTTCCATCTAAATTCTCGAAGGCGGAATACATAATCACATCAGCCGTATACCCTTTAGAGCCGATCCGTACTGCCCCCGGTTTCACCACAGAGGATAAATGACCGATAATATAATAATGAGAATTCCGGGTAATCGTCTTATAATCCGAGCGATCGATATCCACGGCACCATAACAAGTCTGGCAACCACCCTCTCGGTTCGGTCCCCGCTCGTTGTCCAGCATCAAGTTCCATACGATAACTGCCTTACACCAGTTATTCACCGTACCCAAGGCCGTCTCCTCCATATCTTCCATCAAGCGTTTCTCTAAGTTACGTCCATCATTCCACATGCCGATAGAAGTTTCCGTAAATATTAATTCTTTATCGGGGAACTTGCCGTTTACGTTATTCAACTCCTCCCGGTCGCCCCCGTAATTATGGTAAGCGGCACCTGTCAGGAAAGAAGCGGCATTCTCATCCTCGTAGATTTTCATCGGATAGCCTTGCTGCTCCAACATATTATCGTAATTGTAATTATGGTCGAAAGCGTAGATCTTCGTCTTGAGGCCAGTCTCTTTCAGTTTAGGGCCTAGAGCGTCACGCACGAAAGAGAGTTGCTCCTCCCATCCCATAAATAAGGAAGCGGAATTTCCTCGGTTCAAAGGTTCGTTTTGGGGAGTTATCGCCTCGATAGGAATCCCCTCGGCCTCCATCGCCTGTATCCATTTCACGAAATAGGTAGCGTAATCTTGATAATAGGCGGGATTCAGCTGTCCGCTAGTCCATGACTCGAACGGGCGCAAATCCATTAAGTTATCCACCTTCATCCATCTTGGACAAGTCCAAGGCGATCCCAAGATTTTTATAGAAGGGCTGATCGCCAAGATCTCCTTCAAGATCGGTATCACATACTCCTTCTCCTCGCTCTGCAAGGCGAAATTCTCGACACCCTTCGTGTCACAACAAGTATACTCACTTAAAGAAAAGTCCGAGCAGCCAATCGAGATACGGATATAGCTATACCCCATCCCCTCCGTATCAGAGAAAGTCTCTTTCAGGAAAGCTGTCCGATCCTCGGGAGCCATCCGCATCAAGTTATAGCAGGTAGAGCCTGTCACGGCGGCGCCAAAGCCATCCATCGTCTGATAGCGCACCGAAGGGTCTATCGTTATCACGGAAGGCGAGGCGGCTTGTTTGTCCCCCAAGGCGATCTCACTTCTCACGAAATCTTTCGCACGATCGTTTGTCGTGACATACACCGTTACATTGTCCGAGGTCTTCGCTCCAGAACATGCGTTCAAGCAAATCAAGACCATTAATAAAGAAAAGAGAACCATACGTATTAAATTAAATAGTTTATCGAATTACCGGGTTTCTGAACCTTTCAAGATCGCATTCACGTGATTCTTTAAGATGTGGAAGGCAGGAGCGGCCATCGATCCATGATCATATCCGTCCAACTCATAGATATAAGTATTCTTATGTCCGGCCACTTTCATCATACGCCAAAAATAGGCGTTCTCCTCATAGCGGCCCAGCATCTCCATCTCCCGGTCGCCCGAGACGATAATCAATGGAGGAGCGTCAGGACGTACGTAAAACAAAGGGGCGAACTCGTCGATACTCGGTTGGGTATCTTTCATCCCCTTCGCCTGCCGATAAGCGAAATGGCTGATCGCATGACCGCTGAAAGGGATTAATGCAGCGATGGAATCAGCATCTATCCGGTACTTAGTCAACCACTTCTTATCCAGTCCGACCATATTTGTTAAATAACCTCCAGCGGAATGACCTGAGACAAAGATTTTACGCCTATCCCCACCATACTTCTCAATTTCGCTGAATGTCCAAGCGACAGCGGCGGCGGCGTCATCGATACAATCGCTCAACGTGGCTTTGGGTAGCAGACGGTAATTTACGGCGATAACGGCTAATCCGCAGTTCTTCAATTCCTCCGGGATGAATTTGCTACCTCCCGACAAGCCGCCTCCGTGAAACCAGACTACCGTAGGGAAGTCTTTTGCGTTCTCGGGATAATAAAGATCCAATTTACAACGTTCCACCGCATATGGATTTTTCGATTGGGTATAAGAGATATCTCTGACTATTTTATAGTCTTGATCTTGCGCCGCAAGGATATTACAGATAAACAGACTAAATAGAAATAAATAGATTTTCTTCATGATATTAGATAATAGATTTAATACATCAAATTTAATATAAAAAAAGGAGTCACCCCTTACGGACTGACTCCTCTCCATCGGCTATCGCCTTGCTTCA
>ENA-UPWS01001480-UPWS01001480.1-human-gut-metagenome-genome-assembly--contig:-NODE-1480-length-13477-cov-3.705299_pt1 | contig 13477 bp, 9 predicted proteins | sample MGYA00250054_ERZ773384 | MGnify/ENA primary metagenome ERZ773384 (study PRJEB29103, sample SAMN06111979) | human gut metagenome | biome: human gut; feature: ankylosing spondylitis patient; material... | reverse complement strand
GTTCCGTTTGATTCAGGTAATTTTTCTGCATTGATAAGTGTATATGAAGAAAAAGAGTCTTTTCTCTTTGAATATTCTTCATCAAAATCAAAAGTATCTTCTGTTATAGGATAAACGTCTATGTACATTGAACTTTCGTCATCGGCAACGAATTTTGTTGTCATTGCGTCAAGAGTTCTGTCAGCCATTTTCATTTGAGTAGGAGTGTCAATGCTCCATAAATAATAGCTGTCACCTGTTTTTGTCATATCGGTGATACCTGTAACGGTAGAAGAATTATCCATATTTTCTTTTGTTACAAGTATTGCTTGAGTGTCGTTGTCATAACCTACTGTTGCACCGAATGTTTCGGAAATAAATCTTAGCGGAACCATTGTAACGCCGTTTTCGGAAAGTGCAGGTGATTCAAGAAGTGTTTCTGTATGGTCGTTTACAGTTGCAACGATATTGCCGATTTGAAGTTCAATATTTACGGCAGGGTATGTAAGAGTTATTTTTTGAGTATCGCCGTCCCAGTCAACTTTTGCACCAAAAGCCTCTGTTATTACTCTTAACGGTACCAATGTAGTGTTGTTTTCTGTTACATACGGTGTTTCAACTTCGGTTTCAATGCCGTTTATTTTAAGAATACTGTCACCCACGTTGAATGCGATTTCTACTTTGTCATTTGTGTTTTCGTCATTTTCAGCAAGCGCAAAAGGTGCTGCTGAAAGAGCTGTTGTTGCGGCAAGAATTGCAGCGATTAGTTTTTTGTTCATTTTAATACCCCCAATTTTATTATTTTAGATTAGGAACGATGTCAGTTGAAATTTGTTCACCATTCCTTGTATAAATTACGTTGATACTTCCCGAAGAATATGTATCACGCAATGCTTTATTAAAGTCCACAATACTGTGTACTTCAACGCCGTTGATAGAGTTTATAACATCACCGCTTGAAAGTGAACTTGACGAAGATGTTTTTACGGTGACGCCTTTCTTTGTCGGCAGACCGATTCGCGCCTCCCATGAATTTTCAAGTGTAACGCCTAAATCAGGTCTTATGACTTTTCCGTTTTGCTCAAATTGATTAAGTACATAATTAATCGTGTCAAGCGGGATTGAAAAGTTAATTCCCTCAATTCCGACACCTGCATATTTTGAAGAATTAATACCTATAAGCTGACCTTTCATATTAAGAAGCGGTCCGCCGGAATTACCTGCATTGATAGCGGCGTCAGTTTGAATTAACGGATAATACGCGCTCGGAGTGCTGACGTTAAGTCCGCTTACGATACCTTTTGATGCACTGTTTCGCATTGAAAGCGAAAGGGGAGTACCGATTGCAACAACGGACTGCCCTGCGAAGATACTGTCCGATTGCGCGAACGATATTGGCTTTAAACCAAGACGGCCAACCTTTACCAAAGCCAAGTCGGAATCTTTGTCGATTGCCTGAACTTGTCCGGCATAGCTTTCGCCGTCGGAGAAAACGACTGTTATGTTGTCAATATCGCTTACAACGTGTGCGTTTGTAAGGATAATACCGCCTGATTTGATAACTACACCTGTACCGTGAGCGGTAAGTTCGTTGTAATTTGAAACAGTCCCTGTCATATATTCGGGTTTGTAATTTCCTACTATGGCAACGACACTTGAACTTGCGTTTTCAATCACTTGAGCAGTGACTGTATCTTCATCGGAATCAATGTAAACACTTCTTGTATTTCCGTCCCAGTTTACGTTTGAACCGAGAGCCTCACTGACCGCTCTAAGCGGTATATACGTCGAATCATTCATAATGAAAGCACCTGTGTTTAAGGCATTTCCGTTTACGAATATGTTTATGTTGTCGGACGCATATGCGGTTGAAGAAATCGCTAACATCAGCGCAGTTGCCGCAATTATTTGTTTTTTCATCATTACCTCCCACAATGTTGTATAATATATAATAAAATTCAAATTATTGTTATATGATACAATGAAAATTTTGTAAAAATATATTTATATAGTATCATAGAGAGTAAAAAAATGCAAGTAAAATTTTGAAGAATAAGGTAAGATAAAAATGACTTTACAAACTACCCATAAAGCGATATAATAGAAATAACTATATGCTTTATAGGAGGATGGCAATGAACGATATATTAAAGGACGTGTCTATGGCACACAGGATTGTTGTCAAAGTCGGAACGTCTACGCTTACATATGAACACGGAACAATGAATTTAAAACTTATAGACAGGTTGTCTATGGTGCTTTCTGATTTGAGAAATCAAGGCAAGGAGATAATTCTTGTTTCATCGGGTGCGCAGGGAATTGCACTCGGTAAACTCGGTTTGGCTGAAAAGCCGAAAGATACAAAGGGCAAACAAGCCATTGCGGCAGTCGGACAGTGTGAACTGATGTATCTTTACGATAAAATGTTTTCAGGTTACAACAACACCGTTGCACAGGTGCTTTTAACGCGTGAGGATATTGCAATTCCGCGCAGAAAGAGAAATATTCAAAATACTGTTACAACGCTTATTGAAATGGGAATAATTCCTGTTGTAAATGAAAATGATACGGTAAGTTATGACGAAATCGAAATCGGCGACAATGATAATTTATCGGCAGTCGTTGCCGACCTTGTTGACGCGGACTTGCTTGTACTTTTCTCCGATATTGACGGCTTGTACGATGATGACCCACACAAGAATAAAAACGCAAAATTACTTCCTACAGTATACAATATTGACGAAGTCAGAGATGTTGCCGGCGGTGCGGGAACAAGCAGAGGTACGGGCGGTATGGTGACAAAGCTTGAGGCTGCCGAAAGAGCGACAAATGCCGGTATTCATATGATAATCGCAAACGGAAACAATGTTGATTCACTTTACGATATACTTGACGGAAAGCCTGTCGGAACATTGTTTGTGTCGAAGAATTTCGATAAGGAGGAAGAATAATGAGCGAGCTTTTGGAAAAATGCACTCTTGCAAAAGATGCAGGATATAAAATGGTTTCAGTAAGTACGGTTACAAAGGACAATGCACTTGAGGCTATTGCAAATGCACTTGTAGAACGTGCCGATGAAATTATTGCGGCAAACAACATTGATATAGAAAACGCAAAGAAAAACGGAACACGTCAAGCTATGATTGACAGACTTACTCTTACAAAAGAACGCATTGACGGAATTGCGGAGGGAGTAAGACAGGTCAAAGCACTTGCCGATCCAATCGGTGAAGTAATAAAAATGTGGAAAAGACCAAACGGATTGACTATCGGTCAAAAACGTGTGCCTATGGGCGTTATTGCAATAATTTACGAGGCAAGACCGAATGTAACGGTTGACGCGGCGGTACTTTGCCTTAAAACTTCAAACGCTTGCATTTTAAGAGGCGGAAGTGAAGCAATCAATTCAAACAAAGCTGTTATGAAAATTATGCAGGACGCGGCATACGGTGTCGGAATACCTGAGGGGACACTAAATATAATAGAAGATACTTCGCGTGAAACAGCAACTCAGCTTATGAAAATGAACGGATATGTGGATTTGTTAATCCCACGCGGCGGTAAGGGACTTATTCGTTCGGTTGTTGAAAATGCGACTGTTCCCGTTGTTGAAACGGCGGCTGGCAACTGCCACGTTTTCGTTGACGCGGACGCGGATATTGATATGGCGGTTAAAATTGTGCTTAATGCGAAAGTACAACGTCCGTCTGTGTGCAATGCCGCTGAAACATTGCTTATAGACAAAAAAACAGCGGATAAATTTATTCCTGTTATGTTCAAGGCACTGAAAGAAAAGAATGTTGAAATCAGAGCCGACCAAAATTCAAAAGCAATATTTGCAGATGTAAATGATGCGACAGACGAGGATTATTATACTGAATATAATGATTATATTATGGCGGTAAAAGTCGTTGACGGAATTGATGAGGCGATTGAGCATATTAATAAGTACAACACAAAACATTCTGAGGCGATTGTTACAAACAATTACGAACATTCGCAAAAGTTCTTGAATGAGGTTGATGCGGCGGCGGTTTATGTTAATGCTTCAACAAGATTTACGGATGGCTTTGAGTTCGGATTTGGTGCTGAAATAGGTATAAGTACACAAAAAATGCACGCAAGAGGTCCAATGGGACTTGAGGCATTGACTTCTATTAAATATATAATTTACGGGGACGGTCAGATAAGAGAATGATAGAGTGGATATTTTTCGATGTCGGTTCAACGCTGGTTGACGAAAGCAAGGCGTGGGAAAAACGCGTCAGCGATACGGTAAAAGGGAGCAACATAAGCGTAAGCGAGTTTTATAAATTAATGGACGACTGTGCTTTGAAAAATTTAATTCCGTATGATGACGCTGTTATTATATCGGGATTGAATAGGGCAGAATGGCACAGTGAACTTGAAATGCCTTATGAATATTCTGAAAATGTTTTGTCACAACTGTATGGTAAGTACAAAATCGGAGTTATAGCCAATCAGCCGTTGGGGACACAAAAACGCCTTGAAAAGTACGGCTTGGCAAAGTATATCAGCCTTGTCATATCCTCTGCGGAGGAGGGTGTATCAAAACCCGATATAAGACTTTTTCAAAAAGCACTTGAGAAAGCCGACTGTAAAGGTGAAAATGCTGTGATGGTCGGTGACAGGGTGGATAATGACGTTGCACCGGCTAAAAAGTTGGGTATGAAAACCGTATGCGTAAAACAGGGTATTCACAAGTTAAACACACCTAAAAATGAATTTGAAGTGCCGGATTATACTGTGGATACAATAGAAGAATTATTAAACATATTAAAAGAGGGACACTAAACTGAAATTTAGTGTCCCTCTTTGAGGATGGAAGAAAAAACTGTTAATTAAAACAGCTTTTCAAGCAATTTATTGGAGCGTTCGATAAACTTTGTCATTTGTTCTGCCGGCAAAGGACTGTGGCTTATTTTCGCTAAGTCGTAAACATGGTCAATAACAAGATTTGCGTCCTCGTCATTTAATGTATCTATTTTCCTGATAAGTGAGTTGTTTGAATTTAGTACAAGTGTAAATTCATCGTGGAACATATCAGCCATACCTGCCATTTGCTGACCGTAAGCCTTATACATCTCCTGCATACGTCTTGACTGTTCACCAAGCAAAATTACGGCAGGGATTGAATCGTCTTTAAGTGACTGCACTTCGATTTTCAATGTATCGTCCTTGATTTCATTCTTGAACTTTTCAATCAACTTTTCTTCTTGTTCTTTAGTTGAATCGTCTTTTTCTGTGTTGTCCGAAATGTCATTTATGGCGGAATCAATACGTTTGAATTTAACACCCGTCTGTTTCATTTCAACAAGTGAAATAAAATGTGTATCCATCATTGACGGAAGTACAACGGCATTAAGTCCTTGATTTTTGAACATATTGATATACTGCGATTGAGTTTGCGGATCAGAAACGTAATAAACGTCTTTTTCTTCCTTGCCGTCAAGGTATTCGTCCAACGTCAAATATTTACCGTCAATATCCTTATAAATAATTACATCCTTAACTTTTTCATAGAACTTTTCATCTCTTAAACAGCCGTATTTAATGAATATATTGATATAATCCCAATACTTTTCATAGTTTTCACGTTCGTTATTATAAATACTTGTAAGCTTGTCCGCAACTTTCTTTGTGATATGTGAAGAAATTTTCTTAACATATCCGTCATTCTGCAAGAAACTTCTTGATACGTTAAGCGGCAAGTCAGGACAGTCGATAACACCCTTCAAAAGCATTAGAAATTCGGGAATAACTTCCTTTACGTTGTCGGCAACAAATACTTGATTGTTGTATAACTTTATCTGTCCCTCTTGACCTGCAAATTCATGATTGATTTTAGGGAAGTACAAAATACCTTTTAAGTTGAACGGATAGTCTACGTTAAGGTGAATCCAGAAAAGCGGTTCGTTGAAGTCCATAAATACGTTTCTGTAAAATTCATTGTATTCTTCGGCTGTACACTCCGACGGCGTTTTCATCGAAAGCGGTGGCGGGTTGTTGATAGGCTTTGGCTCTGACGGTGTATCGTACTCGTGTTCATGATCATGATCGTGACCGCAGTCGCAGTGATCTTCGTGTTTGTCCTCAGGAACTTCAACATATATTTCAATAGGTAGGAATGCACAATACTTATGAAGAATTTGACGGATTTTGCTTTCTTCAAGAAATTCTTCCGAATCTTCGGCGATGTTAAGAGTTATTGAAGTACCTCTTTCTGTTCTGTCACCGTCTGTTAAGTCAAATTCCATACTTCCGTCACAAATCCATTTTGCGGCTTTTGCACCGTCTTGATGTGAAAGCGAATCAATTTCAACACTGTCGGCAACCATAAACGCACTGTAAAAACCAAGTCCGAAATGACCGATAATTTGAGAACCTTTGTCGTCCTCCTCTTTGTACTTTGAAAGGAAGTCGCTTGCACCCGAAAATGCTATTTGATTGATGTACTTGTCGATTTCTTCGGCAGTCATGCCGATACCGTTATCACTGATGACAAGCTTTTTAGCGTCCTTAAAGATTGATACGGTAACTTTGAATTTTTCGTTTTCGTCAATTTGAGCTTCACCGATACTTGCAAGTTTCTTTAATTTTGTGACCGCGTCACAACCGTTTGAAACAAGTTCTCTAAGGAAAATATCCTTATCGGAATAAAGCCATTTTTTTATAATAGGGAAAAGATTTTCACTGTCAACTGAAATATTACCTTTTGCCATATAAATCACTCCTTGAAGTTAATTAATTTATATAATATATATTAATACTCAAAGTAAGATTTGTCAATACAAAATTAGCACTCAACAGATGTGAGTGCTAACAATTTACAATCTATTCATAATATATTCGATTTTAGATGTAACCGTAGATACCTCTGACTGAAACTTCACCGGAAGTGACGTGAATAATACCGTTTTCGGTTTGTACGGCGAGTGAGCCGTTTTCGTCAACGTCAACGGCAGTTCCGCGAACCGTTTCGTTTTTGAAAATGACGTTTACTTCTCTGCCGAGCGTGACGCAACACTTTTTGTATTCATCAAGAATTGCACTGAGTCCGCCGTCGAGAAACTTCTTATAATAATATTCAAATTCGTTTAACAATTTTGCGATTAATTCGTTTCGCACATATTTGTGACCGCTTTCGATAAACATTGAAGTAGCCTTGTCGGCGATGTCGTCATCGAATGATTCTGTGTTTACATTTACACCGATACCGCATACAACGTAGTTGACCATATTTATCTCAGCAGACATTTCGGTTAGAATACCGCAGATTTTTTTACCGTTAATAACAATGTCGTTAGGCCATTTAATCATTGAATTAAGACCGATAGCCTTGCAGACAGCAAGACCTGCAACGAGCGTTATTTGCGAAACTTCAAGCGGGGAGATTTCGGGCTTTAAAAGGATTGAATGCCAAATGCCTATCCCTCTTGGAGAAGTCCAACCGCGTCCGCGGCTGCCTTTGCCGTGCGTTTGCACTTCGGCGATAAATACACTGCCGTCCGGCGAGGTATTGCTTTCCTTTGCACGATTGTTTGTCGTGTCGGTTTCATCATATATAAATAAGCTGTGACCGATAAAATCGGTGGTAAGTCCGCTTTTTATGCCGCTTTCGGTTATGATGTCGGGCGAGGAAATAAGGCGGTAGCCTTTGTTTGTGACCGATTCGATTTTGTAACCGCTTTCACGCAATGATTTAATGTGCTTCCATATCGCCGTTCTTGAAACGTTCAGCATTTCGCTTATGCGTTCGCCTGAAATATATCCGTCTGCATTTTTTAATATATCTAAAATTTCTTCTTTCAATTCAAATCAACCCTTTCGGGATAAATTATATAATTTTTTGTTAAAAAAATCAATCCTTTTAAATAATTTTGTGTTATTGATTGACAAAATAAAAAAAAGGTGATATAATATTTTATTATTGAATATTAAAAGCAATGATGGAACAAAGTAAGGTATATACCGCCTAAAGAGAGTATCGGTTATTGAGCTGTGAGTCGATACGGTAAGGATTTATTTGAAATTTCATTCCGGAGCTGCATAGGTGAAAGCGGTTTGCAAGTAGTCTGTGACGGGTAGTGCCGTTATACATAATTGAGTGCCGATGTTTTATCGGAAGTCGGGTGGTACCGCGGAGTTTGAATTTACACACTTCGTCCCTTATGGGACGGAGTGTTTTTTAATTTATATCGAAAGGAATTTTGAAATGAGAGAAAAGTTAGAAGAAATCAAAAAAAATGCCCTTGATGTACTTCAAAAAGCAACTGACATTGATGCTCTTGAAGAAGCAAGAATAAAGTTTCTCGGTAAAAAGGGTGAACTTACTGCCGTACTAAAAGGTATGGGACAGTTAAGCAAAGAAGAAAGACCGCAAATCGGTGCGCTTGCAAACGAAATTCGCGGTGTAATCGAAAACCACATAGATACGAAGAAAGCGGAATTTTCAGAAAAGCTTGAAGAAATCAAGCTAAAGAGCGAAGTAATCGACGTTACAATGCCGGGTAAGGCACAAAAAACAGGTAAACTTCATCCGCTTACAAAAGTAATGAACAACATTAAAGACACATTTATCGGAATGGGTTTTGAAATCGCGGAAGGTCCGGAAGTTGAGCTTGACTACTACAACTTTGAGGCACTTAACATTCCACCGAATCACCCTGCGCGTGATACTCAGGACACATTCTATATAAACGAAAATACGGTTTTGAGAACACAAACTTCACCTATCCAAGTTCGTGTTATGGAAAAGAAGAAACCGCCTATCAGAATTATAGCACCCGGAAGAGTTTACAGAAGTGACGCGGTTGACGCAACTCACTCACCTGTATTCCACCAAATCGAAGGACTTGTAGTTGACAAGGGTGTTACAATGGCAGATTTAAAAGGTACTCTTGAAATGTTTATCCACCGTCTTTACGGCGAAAATACAAAAGTACGTTTCAGACCTCACCATTTCCCGTTTACAGAGCCGTCAGCCGAAGTTGACGTTTCGTGTTTCGCTTGTGGCGGTAAAGGCTGCAGTGTATGTAAAGGCGAGGGCTGGATTGAAGTTTTGGGTTGCGGTATGGTACACCCTAAGGTACTTGCAAACTGCGGTATTGACCCTGAAGTATATTCGGGCTTTGCTTTCGGTATCGGTCTTGAAAGAATTGCAATGGGTAAGTATGATATTAACGACCTTAGACTTTTCTTTGAAAATGATTTGAGATTCTTAGACCAGTTTTAATATATTATTCGGAAATTGAAAGGAATGAAATATAATGAATTTACCTATGAGTTGGCTTAATGACTATATGGATATAGACGTTACGCCGAAAGAATATTCAGACAGACTTACAATGACAGGTTCTAAAGTTGAGGGTTGGGAGAATATGGGCGAATCTGTTCAGAATGTAGTTGCGGGTAAGGTGCTTACCTGTGAAGATCACCCTGACAGTGACCATCTTCATGTGTGTACGGTTGACGCGGGAACAGGCGAGATTTTGCAGATTGTCTGCGGTGCGCCGAATGTAAAAGCGGGTATAATCGTTCCCGTTGCACTTGTCGGTGCGGTACTTCCTGACGGAAAAATTAAAAAAGGCAAGCTTAGAGGCGTTGAATCTTACGGTATGCTTTGCTCACACGATGAACTTGGGATAACAGAGGATATGCTTGGTTATGAACCTGAATACGGTATTCTTATTCTTCCGGACGATACAAAAATCGGTACGGATATTAAGGATATATTCGGTATGAATGAAACTGTCGTTGAATTTGAAATCACTTCAAACAGACCTGATTGTTTCAGCATAATCGGTCTTGCGCGTGAAACAGCGGCGTCATTTAATAAAAAGTTCACTATTCCTGAAGTTAAGTTTAACGAAAACAGTGAAAATATCGCCGATACAATCAGCGTTGATGTACAGGACAAGGATAAGTGTAAGAGATACTGTGCAAGAATGGTTAAAAACGTTAAAATCGGTCCGTCACCGAGTTGGATGCAGGAAAGACTTCGTGCGTGCGGTGTAAGACCTATCAACAATATTGTCGATATAACAAACTATGTACTTCTTGAATACGGTCAGCCTATGCACGCATTTGATTTGAGAGATTTACAGGATAACAAAATTATCGTAAGACGTGCAAATGACGGTGAAGTTATAAAGACTCTTGATGAACAGGACAGAACACTTACTTCAAACGACCTTGTAATCGCAGACGGCAGCAGAGCTGTTGCTATTGCAGGTGTTATGGGCGGATTTAACAGTGAAGTTAAGGACGATACAACAACTGTTATTTTTGAATCGGCTACATTTGACGGTGCGTCTGTAAGACTTACAGCACAAAGAGTCGGTCTTAGAACAGAATCATCATCAAGATATGAAAAGGGACTTGACTATAACAATACAGTTCCTGCCGTTGAAAGAGCGTGTCAGCTTGTAGAAAAACTTGGCTGCGGTGAAAATGTCGGCGGAATGATTGACGTTATGGGTAACGTAACAGATATGCAGCCGCTTGCTTTCAGACCTGATAAAATTAATGCGTTCCTTGGAACAGACATTTCGACAGAGGATATGGTTAAGTATTTTGACGCACTTGAAATTAAGGTTGACCTTGACAAGATGACTGTAACTCCTCCGTCATTCAGACCTGACCTTGAAGGTGAGGCGGATATTGCGGAAGAAGTTGCACGTTTCTACGGTTACGATAAAATACCTGTAACACTTCTTTCGGGCGAGGCTACTTGCGGAATGAAAACAGAACGTCAGCAGGTACAGGACAGAGTGAACGAACTTCTTACAGCACAAGGTATGTACGAAATTTACACATACACATTCACAAGTCCGTCAATATTCGATAAACTGAATATTCCGAAAGACAGTGAAATGAGAAACGTTGTAAAAATTACAAATCCGCTTGGCGAGGACACATCGGTAATGCGTACAACTACTATCGCAAGTATGATGGATATATTGTCAAGAAACTATAATTACAGAAATCCGTCTGCCAAGTTGTTTGAAATAGGAAAGATATTTATTCCGACAACGGACGGCGAACTTCCGAACGAACCTGTTAAAATCACAATGGGTATGTACGGCGATAACGTAGATTTCTATGACATTAAGGGTATATGCGAAACAATGTTTGCACAACTTAACGTAAAGAATGTTAAGTATGAGGCCGTAACAGATAACCCGACATTCCACCCGGGAAGATGTGCAAAGATAAGTGCCGGCAATAAGGTAATCGGCATAATCGGTGAAATTCACCCTGCAGTAAGCAGAAAATACGGAATTGAAACTCCTGTATATATTGCCGAATTGGATTTTGAGAATGTATTCCTTAATATTAAGACTGATATTAAGTTTAAGGAACTTCCTAAGTATCCTGCCGTAACTCGTGATATAGCAATGCTTGTTGATAAGACAGTTCCTGTTGCGGATATTGAAAATGTAATCAAAAAGGCATCGGGTAAAATGCTTGAAAGCTTGCAGTTGTTTGACGTTTACGAGGGTAAACAGATACCTGAGGGCAAAAAGAGCGTTGCATACAGTGCTATATACAGAAGCGCAGACAGAAGTTTGACAGGTGATGAAGTACAGAAAGTATTTGATAAGGTTGTTAAAAATCTTGAAAATCAAATCGGTGCTCAATTAAGATAAGATATAAAAAACTGCATTTTGATTTTATTCAAAATGCAGTTTTTGTTATTTTGTAGACAAAACCGTTATGGTTTTGTCTGCTTTGTTTTTTGGAGTATGAGGTGCTAACCTCATTGAAAATCATTTCTGACGACCTGTGCGGCAGAAATGGCTTAAAATCTAAAGTTTCGACTTTGGAGGAACTTTAGATTTTTTCACAAAAAATACTCAAAAATTACATCGCAAGATGTGATTTTTGGGCTGGCGACATTATGTCGACAGACTCTGTATTAGATATTGGTGATGTCTTTGTCAAGGTCGGCAAGCTCGGACGCTTTCGGAACGTTGACAAGACCGATTGTTTTTAAGTGTTCGATTTCTTTTGAATTTTGCGGTTTGACACTTGAATCGTGTTTCGGCATTTCGACGTTAATCATATCTTTTTTGATTAAGTCTGCTATCGGCTGAACGTTGTTTTTAATCATTTCGTTTGCAACAAATCGTGCAACGATGTTGCCGCCGATATCGTTTGTGTGGGTGTAATCGCGGTCAGTGCCGTTGCCCCAGAAATAATCCCAAGCTTTTACCGCTCCTGCTGCCTCAAAAAATTCGGTTGTGCGTGACCACAAGTCGATAAACGGTACATTCATTTCGTCACATACGTTTTTAACTGCTGTTCTGTAATCTCCGAGCAAGTTAAGAAGTGTTCCGTCCTCTTGGAATATAATTCTGTTAATTGGTGAACATATTATCGGATTTGCACCTTTTTCGCGGACAAAGTTTACAAAATATTTTAAGTTTTCCGTGTAACCGCCGAACGCGTCAAGAGTATCTATTTTTTGGTCGTTGTGACCGAACTCGATAATCAGGAAATCACCATTTTTGATTTTGTCTTTGAATGCGGTGAAATTCACATTTTTAAAATCTTCGGTTGTAGAACCTGATTGAGCGTGGTTTTCAACCGCAATGCCCGTGTTTAAAAGTTGCGGAAACATTTGACCCCAACCGCAGTATGTAGAGGTAGCGTTGTACGGATATTCGGCAGGCTGGTCTGTGACGGTTGAGTCACCGGCGATGTAAACTGTCGGAATATTGACAGGCGATACTGCGGAAAGTGCGGTAAAATCACCGTCGCACATAATATCAATTTCAACTCCGTTTACGTTTGTGTAATCTTCGTTGTTTTTGTGGTAGTCACATACGCTTACATTGAAAGTAATGTCTGTGCTTTCTCCTTTGCCAAGCTTTATATCTTGTGCCATAAAACGGCGTGACTGCGAAAGTATTGTGAAAATAATATCTTCGTGTGCGGTAACTGTGACAGTTACTTCATAAGTGCCGTTGGGTACGGATGTTGAAATATGCAGTGGTTCTTTTTCGTAATTCATTTGTGGATTTCCTCTCTTTATTTAATGTGTTTTTATTTTTCCTTTTAAATATGCGTCAACAAGTGCTTTTAAGTCGGTGATTTTTTTCGATAACGATTTACCCGCGTCAGTGTCCTCAACAAGTAAACGATTCGGAGCAAGTTCAACAACGTCAAGCGTTGAGTGAATATCCTTTTCTTCTTTTATGGCACTTTCGATAGATTCAAATGCGTCATGCGCACTTAAAAGCAAACCGTGTGAATTGAACAGCAATGTGTAACCCGCAAGTCCCGTGACTTTCTGATATGCTTTTGAAAGACCGCCGTCTATGACTAAAAGTTTGCCGTTTGCTTTAATTGGACTTTCGCCTTTCTTGATTTTTACGGGAACGTGACCGTTTATAATGTGAGAAAAATTATTCGGGTCAATTCCGAACTCACATAAAATTTTGTTGCATACACTCGGCTTTTCGATAAGGTG
>ENA-UPWS01001461-UPWS01001461.1-human-gut-metagenome-genome-assembly--contig:-NODE-1461-length-13654-cov-4.154084_pt1 | contig 13654 bp, 5 predicted proteins | sample MGYA00250054_ERZ773384 | MGnify/ENA primary metagenome ERZ773384 (study PRJEB29103, sample SAMN06111979) | human gut metagenome | biome: human gut; feature: ankylosing spondylitis patient; material... | reverse complement strand
CGCATTGGCAAGGCCGCTGCCAAGCGTGGGGAAGATGGAGCTTACGGCAAAAAACGATGTTATCTTCCAGATGCAGGACCGGCTCGACAAGCTGGAACAGAACTATGAAACCCTCATAGAACAGGTCCGGCTTGCAAACCAGCAGCGTTTTGGTCGCCAGACAGAAAAACTGGATGATATCGCGGGGCAGCTCTCCTTTTTTAATGAGGCTGAAGCGAATTACGATGAAACCGCCCCTGAACCGGTCATGGAAGAGGTTATCGAATCCGCAAAAAAGAGGTCCCGTAAGTCTAAAAAGAAGGGACAGAGGGAAGAAGACCTGAAAGATTTCCCGCAGGAAGAGATTTCTCATGATATACCGGAGCAGGAATTAAACGAAGCTTTTGGTTCGGGGAACTGGAAAAGCATGCCGGATGAGATCTTCTGGCAACTACGGTTCGAACCGGCCAGATGGATTGCGGAGAAACATGTCATCAAAGTGTATGTCGGAACGGATGGGGCACATCAGGATGAATTCCTCCGTGGAGATCATCCGGCAACTTTATTTAAAGGCAGCATTGCGACCCCTTCTCTTGAAGCCGCGATCATCAACTCTAAATATGTAAACAGTAACCCACTCGACCGGATCTCCAGGGATTTTGGAGCGAACGGATTGAATCTGTCCAAGCAGACAATGTCCAATTGGACTGTATGGACGGCAGAGCGCTACTTATCAGTCGTATACGAGATGATGAAGCAATGCCAGCTGAAAGCCCATGTAAACCAGTGCGACGAAACGACCGTGGATGTGATCCATGATGGAAGACCCGCAGGCAGCAAAAGCTATATGTGGGTGCATATCACCGGGGAACTTGGCAAGGTACCGGTCATCATATATGAATACCAGAAAACACGCCATAGTGACCATCCAAAGGCGTACTATAAGGATTTTTCCGCCATTCTTATGACGGATGGGCTGGAACAGTACCACAAGCTGGAGCGGGATCTGGAAGGGATAAAGAACGCAAACTGCATGGCACATGCAAGACGCCATTTCGCAAACGCGATCAAGGCAATCGGAAAAAGCAACCCGGAAGCAATCCAGTCATCTATTGCGTATAAAGCACTGGTAAGGATCGGTGCTGTCTATGATCTGGAAGGTGGGCTGAAGGATCTGAGTCCGGAAGAACGGTTAAAAGAGAGGCAGAGATCCATCAAGCCCCTGTTGGAAGAATTCTTTGCGTGGATCCATGAAATAAAGTCAGATCAGACAGTCCTTCCCAAGGGCGAAACCGCAAAAGGGATTAACTACTGCCTGAATCAGGAAAAATATCTGAAGGTATTCCTGAGTGATGGGGAAGTGCCGATCGATAATCTTGCCAGTGAACGCGCACTGAGAACCTTTACGATCGGCCGTAAGAACTGGATGACGCTGAACACAGTACGTGGTGCACAGGCAAGTGCAATGATCTACAGCATTACCGAAACAGCCCGGGCAAATGGTCTGAATGTTTACTACTACGTAAAGCATCTATTAACCGAACTGCTTGAGATCATCCGTATCGACGGAAGTGTCGATGAAAAAGAGTTAGAGAGACTTATGCCATGGTCAAAAGATCTTCCGGCTGAGTGTTATAGCAAGCGCCGCAAATGAGCGGCGCTGTATTTGGCGTGGGGCGAAGGATTTGACCTTTACCTTCTTTTTTCTTCTCCTTGGTACATTCGGCATAGATATCCATTGTAGTGGAAATATCCGCATGTCCCATAATATCCATGATGACCTTCAAGTTTGTTTCGTTCTCACAGAGTCTGGTACAAAAGGTGTGACGCAGATGATGGGCTGAAAAATCCGGGAGAAGCAATGGTTCTCTGCCGTCCTTCTTGGCTTCCTTTTCTTCCTTATCATTATACGCCTTTGTTGCTCTGTGAATTGCATTGTTTACAGCAGCCGCGCTATAAACAGTGTGATAAGCTGTCGTAAAGACAAAACCGGAATATCCGTCAATTTCTTCTTCACAAAATCCAAGACACTTCTGGATCTCATACTCTGTCAGGAATGCCTCAAACACTTCCTGAATCATTGGAATTGTTCTTGTGCCTGCTTCCGTCTTGGGAGTTTGAATATGCTTCGCACATACTCCTTTTGAATCCGGACGATCTGACAGATTGTGGTTTACACTAATCATCCGATTCTCAAAATCTAAATCCTCCCATCGAATAGCGATACACTCTCCGATTCTCATACCGGTTCCAAGTAGCACTGTAATGATAGGCAACCATCCCTCATATTCCCTGTCCGATTCCAGATAATTCATAAAAGCTTTCTGCTGTGGAATCGTAAGAGCTCTTCTCTTCGGTGCATCCCAAAGCTTGCTTCTCTTGATTTCTGTCATTGCAGAATCTGATGGATTATTTACAATTAGCCCATCTCTAACGGCCAACTGTAATGCCGGATGAACTACTGTATGGATATTCTCCAATGTGTTTGCTTTTATCCCATCCTTTAGAACAGAAAAATAAAACTCTTTGACATCCGAATAACGAATTTCTGCAATCTTTCTTTTTCCAAAGGTAGGTCTTACAAACCGATTATACATATACATGTAATTTGCCTTGGTGGTTTCTTTCAGATTGTACTTCTGACTAATGTATCTGTCGAAGCAATCATTTAGTGTAAGCTTCTTGGCAGCATACGCATCCAATCCCTGATCATAAGTTATCAACCACCACTTCAAGTGGTGGTTTAATATTAGCCCTCCAAAGGGCTATTACTACTGCTCGCCCCGAAGGGCGGTATCGCAAGCACTGTTACTGGCTCCGCTATAAAGCGGTACTACTGGAATCCTCTCTTCTTGAGTCTTCTGCTTGCTCTCTTATATATTTCTGTACGGCTCCTCTGTTATATTGCCGATTGTCTCTACATAGTATCCTCTCGCCCAAAAAGCTTTGTCCCATTTGCTTTGCAACTCTGGATGTCTGTCGTAAATCATTAGCGTGCTTTTCCCTTTTAAATATCCCATAAAATCTGAAATACTTTCTTTCGGCGGAATTGCTACGCTTAAATGTACATGATCCTTACATACTGCACCCGCTATAATATCCACTTTTCGGTACTTGCATAATGTACTTATGATTTCCTTCACATCTTCTCTTAATCTTCCATACAGAATTCTTTTTCTGTATTTCGGTATAAATACTATGTGATACTGGCATTTCCATCGGGTATGTGATAAACTTCTATTGTCCATTTGGACCGCCTCCTTTGATTTTGAGTTTGGCTTGCGACACCATTCTCATCATATCACAGGAGGCTTTATTTTGTTGTCCTCACCGTCTCCACTTATTCCATTCTCCCCAGCATAGCTGGGGGATTAGACTTTTCATCAAAAGGATCTGTCTCAGGACGAACCGGTTCCCGGGATATCCGATGATCCTTTCCGGTCTTTTTAGCGCAAGAAAACCAAACAGCCATCACAGCCATTTGGTTTTCTTAAAATTACTTCTTCTTTTTTACTTCTTAGATCCTTCTGTTCTCATGGATTCCCAGCACTACTGCACAGACTGCTGCGATCACAAGTCCGATCCAGAAGATGAATGCGTCTGCAGCACAGTGCTTTTCCGTGACGAACAGCAGGACACCTATCAGGATATATACTGCAAACAGTATGACTTCCACTACAATGTATAATTTCTTATTCGGTTTCGTGTTTTCCATGTCTGTTTTCCTCCTTAGGCTTCTTCTGACTCATCACGGAGCTTCTTCACACGTACTACGGTATAACCCAGGATTACAAGGAGCCATACAATGGGGATCCAGTGGAAACCACATTCACCAAACGGTATATGGCTGTCACTGTCCGTACCATTCTCAACGCTGTCGCTGTCTGCATGGATGCTCCCCTCTTCCTGTATGCCATCTGCATCACTTCCGTCTGCATCGCTGCCATCTGCATCACCTGTCAGGCTGCTTTCATCCGCAGCATCGTTCAGGCTGTCATCCTCTGCCGGATCCTTCTGCCCGGCATTACTGTTGCCGGTACTGTTTCCTTTATTTCCTTTATGGGCATTATTTCCGGAATCATTGCCGGCTGTATTACCTGCATCTGGTGTATTACCTGTGTTACCTGTACTTCCGGAATTGTTATTGGAGTTATCTCCGCCGTTATTGCCGCCGTTGTCTCCACCGTTGTTTCCAGAGTTGTCTCCACCGTTGTTTCCAGAGTTGTCTCCGCCGTTGTTTCCAGAGTTGCCTCCGCCGTTGTTACCGCCGTTTCCTCCATTGCCATTGTTGGAGCCGCCGCCATTTCCGCCGGGTCTGTTACCGTTACTGCCGGAGCTGCCGCCGTTTCCATTGTTTCCGCTGTTGGAGCCACCGCCGTTTCCGCCGTTTCCTCCATTGCCGTTGTTGGAGTTACCGCCATTTCCGCCGTTTCCTCCGGTGCCGTTGTTGGAGCCACCGCCATTTCCGCCGTTGCCTCCGGTGCTGTTATTGGAGCCACCACCATTTCCACCGTTTCCTCCGGTGCCGCTGTTAGATTCTCCACCGTTTCCGCCGGATCCTCCATTGCCGCTGTTGGAATCTCCGCCATTTCCACCGTTGCCGCCGCTGTTGTTACCGCCGTTGCCTCCGGTTTCGCCTGAGCTTCCGCCATTTCCGCCGTTTCCTCCGGTGCCGTTGTTGGAGTCTCCGCCATTTCCGCCGTTGCCGCCACTGCTGGTGCCGCCGTTGTTATTATTTTCCCCTGTGGAGCCGCTGCCGCCGTTTCCTCCGTTTCCACCGTTGCCGTTGTTGGAGTTTCCGCCGTCTCCGCCATTTCCACCCGATGTTGTACCACCGTTATTATCGGTCTTTCCGGGCTGTGTGGTCTCGGTTCCCGTACCGCCGTTACCGCCGTTGCCGCCGGGATTCGTATTATCTCCTGTTGCGTTTCCGCCGTTTCCTGCATCACCGCCTTCGACGGTTCCGCCAGAATTGATGGTGATGGTCTTATCGCCTGCGCTGATTCCGGTTCCACCGTTTCCGCCATTACCAGGAGTACCGGTTGCGGAATCTCCGCCTTTACCGCCGTTGCCGCCGGTTACCGTTCCATTGACCGTCGGAGTGATCTTGCCGTTACCGTCGATACCGGCTCCGCCGTTTCCTCCATCTTTGCCTTCTGTGCCATCTGCACCGTTACCCCCGATCACATTTGCATTGCTTCCGATGATAAGTCCGGCATCTGCTGTATCACCACTGGCTCCTATACCGGGTGCTCCATCCGGATGTTTAGCAGAACCGTCTCCACCCTTGATCGTACCGTTGACAATCTCCAGCTTTGTTCCGGGATGTTCATTTATACTTCCATCCTTCACAAAATCAAGTCCGGGCTTCGCTGCATTATTATCATCTGCCTTGTCACCTGTGATGGTATGTCCGCCAAGGTCAATCTTGACCTCACCCCAGGTATCAGGGATTTCAACTGTGTGGTCGATGTCTTTCTTCACAATTACCTTGTAGTTGCCGTCATCATCCACTACAACCTGTACATTGGAGTTTTCTGCTTTTTCCGTTCTGTCCGTAGCATTATTGCCTGTTGTATCACCGGCACCTCTGTCCTCGAACTGCTTTGCGATATCCTTTGCATCCACGAGGGCTGTTTTGCCGTTGACAGAACCATATTTCTTATGACTGATCTGATATGGTGTTGCTTTCTTCAGACCCGTGATGGTTGCTTTTCCATCTCCATCCGTCAGTATGGTTAATACCTTACCTGTCGGGGTTCCCTGGGCATCCAGCTCCTGATACTCATAAGTCTCATTTGCTCTTCCCTTGAAAGTCAGTGTATGTGCTGTCTTTCCAGTGATCACAGGATTATCATCCGTGATCTCTACTGTAACGCTGACTTTGACACTGCCTGGGATCTCGAAGGTCAGTGCATCCGGATGGATTCCAGCCGTGCTCTGCTGTAAGGCAGAAAGCTTGTCCTGATCTACCGTTACCGTATTAGTGATGTCTGCGCCCTTCTTATCGTATGCCTTGACATTGGCAAGCTTCTTTGCTTCCGTTTCTGTCAGGCTGCTTACTTTCTCGATACGGATGGAGAAATTATCTGCTGCGATGGTATTTCCATCCTGTCCGGGAACCACATTGCTGTCTGCACGGTACACTGGAACCAGTGTCACACTGGCTGTAATCTCCGTCTCTGCGGTATATACCTTATCTGCATGGTTTTCCTCAGTCCATGCAAAGAACTTTTCATCTGCCTTTGCCTGCGCATCGGTCTTTTCCTGCATCTTGCCAAAGTAGTCTTTGGTTATTTTACCATTTGCTGCTACTTTGCAGGGATCTGCTGCATTCAGCGGATTCTGCTTCTGGTCTTTGAAGAGGATCACGAAGAAGATTTTACCATCCTGGCCGTTATTACCATCCTGGTTTCCTCCATTGACCGTTTCCTCAGTACCTTTACCACCGGAGCCGCCGTTTCCGTTGTTTCCTCCATTGTTGGAGTTACCACCGTTTCCTCCGTTTCCTCCGGTCGTTGTTCCGCCATTCGTATTGTTCGTCTCTCCAATGGAGCCGGAACCACCATTTCCTCCGGTTCCTCCATTGCCCTTTTCGGAACTGCCGCCATTTCCTGCATCTCCACCGGTAATGGTGCCGCCGTTGTTATCGATCTTTCCGCTGCCGCTGCTGACACCGGAGCCTCCATTTCCACCGGAGCCACCGGGATTGGTATTGTTCTCACCGGTTGCATTTCCACCGTTTCCGGCATTTCCACCGGTGATGGTTCCTCCGTTAATGACTACATCTTTATCGGTCTTGATACCGGAACCGCCATTTCCGCCGTTACCCGGAGTACCTGTTGCGGAATCAGAACCCTTACCGCCGTTTCCGCCTGAGACAGAGCCTCCGTTTACGGTCGTGCCGATGGTTCCTTCGATACCGGAACCGCCGTTTCCTCCGTTACTTCCGTTCTCACCATCTGCACCATTGCCGCCCTTGATGACTGCATTTGCGCCTACGGTGATACCAGCCTGTGACGGCTTGCTGCCCGCAGCTTCCCCTACACCGGCTGCGCCATCGGGATGTGCCGCTGATCCGCTGCCACCCTGGATCGTACCGTTTACGATCTCCAGATTCGTTCCGGGATGTTCTGTCGCTGTATCATCCTTCTTAAATACCAGTCCGGGCTTTGCTTCATTAGAAGCATCTGCATTGTTTCCGGTGATGGTATGTCCACCCAGGTCGATCTTCACATTCTCCCAGGTATCCGGGATTTCCACGCTGTGGTTGATATCCTTCTTGACAATCACTTTGTAATTGCCGTCATCATCTACTACTACCTTGGCATTCGGGTTTTCTGCCTTTTCATCTTTGCCCTTTTCCCCATTCGTCTTAGTATCACCCTGTTTATCTTCAAACTGTTTTGCAATGTCTTCTGCATCAACAAGAGCAGTTTTGCCTGTTGTGGAGCCAAGGACATCTCCATCAATCTTATACTCGGTTCCCTTCTCAAGCCCTGTGATCCGGTAGATGCCGTTTGCTGTCTCTTCAATCGCTGCCCCCGCTACCACTGCGCCTGCCTTGCTGTATACTTTGTATTCTGCTGCACCATTTGGCACACCTTCAAAGGTCAGGGTATAGGCTGTCTTGCCGGTCACAACAGGGATCTCATTGGTCACTGTAACAGTCACCTCTACGAAAGCATCGTCATACCTGAAGGTCAGCTGGAAGTCTCCTTCTCTCTGCACTGCATCTATTCCTTCCACAGAAATGAGGTTCGTGACATCCTTACCCTTTGCATCATACGCTTCTGCTTTGGCACGCTTGACTGCCTCCGCATTATTAAATTTTCCATTTTTGACCGAATTCAGATGGATCTTGAAATCGTTGGCTGCAATGGTATTTCCATTTGGGGAAACCCCACTGGCCTTCTCCCGGAATACCGCATGCAGGTCTGTATCCGCACTGATCTCAACCTGATCGGTATAAACCTTTCCTGCTGCATCCTTCCATGCCATAAACTGGTATCCCGGCAGGACTGCAGCTGCCGCCATTTTCGCATAGGCTGCCTTATCCAGCTTTCCGCCATCCATGACCACCTCAGTGCCGAGCTTCTTTTCCGGGCTGACTTCTTTATTCCAGAATGTCACGGTACACGATGGAACCAGGGTGACATCAATGGTCGTTGCCTCCCTGATCGTACTGCCCGCATCCCCATTCGTATAAGCAATGATCCTGTTATTCTGATCTTTTACTGCTTCCACCATTGAAGTAACGTCTTTTGTGTTCGCAAGAATGCTTTTTAATATATTGCTGCCTTCCACATTGATCTTAAAGTGTACGGTCTGGTCATTTTCTGGTACCACTAACTGGTATTCATGATCAAATCCGGAGGAAGCAGCTGCCTTGGTGATCCAGTTTCTCACAGGCGTTCCGTAGGCTGTATCCAGCGTTCCACCCTTGATACGGATTGTCAGCATCTGACCTGCAACAAAGCTTACGTTCAGATAACTTGGCTGTGTGACCGCCAGTGTACTGCCCTTCCAGCTTCCTGCGTCCTCACTGAAGTTTACTGCTCCCAGATCTGTCGTATTATCATGAGAGAGCCATTTTGCTGTAAATGAAGGATTCTGTAAACTTCCATCCGGTGAAAATTTCAGATTGTCAAGCGTCGTCTGATCCGGGACAATGATACGGATATTGCTCGCACTCTGTGTGTTCGCTTCCAGTCCTGCCGGAATCGTATTAGTATCCATGGAGCCTCCGGAAACATGGATATGCACGACGTGAGACTTTTCATAAGACGCTTCCAGATCGTAAGATGCGGATGTGGAAGTGAACTTATAGGTATAGCTCTTATCCGTCCAATCAAAGCCTGCCTTCAGGTCTGTGGTACTTCCTGTCTCTGCCAGCTTCGTAAGTATATCAAAGGTTTCATCCTCCGTGATGCCTAAATCTGCTTCCGTAGGGTTCGGGTCTGATGGGTTCATGGCAGGGAACTTCAATGTGACTTCCACATTCTTAAATACTTCCACTTTGCCGTTCTGACTGCTTACCGTGATGTCTTTACTCTTCTGTTCGTCAAAATAAGTCGCTGTAAATTCCGGTGTCGTCACAGCGGAGCCAGCCGCTGATGTCACCTGAATGGTTGTCCTGTCATGGGTTACGGTGGAACCGGAACTGCTTCCGCCGTTCACCTTACCAACATAATAGATCAGGTCGCCATCTACCGGCTTCTTAACAGTTACCGTGATGATACCAGTATTCGGATCCTTTGATTTATCAAATTCAGAAGCATCCAGCATCTGTGGATCTCCCTGTGCGTCCACGCCCATGGATACCCACACCTTATCTACATCAATGGAATAATCCTCTCTCGGCTTAATGGTCACCGTGTAAGGGGTAAGCTGATGATAGGGATTATTCGGCTGTGTCTGTGGTTTCACCAGTTCAGCCGGAAATTCCGGGGAACCAATTGATGCCAGTGCTGCCACTCCGTTACGTTCCTCCCAGTTTAATACAGCGGAGTATTCGCCAAGGTAAAAGGTCTGGTTATTCTTCGTTGCGGTGTAGTTATAAGTTGCACCATTCTTCACAGCAGTGAAGGTATCTCCAACAGCTTTTAATGTGACACTCACCTGGCTGTCACCTAAGGTAGTATCGTTGCTTGTATCTACCGCCTTGACTGTATAATCTGCTTTGGATGTAATCACATAGCCGTCCACCGTGATCTTTCGTTCATTCGCATCCGTGTTGCTTACCGTAACCACACCACTGCGGAGTGTAATCGCACCGGTATCACTTACATCAATGTTCGTCTCATTGCTATCTGCATGAACGGTGTTCCCGTTCATTTCCTTAATAGAACTGCTGTTGTACAAGAGCATATTATCTACAGAAGTAAGGCCACTATTTTTTAACAATACAACCGTTTCATCCTGCCCAACCTTTTCTAAGGCTGTAGCTGGTGTCATATACGACTCTTTATCAGCGCTGTCACTCCCCAAAATCTTAGCTTGATAATCCAAACTATTATTATTAGGATTGACACCTGCTGCTGCAGATGCTCGATGCAAATAAGAATTTTCTATTAAATTTTTAGCAAACTGAATCGTATTTGGGGCAGTAGTGCTTTCCCAAATATCAGCATCTGCCAAAATCATGATATTTCCCCATTTGCTTCCATCAGCTCTTGTGCCAGCCATCATATCCTCGCAAAATGAATAGTACTGACCATTCGTTGCTCTTGCTTTGAACAACGTTGTAGATAGAATGCCGGCATCAAGCAAAATAGGTGATGAAAAGAATACCCGCCATGGTGCAATCCCTGATGTTAAGTCATTCGACATAACTTGCATGTCAGAAGTAGAGGGGATTCCTACTGCACTTCCATTAATCTCACTAACAATTTGGAATCCAGCCCCTAATTTTCGTGCTATATTTGTAGCTACTGGATTAGTAGTTCTCCAAAATGGATTGGCTCTTTCCGCATCTTCAGCCTGTATAATAATGCGACCACCATTATTAATATATTCTGCTAAAATCTCATATTCTGCTTCATCAAAATCATGAGTCGAACCATAATAGTTTGGATATGGAGTGCATAACATTATAAGATCATACTGCATTATATCAGATATATCTGTAATTTTATAAGAGCTTGCAGGTGTTCCACAAATTTTATCAACTTTTGCTCCTGCCTGTTCAAACCTAATAGGCTGGTATGTAGCTATATTAGGATATCCCACCTGTGCGAAATATTGTACCTGATCAAAGAAAAGAAACTTTGGTTGCGCATATCGCAATATAATCTGGTCATATAGCAATATAGTTTCACATGTAGTTTCATCACTTGTAAAATTATTTACATCACTATCTGTAATTGCATAACGACCTCCATGAATCAATGCTTTAGGTTCTGTTTTTGTAATATCACCCAAATAACTTATGCCAATTTTCTGAACTGTATTTGCATTCAATCGTACTTTTGATCCGTCTGCGACTACAAGATTACGTGCTTTACCATTGCTATTGTTATTGATAATCTGTGGAGACACAACTGGTATTTTGTCATTATATCCAAGATCAAGCAGAGCACCATTTTGTACACACACCGCTCCCTGGTCATCTACCGTATTTCCGGTGATCGTAACATTATTCAATGTCAGGTGTCCGCCATCCTGGACATTGAACAGCGTATTGGTTCCACCTGTCAGTAAACCATTGCTGACCGTTATGGTCTGTCCGCTGCGCACATTTATCGTTTTTCCCGGTTTGATCGGTACGCCCACTTTGAAATTAATTTCAATATAATCTTCCGTTAAAAGACTTTCATCAGGCCATGTAGCCAGATCATCCAGAAGTCCTGCACTACGTACCAGAGACGGTGAAACAATTACCTTTCTGGTAAAAATAGTGATTCCTTCCGGGATTACAAAAGTATCCTCCGTCTGATCCGTGTTGTCTGTATTGTCATTTTCTTCTTTCTTATCTTCTACATTACCACTTTCTGTATTGTTATCTTCGGTATTTTTGTTTTCTGTTTTATCATCTGCATTTTCAGCAGAGCTGTCCATACTCCGGGTAGCGCCAAGTACTTTTTCACTCTGGTCTCCATCCGTCTGATCCGGATCGGAAGCATCCGCATCACCTGTATTATTCTCAGAATCCGGATTCTCTTCCAGCAGATCGAGAACAAATGTCACCTTGTACTCTCCTGAAAGCATAATGTCAAAATTTCCATCATCCTTTATATTCAGTTTGTACTTATTTTCATCATAAACAAGTCCTGCCGCAAGGTCATAGTCTTCCTGCCCCTGCTCCAGGTAGAGTTCCGGAACTTCAAACTCCCCGGTTTCTTCCACGGCTGCTTTCACAGTAACCGTTCTCTGAAATGTGATGACCTGATTTTCCTGCGTGTCATCCTGTCCATTTTCCTGTGTTCCTTCTGTTGTCACAGGCGTAAGGGAATAGGTCACTTCGTAGGAGCCGATCTTGTTAATATCGAAACCACCAAGTTCTACTACTTCCAGTGTATATTTTACATCATCATAAACAATTTCATCTGTCAGGTCGTAGTCTTCTTCTCCCTGTGTCAGCACCAGTTCCCGTGCTACATACACGGGTTCTTTGTCCTCAGAAGCCTGTACTACATGAACCATTCTTTTAAAGGTGATGACCTGCTTTTCCTGTGTATCACCGGTATTGGTGTCATCCCCCTCTGTTACATCAACGGCTTCCGCATCCATGGGCTCTGACTGATAGCTCATATCTACACCCGTTCTCGGCCTGGATACACCCAGTACACCGGTATCTCCGGTATTCTCCTCACTCTGTACTGCATCCTCTCCGCTGACCGCATCTGCAGTATCTTCTGCATTGCTGCTGTCGGAACTCGTATCTCCCTGTCCGGCATCCGTGCTGTCTCCTGCATTGCTGCTGTCAGAGTTCGTATCTCCCTGTCCGGCATCCATGCTGTCTTCTGCATTGCTGCTGTCAGAACCCGTATCTCCCTGTCCGGCATCCGCACTGTCTCCTGTATTGCTGCTGTCGGAACTGTCGGATCCGTTATCAGAACCCGCATTATCAGAGTTATCGCCGGTCTGGGTGTTATCCCCTCCCTGATTGTCTCCACTGTTCTGGTCTTTGTTTTCATTATCCGAATTGGAAGCATCCCCCGAATCTCCCGGCTCCAACGTTCCATCATCCTTGGAAGTCAGGGAATAGGTTACCTCATAGTCTCCCACGGTATTGACATCAAATCCGCCATCATTCACTACAGCCAGTTCATACATGCTGCTGTCATAGGTAATGTCTTTCATCAGATCATAGTCTGTGGCTCCCTGCGTGATGGTAAGCTCCGGTGCATCATACAGTGCACTTTCCCCATTACTTCCTTCTAAAGCATCCACAAGATTGATGGATCCGATTACCAGCACTGCCAGGATTCCGGCAAGCCATCGTTTCGTCTTTCCTTTACGCTTTTTCATACGTTCTCTCCTTTTGCATCGTATTCATTAAAATCTATGTAAAATCAACAGATACCTTTGCGTACCTGAAAATGTTCCGTCAGTTCTTTTAAGATCTGTGCCTGATTTGCCAGTTCCGAGGATGCGGCTGCATTCTGCTCGGATACGGCAGAACTGTTCAGTTCCTCCCTGAGGGGTCTTGATCCATTGTTTTCCTTTTTCATCGGTTTCTCCTTCTTATCCTTATTTATTCTTCCAGGAAGTTCCTTTTTCCGTTTTCCTCAAGGAAGGTGAGAAGCTTCCCATAGCTGAGAGGCGGTGCGATGAGATACCCCTGCAGGTAATCACATCCCCAGGATGCCAGGGTTCTCGCTTGGTCCAGTGTCTCAATTCCTTCTGCCGTGACCTGGATGTTATGACGGTGTGCAATACGGATTATCTCTTCGACCAGATCCTCTGCCATCCTGCTTCCCTCCGTTCCCCAGACCAGTTCCTTATCGAGCTTCAGGGTCTGGAACGGGATCTGGGACAGCCGAAGCAGGTTGCTCTCCCCTTTGCCGAAGTCATCTAACGCCAGCCGGATCCCCTGGCTGCTCAGCTGTTCCACCATGCAGCTGAAATTCTCTGCATTCCTGACCTTGCACATCTCGGTGATCTCCATGCAGACCTCACTTCTTGATACTTCATACTTTCTGAGTATCTGCATGATGTTAGGTACGGTCTC
>ENA-UPWS01001409-UPWS01001409.1-human-gut-metagenome-genome-assembly--contig:-NODE-1409-length-13980-cov-3.847731_pt1 | contig 13980 bp, 10 predicted proteins | sample MGYA00250054_ERZ773384 | MGnify/ENA primary metagenome ERZ773384 (study PRJEB29103, sample SAMN06111979) | human gut metagenome | biome: human gut; feature: ankylosing spondylitis patient; material... | reverse complement strand
ACTGCTTGATAGTTGCTACATTTTTTATCTTTAATTGCAACCCAATGGCTAAGTGCACCACGAGGAGCTTCATAAAGGCAGCACTTATCATATCTTTGCCTCGATTTTATTTATATTTTATTTTTCTGTAGTAATTTTATAATCTTTACTACCATCACTTGTTATAGTAATAGAACCATTTTTATCTGTTTCATATACTTTCATACCCAATTTTTTATAACGTTCCATAGTTTGTTTATGCGGATGTCCATATTCATTACCAGCACCTAAAGAAATCAATACAGTTTTAGCATCTACTTGTTTTAGAAAAGCTTCACTTGAAGATGTTCTACTGCCATGATGAGGAGATTTTAATACTAATGAAGCGAGCTCATTACCATATGTTTTCACCATATTTTCTTCAGCTTCTTTTTCAGCATCTCCTGTGAACATCATTGTAAAATCATTGTATTTTAATTGACCAACTAAAGAATTATTATTTAAATCATCTCCAGATTTTAACATCTGTTTTGTAGGGCTAAAAACTTTGAATTTTACACCACTGCCAAAATCTAATTCATCATTTGCTGATAATTGTTGATATTTTATTTTTTTCTCTTTTATATTTTTTAAATAAGTCTTATATGTTTGTGTTGTTGTAGGGTCTCCATTATCATAAACTTCTTTGACTTCAAAATTCTTAAATACTGCATAAGCTCCACCTAAATGGTCTGCATGCGGATGAGTTATGATTAATTTATCAATAGTTGTAATATTTCTTTCCTTCAATAATTTAACTAAATTATCACGCTCATCAATATCACCTGTATCAATCATGATAGTTTGTTCTTTTGTTTGTATAAGCGTTGCATCACCTTGACCGATATCTAACATCTCTATTTTTAAAGCTTCGTCTTTATTTGCTGACTGTGTAGCATTATCTTTTCCACAACCCCATAAAAATAAACTGCACAAAATCATCAATAAGGCAACAATCTTTTTCATTCTATCAACCTTTCACCAATTTAATTTGATATTAAGTTATATAGCAAAAGTGCTCCTTAAAATCATCAGGAGCACTCCGCATACATCAACTATTATATAAAATTTTTTATGTATAGACAATTCGTTTTACTTTTTTAATCAATTTATTTTAGAACTTAACTAGCCCTAAACTAATCATTAATGCCTTGTTTACTTCCTGCATAAAATTTTTATCCAGCGTGGTAACTTTCTTACTCAATCGAGATTTATCAATAGTACGTAATTGTTCTAACAATACCATAGAATCTCGTTCTAAGTTGCAGTATTTTGCAGGCAAATCAACATGTGTAGGCATATGTGTCTTACCTAATTTGGCAGTAATTGCAGCTACTATAATAGTTGGACTATATTTATTACCAATATCATTTTGTACAATGAGTACTGGTCGTAGTCCACCTTGCTCTGAGCCAATTACTGGGCTTAAATTAGCATAATATATATCGCCACGCTTTACAATCTCATTTCTTCTCAGCGGATACACCATTACAAGAAATTTATTAAATAATAAATTGCGCTCTTGCCTCAGGCTTTCAACTCCTTTTCTAAATAAAATATGACTAACGCGACTTTGTAGCCATTTATATTTAATATGTTTCCTCCAACATATTAAGAAATTGCTAATATCATTGATTTTTATAAAAATTACTTCTAGTATAACAAACTGTCTTGACTTAAGCTTCTTGCTTATTTAAAAATCCTATATTTTCCTATCAACTAAGCTCATTATAACATATTTTTAATAAGCATACATCTTTTTTACTATTTGTTTGCAAAATAGTTTTACAAAATCAAGCTAAATTTTTGTTATAAGGGCAATAAATTTTACTATATGTCCAAAATAGTGAACTATTGCCCTTTATTACAAATATTATCTCAATTAGTACCTTATTTATTGTCTATTTGTTTACGAGCTTTAGACAGATTTAATAAAATATCTCCTGCTATTAAACCAGCCTGTCCATTTTCTCCAGCTAAATCACCAGCAAGTCCATGTAAATAAACGCCTACTGGAGCTGACATTTTTCCAGCTAATTTTTCAGCTACAATACCTGCTATTGTACCAGCTAAAACATCACCACTACCAGCTGTTGCCATACCTGCATTGCCAACTGTAGTTACAAATATATTTCCGTCTGGATAAACAACAAGTGTTTTTTCACTTTTCAACACAAATATTGCATTAAAATATTCTGCTGCTTTTCTAGCTATTTCCCAAAGATTATCTTTTAAATCTGAAATAGTGATATGCAATAGGTTTGCCATTTCACCCAAATGAGGTGTGAGTATTGGCACTTGCTTTATTTTCTTTAATTCATCAGGTGCTTGGCTAAAAGCAAAAATAGCATCAGCATCTAATACTAAAGGTTTATCTAAATCAATAGCTAATTTTCTTACCATTTGACATGTTTCATCATTTCTACCAAGTCCAGGTCCCATTAAAACTACATCAAAATCTTTAGCTATATCTTTTATATTTTCCATAGCACTATCGCCTAACACGCCAGGCAATATTTCTGGCAATGGTTTTACCATTACTTCTGTATTTTTCATGGATAAAATATCATATAAACTTTCAGCAGAAATAAGTGTAGATATGCCAGCACCTATTTTTAATACAGCTTGGCTAGATAAACAAGCAGCACCTGTATAACCTGTTGAACCTGCCAAAGTTAAAACTTTTCCACAAGAACCTTTATATACATCATCTGCTCTTGAAGCTAAATGTGCTTTTACAAAAGCTTCATCTATAGCTTCTTGTTTTATATCTTCTTTTAAATCTGCCAATAATTTTATATCATCTTCATTTTCAAAAATACTTATCTCATCAATAAGACGAGATATTTTTATCATTTTTTTACTATCACTTTCTAAAGTTGGCGGTGGTGTTATCCTTGGCAAAACATTAAAAGCATAAATTGGTTTATCTTTCGCTTTTGTTTTCAAATCACGCATAAATTTTAATAAAATTTGCGACTCATCTTGTTTTGTCCCTGACTCACGTGAAGCTAATAAACCTCCATGCAATAATTGGTCAATAGACACAATTACCCCATCTGATTTATCAATATTATCCATCAGCCATTTTTGTATTTTTTTTGTATCGCCTTCTTTAGTATAATAATCCATTATCTCTGACGGCGGTGTTATAATCTGTACACCTGCCATCTTTCCTGCATCTACCACCATTTTTTGACATGGCGGTCTTGTATCTAATGGTATCAAAATCAATTTATATTTATAGTTTTGTTGCAATTCCACAGACACAGCAGGAGGTAGTTGAATAAAATTCAAGTAATAAACAATCATTAAAGTTACTGCTATAATTGATAATAACCATTTTTGTTTTATATATGATTTAAATTTCATTTTTTACTTCTCCATAGATATTTATTACATTTTAAAAAATATATAAATTAGTGTCAAATGAATATCTTGTAAAATACTTTGCTATAAAAATAGTATTAGTATATAATATTGATATACTAAATATATCATGGCTTATTTTAAAATATTAAGGTGATTTTATGAATAACAAAGTAACTGTAGAAATTTTGGGAGTAAAATATCCTCTCCGCTATTCTAAAGATAGTGATATCAATGACATTCAAGAAGCTGCTAAAATAGTAGATGAAAATATTCGTCTTATGACTAAACAAAACCAATATTTGCCACCAGATAGAGTAGCAGTATTGACGGCACTTCAAATAGCTGAACAATTAATTCGCTTGAAAAAAGATTATAATGAATTTTGGGATATTCTTGATGAAAATCGCTCTAATAAACATAAATAAGCTAAAAAATAACATGAAGACATACACTAATGGTAGGCATTTTAATGGCACTACCATTTATTTTTTATACTCTGTGTATTATAATAAGCTAAGAAAATAACTGGAGGAAAATATTTTGATAGAATTATTAGCCCCTGCTGGAAGTATGGAAGCATTAAAAGCCGCTGTAGAAAGTGGTGCTGATGCTATTTATCTTTCAGGCAAAATGTTCGGTGCAAGAGCTTATGCCAATAATTTTGATGAACAAGGCTTAAAAGAAGCCATTGAATTTGCTCATTTACGCAATGTAAAAATCCATGTAACTGTAAATACTTTAGTAGACAATTCTGAAATACCTGCACTTGCAGATTATTTTCGTTTTCTTTATGAAATAGGTGCTGATGCTGTACTCGTTCAAGATTTAGGTGCTGCACGTTTGGCTCAACTTGTAGCTCCTGATTTACCATTACACGCTAGTACACAAATGACAGTGAATAATTTAGCTGGTGTTCTTGCTCTTCAAAAACTTGGTTTTTCACGTGTCGTTTTATCTCGTGAAGTAACATTAAAAGATATTATTCATATCTGCCGTAATAGCGATGTAGAAATTGAAGTTTTCGCTCATGGTGCCTTATGTGTATGCTATTCCGGTCAATGCTTAATGAGCAGTATGATTGGTGGCAGAAGTGGTAACCGTGGTCGCTGTGCTCAACCATGTCGTCTACCTTATACTTTAGTTGATAAAAATAATAACAATGTTTTAAAAGATGCTGGACAATATTTATTAAGTCCTCGCGACATGAATACACTTGAATTAATTCCTGAATTTATCGAAGCTGGTGTCGTTTCTTTAAAACTTGAAGGACGCATGAAAAAACCAGAATATGTAGCTGTCGTTGTTGACGCTTACCGCCAAAAAATCGACTCTTATTATAGCCATACAGAAGTTCAAGAAGATATTCAAAAAAATCTTTCTCAAATATTCAATCGTGATTTCACTACTGCTTATTTAGAGAAAAAACAAGGTAAATTCATGATGAGCGATAAACGACCAAACAATCGTGGTCGCCTTGTAGGTAGAGTAATTCGCTATGATGATAATAAACGTCAAGCTATCATGAAACTCACTGATGATGTAAATATCGGTGATACTATTGATTTCTGGGTAAAAGTCGGCGGTCGTGTAAGTACTAATGTATCTAAAATCATCTATAAAAATAAAGAAATAACTTCTGCTAGTGCTGGCATGGAAGTCATCATTCCTGTACCAAATCGCGTACACCCACATGACCGTATATTTAAAGTTTTTGATGCTAATCTCATGCAAAAAGCTCGCAGTTATTATACTAGTGCTTCACCAATACGCAAAATAAATTTAAATATCGAAGCTATTGCTAAACTCAATGAGCCTTTTATATTAAAAGCTACTGATGAAGATGGTTATAGTGCTCAAATAACTAGTGATTTCCTTGTGGAAACAGCTCTAAAACGCGCTATGGATAAATCAACAGTGCAAAAACAGATGGAACGTTTAGGCAATACTATTTATCAATTAGAAAATTTATCTTGCACTATTGATGAAAATGTCATTGTGCCTATGAGCGTCATGAATGATACTCGTCGCTTATTAATTGAAAAATTAATGTCCATGCGCCTTGAAGCTTATCATCGTCCACAGATTGCTAAAATTGATAATACTATTTGGCAACAGGATTTAGCTTCCAAATCATTCAATCAAACAAATAAACCTCAACTTGTAGTCGCTGTTGATACTATTGCTAAAGTACAGACAGCTATTGATAATCAAGCAGATATTGTTTTATTCGGTGGCGAATCTTATAATCATCAATTCATCACTGCTGAAATGTATGCTGAAGCTACAAGACTTTGCCGTGAAGCTAATATTAAAATTGCTTTTGCTACACCTCGTATCATGCGCGATAATGAACAAACAGCTTTTACAAATTGGCTTACAAAAATAAAAGATATCGCTCCAGATATGATTTATGCACATACTTTAGCCGAAATGTACTTAATCAAACAATTTACAGATATCACTATCTGGGCAGATTTCTCCTTCAATGTCTATAATGATGTAACTTTAACTTTCCTAAATAATTATGACATTAAGGGAGCTACTGTTTCCCCTGAATTAAACTTTAAACAGATAAAAACATTAAATGAAGCTTCTACATTACCTCTTGAATGTATCGTTCATGGCAATATGGAACTTATGGTATCTGAATATTGTGTGCTTGGCAGTTTCTTAGGCAATTTAGATAAAGGTACTTGTACAAAACCTTGCGAAAAAAATAATTATTGGCTTTGCGACCGCAAAAATGAAAAATTCCCTATCGTAACAGACCAATATTGTCATATGCATTTATTAAATGCTAAAGAATTAAATATGCTAGCTCATGTTCCAGAATTTAGCAATCTTCATATTGACCGCATTCGCTTAGATGGCAGATATATGTCCAAAGAAAAATTAGCTAAATTCACTAAACTCTATAAAGAAATCATCATCGAAGGCAAAAATCATCTTGCTTTAATGCCTGAAAATATCACTAAATATGAACAAAATATTACTCGTGGTCATTACTTCCGTGGAGTAGAATAATTTAAGGAAGGTATCTTTTTAACAAATGAATCAATCCGTATTTAAAACTTTAGAATATGCCAAAATTATCACTATGCTACAAAATATGGCTACTTCTAGTATGGGAAAAGAACTTGCTGAAAAACTATTACCAAGTAGCGATATTGACGAAGTAATTGAAAATCTTTCACATACACAAGAAGCTAGTAACATTTTAATTAGCTCTGAACCACCTTTTGGCGGTATTCATGATATTCGTTCATTATTAAAGAAAACATCTTTAGGTCTAGTAATTGAAATAAATTCATTACTTGATATTTTAAATACCATGTACGCAATGCGTAATCTCAAAAAATTCTTCAAAGAATTAGAAATAGATAGCCCTCAATTCAAAGAATGGGCTAAATCTATTGAAATTTTGGGGCAACTCGAACGCGAAATAGATAATATTGTTGATGAACATGGTTCTATGCGTGATAGTGCTAGCGTTGAACTTATGCGTATTCGCCGTGAAATCAAATCTTCTCAGCGTCGCATCAAAACAAATCTTGACGGTATCTTAAAAAATCCTGATTATCAAAAATATTTTCAAGATAATATCGTTACTATCCGTGATGAACGCTATGTTATCCCTATCAAACAAGAATATCGTCAACAATTCCCAGGTGTCGTACATGACCAATCCTCTAGTGGTTCTACTTTGTTTATTGAACCTATGTCCATTGTTGACTTAAACAATGATATCAAACAATTAGTTATTGATGAAAAACGTGAAATTGAACGTATCTTAAAAGTAATTTCTGAAAAAATCGCTAGAAATGCTGATAGCTTACTTCATAACTGTGAAATCATGGCCCAATTGGATTTTGCTTTTGCTAAGGCAAAATTAGCTCGTAAAATGCACGCTACTATGCCAGAAATCAATGATGAAGGTATTGTCAATTTAGCTAAAGCTCGCCACCCATTACTCAATAAAGATAACGTCGTTCCTATTGATATCAGACTTGGCGAAGGATATCGCACTTTATTGATTACAGGGCCAAACACAGGCGGTAAAACAGTGAGCATGAAAACTTTAGGCTTATTAGTTTTAATGACTCAATCTGGTCTTTTTATCCCTGTTCAATCTGGTTCCAAAATTTCCATTTTCCAAAATGTCTATGCTGATATCGGTGATGAGCAAAGCATTGAACAGAGCCTCAGTACATTTTCCGCTCATATGCGCAATATCGTAAATATCTTGAATAATATTGAACATGATGACTTGCTCTTATTAGATGAAGTAGGTTCTGGTACTGACCCAGAAGAAGGTGCTGCCCTTGCCATGTCAATTTTAGAAAGATTGATGGAAATAGGCGCTTGCACTGTAGCTACTACTCACTATAACGAGTTAAAAACTTTTGCTTATTCTAAAGAAGGCATTGAAAATGCTTGTGTGGAATTTGACATCAAATCCCTTCGCCCTACTTACCGATTATTGATAGGTACGCCAGGGGCTAGTAATGCTTTTGCGATAAGTAAAAGATTAGGTTTATCAGATACTTTGATTTTACGTGCACAACAACTCATCAAAGCAGACCATGCTCAATTTGAAAATGTATTAAATACACTAGAAAATGAAAAATTGATGTATGAACAAAAAAATGCTGATATTGCTGAACGTCAGCAACGCATTGAAAAATTAGAAAAACAACTTGCCGATATGAAGCAAGAAATGGCTAAGAAAAAAGAGCAAACACTTCGTAAAACTAAAGAACAATGTGCTAGTTTACTTCGTCGTACTCGTCGCGAATCTGAAGAAATCATCAAGGAATTGAAAGCTCAATTCAACGACCAAGGAATGAAAAAACGTCAGGAAACAATAGATGCTGCTCGTCATAAATTACGTGGTCGTTTGGATAAAGTAAGTCAACAAAATGATGACCCAAATAAACCAGGTGAAGCTGTCGATATTAAAACCATTGCTGTTGGTGATATCGTATATGTAAATAAACTTCGCCAAAAAGGAACTATCACTGATATCAGTGGTAAAGAATTAACTGTTCAATTAGGCAGTTTAAAAATGAATGTTAAAGCTAAAGATTGCTCTTTCGTTTCTCATGCTGTTAAAGTAAAAGAAACTGCACCATCTAAAAAAGCTGGTGGCTTCAATATGCTAGCTAAAGTCAGCCAAATTAGTACAGAAGTAGATATCAGAGGCTTAATGGTTGATGAAGCTATCGAAGTTGTTAGCAAATATCTTGATGATGCTGTAATTTCTGGTTTATCAAGAGTATTAATCATTCATGGTAAAGGTACAGGAGCTCTGCGCAAAGGTATTCAAGAATATCTCAAAAATCATCGCAATGTTTTAAGCTATACTCTTGGTGATATGGACGAAGGCGGTAGTGGGGTAACCGCTGTAAAATTAAAATAACGCAAATAATTACTATATTTTTACCAAAACTAAACATAGTATTATAAATATTTGAGGTGTATTCTATGGATAAACAGCCTTTTAACGAAAAAAAATCAACCTCTAATCATGCAACTGATAAAAAAAATAAGAAAAAATCTTTTGGCTTCAAAAAATTTTTCTTAGCGCTTTTAACGCTATTTATAGTTGTATTTTTAGGCGTTGGTTGTGGATTAGTTGCTATTGGCCTTGATGGTGATAAAGATGTATCTGATATTCACCCACCTGCTTCTTCTCAAATTCTCGATATGAATGGCAATCTAATCACTAATATTCACGCTACTGAAAATCGTACATTAGTGACTTTAGATAAAATCCCTGCTAATCTGCAAAATGCCTTTATCGCTGTTGAAGATAATCGCTTTTATGAACATAACGGTATTGACCCTAGAGGTATTTTCCGTGCGATTTATTCTAATTTAACAAGCGGTGAAGTGGCTGAAGGTGGTAGTACTATCACTCAACAATTAGCCAAAAATGCCTTTTTATCACAAGACCGTACATTCAAACGAAAAATTCAAGAATTTTTCATTGCTCTTCGCTTAGAAAGACAATATACTAAAGAAGAAATTTTAGAAATGTATCTCAACCAAATTTATTTTGGTAGAGGTGCTTATGGTGTTCAAGCTGCTGCACAGACATATTTTGGCAAAGATGTAAGTCAATTAGATTTGTCAGAATGTGCAATGCTTGCTGGTATACCTCGTAGTCCAAATTATTATTCACCACTTAATAATTTAGGTGCTGCTAATGAACGTAAAGCAGAAGTCTTAGACCAAATGGTAAAATACGGCTATATTGATTCTACTACAGCAGCTAAAACAAAAGCTGAAAGTTTACGACTTGTAAATCCTAAAGAACAAGAAAATGATAATACTGCTTCATATTTTATCGATTATGTAACTCAAGAAATGATTGATAAATTTGGTGCTGATGCAGTATATAAAGAAGGCTTAAAAATTTATGTTTCCATTGACATGAACATGCAAAAAGCTGCTGAACAATCTGTAAATAGTTTATTACCAACTTATTACAATGATGCTAATGGTCTTACTCAACCACAAGGCGCACTCGTAGCTATCGACCCTAAAACAGGATATATCAAAGCTATGGTTGGCGGTCGTGGTACTGACCAATTCAATCGTGCTGTACTTGCTGTACGTCAACCTGGTTCAGCATTTAAACCATTTACTTTTGCAACTGCTTTAGAAAATAAAATGACACCAGATACTACTATTGAGGATAAACCTTTCAAATTAGGTGATTGGCAACCTCAAAACTATGACCGTACATTTAGAGGTACAGTCTCCATGCGTCAAACAGCTATTAATTCTTTAAATATACCTACTATTCGTTTAGCAGAAAAATTATCTATCGATAAAGTTTTATTAACAGCTCAAAATTTAGGTATATCCACATTAGAATTAAATTCTAAAGAAGCAAATGATAAAAACTTAGCTGCTTCCATCGGTGGTCTCACAAATGGGGTAACAGTTCTTGATATGGCTGGTGCTTATAGCGCTTTTGCAAATCATGGCGTTTATACAAAACCAACTGCTATAGTTAAAGTCGTTGACCGCAAAGGCAAAACTATTTATGAACATACACCAGAAACTAAACAAGTTTTATCTGAACGCACTGCTACTTTATTAACAGATATGCTTGAAGATGTTATCACTAAAGGCACAGGTAAAGCTGCTAATATCAACAGACCTGCTGCTGGTAAAACAGGAACTACCGATAATTACCAAGATGCTTGGTTTGCAGGTTATACACCTGATTTAGTAACAGTAGTATGGATGGGCTGTGATGATAATGATGTTATGCCTGGTATTACTGGTGGTACTACACCTGCGAAAATTTGGCAAAACTTCATGAAAACAGCACTTGCATCTATACCTGCTAAAAACTTTGATGGTTCAGATACTTCCATTGATAATCCAGTTCAAAATGTAGAAAGCAATGCTAAAACTACAGCTAAAGATGTTTCTCATGAAAAAGAAAAACCATCAAAAGAAGCACCTGATAAACAAAAACCTGTTCATAATGAACAATCAAACCCAAATGATGCTCAACAGCCAATTGATGAAAATGAACCAATTGAAGAAAATATCGAGCAACCATCTCTTCCAGCTCCAAGGCAAAATTTACCTGAACCAAGTATTCAACAAGGCAAAGGGTTAAATTAATAGATAATCATACAAAATTTAGGAGGACTTTTTGTGAGCGTATTTGATACACTTAAAGAACGTGGTTACTTAGCTCAAGTAACACACGAAGAAGAATTAAAAAAAGCTTTAGAAACTGAGCAAGTTACATTTTATATGGGATTTGACCCAACAGCAGACAGCCTTCATGTTGGTCATTTCTTAGCTTTAATGGCTATGTCTCATATGCAAAAAGCAGGTCATCGCCCTATCTGCTTAGTTGGTGGCGGTACTGGTACTGTAGGTGACCCTTCTGGTCGTACAGATATGCGTAAAATGTTAACTGATGAAGATATTGAACATAATTGCAATTGCTTCAAAAAACAAATGGAACGCTTTATCGATTTCTCTGATGGTAAAGCTTTAATGATCAACAATGGTGATTGGCTTCGCAAATTAAATTATATTGAATTACTTCGCGATGTTGGTCCACATTTCTCTGTTAATCGCATGCTTACTGCTGAATGTTATAAACAACGTTTAGAACGTGGCTTAACATTCCTTGAATTCAACTACATGATCATGCAGGCTTATGACTTCATGGAATTAAATCGCCGTTATGGTTGCGTACTTGAATTAGGTGGCGATGACCAATGGTCTAACATCATTGCTGGTGTTGAACTCATTCGTCGTAAAGAAGCAAAACCTTCTTATGGTATGACATTCAACCTTCTCACTAACAGTGAAGGTAAAAAAATGGGTAAAACAGCAAAAGGTGCACTTTGGCTCGACCCTGAAAAAACTTCTCCATACGATTTCTATCAATACTGGAGAAATGTTGCTGATAGCGACGTAGAAAAATGTCTTGCACTTCTCACATTCTTACCAATGGATGAAGTTCGTCGCCTCGGTAGCTACAAAGACCAAAAAATCAACGAAGCAAAACAAGTTCTCGCTTATGAAGTTACAAAACTCGTTCATGGCGAAGAAGAAGCTAAAAAAGCTCAAGAAGCTGCTCAAGCACTTTTCAGTGGTAAAGGTAATATGGACAATGCTCCAACTATCACTATTACAGAAGCAGACTTTGGCAAAAAATTACTTGATATCTTAGTAGACAACAAAGTATTTGAATCTAAAGGTGCAGGTCGTCGTTTAATCGCTCAAAACGGTGTATCTATTGGCGATGACAAATGGACTGACGTAGAAAAAGTATTAACAGCAGAAGACCTTGCAAATGGCGATATGATCGTTCGCAAAGGTAAAAAGAAATTCTATCGTCTAATCAAAGGATAAAAATCATAAAATTATAAACAAAAAGCTAGAATATATTCCATAATAATATTGATATATTCTAGCTTTTTATCTTTATCAGTAGACTATAATTACTATATTTGATTTATTTCTCAATCAATAAAGAAATGAACCTTTTAAATGATTTGCAAATACTCGTTTTTTTATGGTATACTCTAAAAAGATATTTTCTTACAAAGTTTTATCTAAATCTTAAAATTTTCTTTACTTATCTAGTACATATTAGATAATTTATAGTTTAATTTATTAAGGAGTGCGTTTAAAAGATGTCAGGACATTCTAAATGGGCCAATATTAAACGAAAAAAAGGTGCAAATGATGCCATTCGTGCAAAAATGACTACAAAAATTGGTCGTGAAATCACTATTGCTGTTCGTATGGGTGGTGCTGACCCTACTGGTAATATGCGTCTTAAATTAGCTTTAAGCAAAGCTAAATCTAACAATATTCCTAAAGATAATATCAATCGTGCTATTCAAAAAGGCTTAGGTGCTTCTGATGGTAGCAATTACGAAGAATTAATTTATGAAGGTTACGGTCCAGCAGGTTCTGCTGTTATGCTCGAAGTTATGACAGATAACCGCAATCGTACAGCTGCTGATATTCGTCATTTATTCTCCAAATACGGCGGAAACCTCGGCGAAACTGGTTGCGTAGGCTGGATGTTCCACAAAAAAGCATTCTTTGTTGTAGACAAAGAAGCTTTCGATGATGAAGAAAGCCTTATGATGATTGCTCTTGATGCTGGTGCTGAAGACTTCAAAGCAGAAGATGATTCTTTTGAAATCACTGCTGCTCCTGAAGATTTTGATGCAATCTCTCAAGCATTAGAAGAAAATAACATTGAAACAGTTGAATCCGAAATCACTATGATTCCTGATACTACTGTTAAAGTTGAAGGCAAAGACGCTGAAAAAATGCAGACTCTTATCGATATGCTTGAAGAACATGATGATGTTCAAAACGTTTATTCCAACTACGAAATGGACGAAGAATAAAATAATCTTTAGACGCAGTAATAACTGCGTCTATTTTTATCTAAAGATATATAATCGAGGTATTTATCATGGAATTTTTACAAGCCTTAAAAAATCGTCGCAGTATCTATAATTTTAATTTATCTAATGAAGAAATAACTTCTATTATCTCTGATTGCCTAAAATATAGCCCATCTGCTTTTAACTATCCTACAACAAATGTTATTATCGCCTTTGGTGAAAAACATCAACAGATTTGGCAAATTACTACAGATATTTTAAAAGAAAAATTAGCTAAAAAAGAAGAAACTTTCGCTGTGGCTCAAAATAAAATCAATAAATTCAAAGCTGGTGTTGGCACTATCTTGTTTTTTGAAGACACTGAAATCATTAATGAATTAAAAGAAACTTATGCTATGTATGCTGAAAATTTCTCCACATGGTCAATTCAAGCAAATGGTATGCTTCAAAATAATATTTGGACAGCATTAAGCCAAGCAAATATCGGAGCTAACCTTCAACATTATAATCCTTTGATTGATGATAAAATCAAAGAATTATTCTCTATTCCTGATACATGGAAATTAACAGCTCAAATGCCATTTGGTAGCATTGAAGCTCACCCAAATGAAAAATATATTGAAGATATTTCTACTCGCTTAAAAGTCTATTAAAAGCAAAACAAAATTATAGTCAT
>ENA-UPWS01001405-UPWS01001405.1-human-gut-metagenome-genome-assembly--contig:-NODE-1405-length-14021-cov-9.178356_pt1 | contig 14021 bp, 10 predicted proteins | sample MGYA00250054_ERZ773384 | MGnify/ENA primary metagenome ERZ773384 (study PRJEB29103, sample SAMN06111979) | human gut metagenome | biome: human gut; feature: ankylosing spondylitis patient; material... | reverse complement strand
TGAAGGGAAAGTTCACTGGCGGTGCCATTCCCTTTGGCTACATCATCAACGCAGACCACCGCTTTGAAATCGACCCGCTGACTGCGCCGTTCGTAGCGGAAACGTTTCAACGGTATAACGATGGTCAGACCATGCGGGAGATCCGGGACTGGCTGAACGAAAAGGACATCAAAAACAAGCGCGGCGGACCGATGACCTTCAATACCATCCAGCATATGCTGAATAACCGCCGCTATATCGGAGAGCTGAAATACCGTGACATCCTGATTCCCGATGCGATTCCGCCTATCGTCTCCGTGGAACTTTTCGACGATGTGCAGGAGAAGATGCTGAAAAACAAGAAAGCTCCTGCCCGAAGAAAGGCAGAGGACGATTATCTGCTGACAACCAAGCTGCACTGTGGCTGCTGTGGCGCGCTGATGTTTGGCGAAAGTGGTACGAGCCGAATGGGAGAAGTCCATCGCTATTATAAATGTGCTACCGCCAAAAAGAAGAAGGGCTGTAAGAAGAAAACCGTCCGCAAACAGTGGCTGGAAGATTTGGTGGTCAACCAGACTATGCAGCTTGTCAAGGACGATGCCGCCATGGAGTCTATCATCGCCAAGGTGATGGAGCTGCAAGACCAGGAGAACACCAACCTTCCTCTCTATGAGAAGCAGCTCCGGGATGCAGAATCGGGTATCCAGAATATGCTCAATGCGATTCAGGCCGGAATCCTCACCAGCTCCACCAAGGAGCGGCTAGAGCAGCTGGAAGAAACCAAGCGTGAGCTTGAGGCCTGCATTGCGGAAGAAAAGCTGGCAAAGCCGAAAGTGACCGAAGAGTTCATCCGGTTCTGGCTGCTGCGGTTCCGTAAGCTGGACATGAGCCTGAAAGACCAGCGGCAGGCATTGGTGGATACGTTCATCAATTCAATTTATCTGTACGATGATAAGGTTTTGATAACCTTCAATTATAAAGAAGGCACACAGACCGTCACCTTTGGAGAAGCGACAGAAGTTGCATCCGAGGGAAATGGTTCGGATTTGGATTGCATTCCTGCACCATGACGAATGTTCTTACAGCATTTAGCTGTCAAAGAACATTCGTCATTTTTTATTTGCTAAATAGCGACATCACAAGGGGCGTAGTTCACAACTACGCCTTTTCTTGTATTCACCGACACATCGGGTGTCGGCAAAGGAAGTGCGCTTGGAATCTCGATGATGCCCACGCAGTTGTAGTGAATGCGGAGCCGCTGCTCCCATACACCGTTGACCTTTTCTGCATTGAACACTTCGATTTTTTCCACCAGTTCATTCAGCATCCGGGGTGTCAGCTTTTTTGCTCTGGTGTACTTGCGAACTAGACTGATAAACATATCCGTTGTCATAGTTCGGCTGCTCTGCTTTTCGATTTCGGAGCGGAGCTGTTTGATTTTCTCGGTCAGCTCCTTTTGCTCGTCCTCATATCTCCGGGACATTCTGGAAAAGCGTTCATCAGAGATCTTGCCGGAAACATTGTCCTCATAGATGCGCTCAAAGAGGCCGTCCAGTTCTTCATCACGGGCAAGGAGTGCTTTCAACTCTTTCTCTTTCAGCTTGCGGTCGGCTTCGTCCGCCTGCTGGGAGTGCCCGATAACAGCTTTCAGAAAGTCGTTCTCGTAGAGGCTGGCAAACTTGGTCAGCCGCCGAATCTCGCCCAGCACCACTTCTTCCAGAAAGTCTACCCGGATGTAGTGGGTGGATTGACAGGTGCCACGGTTGCCCTTGTAGTTGGAGCAGTTGAAATACTTGATTTCCGGGTTGCCCTGATTGAAGTGGAAATGCAGATTGCAGCCGCAGTCTGCGCAGACAAGCAGGCCGGAGAACATATTGTGTTCTCCGTTGCTGGTACGGCGTTTGCGCATCTTTCCACGCTTCTGCTGTACCTGCTCAAACACGGCACGTTCAATAATGGGTTCGTGAACATCTTGGAACACCACCCAATTTTCCGGGTCGTTATGAATCCGCTTCTTGTTCTTGTAGGACTTGGAGTAGGTTTTGAAGTTCAGAACATCACCACAATACTCCTGCTGGTACAGAAGATGGGTAATCGTGGAACCATTCCACTTGGTGGCGGGGCGCGTCTTGGTCTTTCCGGGACGGCCGATGCCTTTCTGAATCCAGTAGGCCTGCGGCGTCAGGATGCCTTCCTTTTCAAACTGGGTGGCAATCTGTTCCGTGCCAAAGCCCTCCAACGTCATATCAAAAATGCGCCGGACAACTTGTGCAGCTTCTTCATCAATGACCCAATGCTTGGGATTGTTCGGGTCCTTGATATATCCATAGGGAGGAAGTCCCATCGGTTCGCCGGAGTTGCCTTTGATTTTATTACTGATACGGCGTTTCTTGCTGATGTCACGGGCATACCACTCATTGAACAGGTTTCGGATGGGTGCCAGTTCGTTTTCTCCCTCGGCCGTGTCGATGTTGTCCGAAACGGCAACAAGTCGGATGTCATGGTCCGGGAAAAATTCTTCTGTCAGCCGCCCGACCTCGATATAGTTTCGGCCCAGACGGGAAAGGTCTTTGACGAACACAGCGGAGGCTTTCCCTTGTTCAAGCTGCTGCATCATTTCAACGAAACCGGGACGGTTCATGGTCACGCCGGAAATGCCATCATCCAGAAAGTGAACCAGATTGGTATAGCCTTTTTCCTTTGCAACTTTGGTGAGCAGTTTCTTTTGGGTGCCGATGCTGTAACTCTCGCCCTCCAAATTATCATCACGGGAAAGACGCTCATAGAGAAAAGCGGTTGCTTCACGGGATTTCTTGTTACTCGACTGTTTCATACTCGCTCCTTTCTTGGGACAGTCGAATAGCAAATTCACTTGTACACCTATATTATAACACAATCCGCTTTCTCTGTCCGCTGCCTCCCGAAAGGTCATTATAATTTTTCGCTTTCGGATTTCATCAGCCGGAGAAGAACTTCTCCTAAGGTCTGGGAATTTTCTTCTTTGAACACCGGCTCAACGATAAAGGAGCGATTGCCAATACGATAAGTTGAATCCAGAGTAAGCATCTCTGGATTTTTTGTTTTTTCAGGGTTTGTCTTTTTCGCTTGCATCGTAAAATCCCCTTTCTTAAAAATCAAAAAATGAGCCAACGGATGGCTACTGGCAGCAACCCACGGGAATCTCACCCCTGCATTCCTCATGCAGCCCTACTCATTGCCTGCGACGCTCTGAACGCTCGGACTTTGACGGTAAGGGAGTATCAGCCCGTCTGTATGTCATGGCCCGCAAGCAGCCGCACTTGCATTGCGGCGTGGTGGTGATCGCTCCATTTTTCAAAGAAAAGCATCGTGGCGCACCCGCCGTCCGGCTCGATACAGACAGCAACGTATCCGTTTGCCCTATAATGCACCGCCATTGTCCTGCGGGCATATTTTTCAAGGTGCTGTCCCGAAACGTGGAAAGGGTCAGACCGTTTCGGCTCTGGTCACAATAGAGGAAATAAGTTTGATTTCCAGATGGCGTTTCATGTACTCGTCTATGCACACATGGGGCTGGCCGTGCTTGTCGTAGAGAATGCCTGTACAGAGCTTGTTGATATAGCCTCTGTAATGTCGCAAAACCTGTTCAACTGCATCGGTGTCCCCAGCGCAGGCAGAGCGAATCACCGAGAGCGGTAAAAAATCTCTGCTCGTGTGTTCATAGGAGTTCATTTACGCCTAACCTCCCTCCGGCAAGTGCGCCTTTAGCTTTTTTCGCAGCTCGTTCAGCGTTTTTGTCCGGTGGCGCTGTACAGCACTCCGGGACATTCCCATGAGGTCGCCAATCTCGCCATCGCCCAGTTCCAGAACGCAAAACAGAATCAAAATGCTTTGTTCTTGCTTTGGCAGAGCGGCAAACGCATTGGCAACAAGTTCATTGTCGATGTGCAGATCACAGCCGTAGGATGAAAATACAAATTCTTCACTTGGATAATGGTCTACACTCGTGAGCTGCCCCAGTTCTTCCAACGAAAGAACGCTGAATGACTTTTCACGGTCAAGCAGACGTTTCTTATTTCGGTGATAGTTCCGGGCCTCATTTCGCAGCACCGCTTTGCAGAACGCATCGAATCGGTACTGTTCGCCATCGTTGCGAGGGATAGCTTCCATCTTCTCACCCCCTTTCCGTGGGGATGTCGGGTGGATTTTTCCCTTTCCGCTAATATGACACCTGAAACACCCGATTCTGCCCGCTTTTTTGAAAATTTCCAAAAATATTTTTGAAACAGGCAGCTTTTCAGGCGGCAATAGAAAAGCCCAGCAGACCGAAAACGGCCAACCGGGCATAATGGCAGCACGAAACGCGCAGAAGCTACATCGTATAGTACATAGCAAAAGCCCTGCTGACCCTGTGCGGGAGCAAGGCTTTTTTTGATGATTCAAAGTTGAGTGACCGATAGAATATCAGGCGCATAGTGGCATCCTCCTAGCGGCCGCCATACGGACGATGAAACGCTTTGATAAGCAAAAAGAACCGGCGGCCCTGATTTTCTCAAAAGCCGTCGGTTCAAAATAGGTACACAAAATCACCTGCTCAAACCAACGGCTTTTTATTTCCCCTTAGTCGGGGCAGGCTCATGTGCTATATGATTGTTCTTTCTTAAAGGCGTCTTTCAGCCATTCATAGATTTCTGCGCTAATATCGCATTCGATTCAGCAGGTATCACCCCTACCGCCTTATTTTCTATCAAGCCGATATTTTTTGCTCTGCGTTCCACATAGCTGCATATTTTCCGCCCTTCGCAAGCAATTCTTCGTGGGTTCCCGATTCAGCAATCTGTCCATCACCCATTACAAGGATTTGGTCTGCATTTTTGACAATGGAAAGGGTATGAGCAATCATTATCACTGTCTTTTTCTCTTTTAGCAGATTGGCGATGGCCTGCTTTACGGCAAGCTCATTTTCAATGTCAAGAGATGCGGTTGCTTCATCCAAAAGCAGGATAGGGCTGTTTTTCAGGATAGCGCGGGCTATTGAAATTCGCTGACGCTCACCGCCAGAGAGAAGATTTCCATTCTCGCCAGTCAGCGTATCGTATCCCTTTTCCATCTTACGGATGAAGCTGTCACAGTTGGCTTCCCGGCAGGCAGCCTCGATTTCTGCGTCCGTAGCATTAGGACGGGCGTGTCGGATATTATCCCGGATGGTATCATCAAAGAGAAATACGTCTTGGTCTACCATAGAAACTTGTTCCAGAACCCGCTCGGCGGCTACATGGTTAATGGGCTTACCTCCAATAGAAATCGTCCCGCCCGTTGCTTCGTAATATTTTGCAATCAGGTTCAAAATGGTGGATTTGCCAGAACCAGAGTCTCCGACAATGGCTGTGAGTTTTTGATCCGGCACCGTAAAGGTAGCGTGTTTTAGTACCGGCTCACCGGGTACATACGAAAAATCCACATTGTCAAAGATGATTTCATGGGTGGTTGTGTGAAGCGGCTCCATACTGCCTGTTTCCTCCGGCTCATTCATTACACCCAAGATTTTGTTCTTCGAAATCATCAGGTTTTTATAACTGGTGAGGTCTACAAAAATCGAGTTGGCCAGCTTTGCACAGAACAAGGGCAGCATACAAATCAAAAGGTAGTCTACCGTGTTCAGCGTCCCCGCAGCCCAAGGTGTATAAGCCAGCCAGATAACCAGCGGACAGGATAGCCAGCTCAAAATGCCAAATCCTGTACCGATCGGCAGCACTTTTGCCTCGTATACAAAACTAATACGGCTAAACTCCCGCATGGCATTAATAACGGTTTTGTTCTTCATACCGCCTACACCATAAGCACGGAAAGTCTGAATGCCAGAAACATATTCAACAATGCTGCTGACATTCTCCGCACAAATATCGTTCTTTTCTTTTCCGTATTTCTGCACCATGCGGAAAGAAAGCCACAAGCCGGGGATTAAAAGAAGGTCAGCAATCAACAGAATAATTCCAGCTGGGACATAAATCGTCATAACAAAAATGATCAACATGAACGACAAGGCAAAATTCTTTGCCAAATCTCCGACCTTATGGGTCAGAATTTTTTCATAGTTGTTTACATCGCTTGTGATAGTGTTGATATAATCGCCGGTCTGTCCCTGCGTAAACCGGGACAGTGGGATGCGCTTCAAATGGTCACCCATAAAAAGCCGAATATTCTTGCTGACCTCTGCACCGCCAATCTGCGCTTTGGTATAACCATAGCTGTAAATCAGGATACGGAGAAGAAAAATCACTGCAATGATACCAGTCAGAGCCAGAACTCGGTTCATGTCAAATTGACTCGACCACAAAAACTGCATAACAGAGTAAAGCAGCATAAACAGGCTGCCGGAGAGAAGTCCTTCCAGAACGGTTCCGCCGACACCAATATAGAAATTGCGGTTCTTTTTCAATACATCATGCTCATTCATGCTGCTCACCGCCCTCCAACTGATAAGTGATATTCCGGGCTGTTTCGTAGTCATCCCACGCTTTTCGATAGTAGGCGTTGTTCTTCCGAACTTCCTCATGGGTGCCAACGCTGGTAATTGTATGGTTTTCCACCACAGCCACCCGGTTGCACATTTTCAAAGCACTCAAACGGTGTGCTACTACAATAACTGTTTTGCCTTTGCATAGATTTTGAATGGCTTTATCAATCTCCATCTGATTTTCCGGGTCAGAGGCACTTGTGGCCTCGTCCAAAATCAAGATGGGTGCATTTTTCAGAATTGCGCGGGCAATCGCAATCCGCTGCTTTTCTCCGCCGGAAAAGCGGGAGCCGAAACTGCCCACTTTTGTGTCATATCCATCCGGCAGGGACATGATAAAGTCATCAATCTGTGCCTCTTTTGCAGCAGCCCGCACTTCTTCCAGAGTAGCGTTACTACCCATGCGGATATTTTCCAACACACTGTCACGGGTGAGGAAAGTCTTTTGAAACACGATGGCTATATTTTTCAGAATGGTATCGTAGTCAAGTTCCTTGACATTTCTGCCGCCAATCAGCACTTCGCCTTCCTGCACATCGTAGAACCGGGAAATAAGTTCAATCACAGTGCTTTTACCGGCACCAGATCGGCCCACAAGAGCCATGCGCTCGCCATCATGGATTTTGAGGTTGACACCATGCAGTACATCGGTTTTACCGTCATAAGAAAATCGGACATTCCGAAGTTCAATATCATGTTTTTGGGGGAAGTCTGTTCCACCCTCATAAATCGGAATGTCCAGTATTTCTTTGGTTTTGGTAATCGCGTTCAGTACATTTGCAAAGTTTGTGCCCAATTCCTGTAAAGGCCGAATTTCTGTTAAATACATAGAACCAACATACACAAACAGCAGTAGCGCACTGGCTGTCAGCGAACCTTTCAGGAAAAACATCCCGCCTATCGGAACCATCAGCAGCATTCCACATTCAATGATAACGACAAACGCTGCATACGGAGGCCCCATACGCCGGGAAGTCTCATTCCACATGGCGTTTTCCTCCTGGATTGCGTCAGACAATTTTCGGAACGACTTACTCCCCATGTTATAGGCTTTAATCAGTTTCATTCCGCTGATGTATTCAATCATAACGGAGTTCAGTGCAGTAATGGATTGGTTGGCTCGTTCCATCAGGTCATCTGTATTGCGGAACATTATCCCCATTACTACCACGGCCAGAACCAGAGGGACAAGGGAAATCAACGCCAATGGAACATTAACGGTCATCAGATAAATAAAGATGACTACCGGTCCAACCAGATAGCACACAAGGTCGGGAAGATTATGCGCCAGAAATAGCTCCAGCTTTTCAATATCTTCATTCAGAACCGTTTTAATATCTCCTGTGCGCCGTTCATTCAGGGCGCCCAAAGGCGCTCTGGCCATGTGTTCCGCCACCATACAGCGCACTTTGAACAGTGCGCCGTAGGCGCCTTTATGGGCCGCCACGCCGGAACATCCGAACAGGACAAAACGCAGGGTGACAGCAGCGGCAATCATTGCCACAGTCTGCACTACAAGTTCTTGTGTGCAGGCACTGTTAAATGTAGCATCCATCAACCTGTAAATTCCAATATATGGGATAATAATACACAGCCCGCTGCACATGGACAGCAGGATTGCCAGAAACAACCAAAATTTTTGTTCTCCTGCCCAATGCAGCAGCAATGCTACACTGTTTTCTTTTTTCTGCTTCATAGACTACCTCGCCTTTCCATCTGAACGACCCAGGCCGCCCTCTCTGTCCCCTGCGGGGACATTCACCTTGACAGAGAAAAGCTCTCTCAATTTCGGAAGGGCATCCATTGTAACTAATACGTCATCGGGTATTTCGCCTTCGTCAAAATGTAAGACACGGGAACAGGTACGGCAGACAAACTCAAAATCATGGGTGACAATGAAAATGACTTTTCCCATATTGGATAATCGCCGGATCAATCCTGCAACCTGCGTCATACTGTCAAAGTCAAGGCCGCTGGTCGGTTCATCAAATACAAGCAAGTCTTTCCCACAAATCATGCTGACAGCTACAGCTACTCGTTGCTTTTGACCGCCGGAAAGCGTGTTTGGATGTTGTTCTCGATATGGGGAAAGCCCCAGTTCTTCCAAAGTTGCATTTACCAGCGTTTGGTCTGGATTTCGGATGCCAAAGGAACATTCTGCTTCTACGCTGTCAGCGAAAAGCTCATAGTTCACATCTTGCATGACCATATAAGAGCGTTGCAGCCTTTCCTTACGCTCAATCGGCTTGCTTTCCCACAAAAATTGTCCATCGCAGTCTTTGTGAAGCCCACAGAGAGCGCGAGAAAATGTAGTCTTTCCGGCTCCATTGTGGCCGACCACGCCAATCACTTCGCCCTTTCCCGCGGATAGGACAATGTCATGCAAAATGGTTTGTTTCTTGTAACGGAGCGTCACATTCCGCAGTTCCAATACAGGGGTAGGCGCAGGCAAGTGGGCTTTTGGCGGGAATACCGCCTGTAGATCAACAGCCCGCAGCCCCATGTGTTCACGCTCATGTTCCGATAGCTGCCGAAATTCTTCCGAGGTGTATATTCCTTTGATTTCTCCTTTTTCCAGATAAACAATTCGGTCAGCCAACTCCGTCAGGTAGTACAGACGATGTTCCGCTATCAAAACTGTTTTGCCCTGTTTTTTTATCAGCCGCAAATGGTCCCTTAATTCCTGGATCGAAGTCATATCCAGATTAGAGGATGGTTCATCCAGTAGATAAATCTGTGGGTTCATGGCATAAACAGAAGCAAAGGCGATTTTCTGCTTTTCTCCGCCGGACAACTCAAAAATATTCCGATTCCGTAGCTTTTGAATATGCAAATCTTCAGTTGTCTGTTCTACTCGCTCAGCCAATTTCTTAGGAGGGCGAGCTTCATTTTCAATCCCAAAGGCAATCTCGCTGTCTGTATCAACATTGAAAAACTGCGTCCGTGGATTTTGGAAAACGGAGCCGACCTTAGCGGCAATCTGATACATGGGGATATTGCTGATTTCCTGACCATCTACCAGAACACGACCATGAATATCTCCCTGATAAAACTGAGGGATCAGTCCATTCACCAGCCTTGTGATCGTTGTTTTTCCGCACCCGCTGCGGCCACAGAACAGGACACATTCTCCGTCCGAAATTTTCAAATTGATGTCATGCAGCCCGCCATGTTCCTGTCCTGTATAGGAAAACGATACATTTTCAAACTCAATCAACCGATCACACCTCCCCGCACACATAATTCAAAAATCAGATAAGCTACGGCAACGGCCATGACGCCCCAGTCGGCAGCTCCGCATTTTATCTGGACAAGGCAGGTGCGTGGATTGGGATTTTCGATTCCACGGGTGACAGAAGCAACAGAAAGATCATCCGCTGCTTTTGAAGCTGCCATCAACAAAGGAACATAAATACACTCAACTGTCATGCCCGGATGTGCTAAAAAGCTCGCCAGAGAAGGTGAAACATCTCTCATCCGCATAGCGTCCTTGATATAGCGCCAGTCCTCTTGAATAGTTGGAATGTACCGTAGCATAACTGCCATAGGAATTACTAACTTTTTGGGTGCGTGGACACGGTTCATAGCAGACAGGAACTCATTGACTTTTGTAGTAGTCAGAACAATCCCGGCCAAGGTTCCGCACGCATAGACCTTATGAAACAATCCTAAAAAGGCAATAAACATTGTCCGCAGCGTGCCTGTCATTTCTGCCATGATCCAAACTGTCAGGGCACAGATGACCGCATAAAAGCATACAGCCTTAATGACATATTTCCACTTTCCAAAGAAAGCCCCCAATACCGCAATCAGCATAACAAGGACAAATTGATATGCAAGTGAAGGAGCAAACATGGACGATAAAACACACATAAGGATAAGAAAGAGCTTGGCCCGTGGGTCGAGCCAAAGCCCTTTCTTGTGGCGTTTACCGCTCATGCTGTAATACCTGCTTTTTCAAACTGCTTTTTCAGCATTTTGCAGCCTACAAAAGCGCTGATCGCAGATGTAATGATAACAGCAGCAAACATGGCAATCAGGATGCCGGTATTTGCAGTTGCCTGCATGGTGTCGATGTAACTCTGTTCAGTTCCGTTTCCCAGCATGGTCTGCGCCCAGCCGTTGGGGTCAACAAAGAACACGATATATGAACCAGTGCCACCGAGGGAGAACAGGATATAAGACAGGCTGTTGAGTTTTTTGCTTTTGTACTGTCCTGCGCCAGCAACAAAGTCCGCGACAATCGCCATGATCAGGTAGCCCAATGCAAAAGCCCAGTGCATACCAGTCACGAACCAAATAATACCCATGATAACGCCCATTATAGAAAGGCTCCAACGCTTATGTACTTTTGCAATCAGCAAAAGATAAATGGGGCCAGCAAGCAGCCCACCTCCTGCCGGCATGAAAAAAGTAAGCACGGGATTCGTTGCAAAAAAGACACCGCCCACCAATACAAAAACAAATAACAGTGCGGTAAAAATGCCAGTTGTTACAAGGTCTTTCACAGTCAGACCTTTGTTCATAGAATTTACTTGATTACTCATTTTGAGCCTCCTACCTTTCGTTGTCTTGACGCGACAAGCGGTTTGTGATATTCTTCGATTAGATGCTGCTAACCGTTATCTAATACGGTACACTTGTGACGAACAGCATTCAATAGGTTTCGGCGATGTTCGTCCGTTCCTTTCAAAGGTTCGTCCAATCGTTGCAAAAAAGGAGGCGGTCTACTTTCATGTCTGAAATCATCGATCAGCTTTATGCGCCCCTGCTTGCGGAACACGGTTTTATCCGTGACTCAGATAACCAGCAATACGGGGCATTGGGTATCTGCTGGAAACTTTCTCCCGAAGTCGGAGAAGGTACCTACTGGACTTATGGACAGAAAGACCTATACGATATTAAAATTCACAATTTTTCTTTCCACAAGGATTTCATGCTGGAATGTTCTTTGCCAGAATGTTTGAGTATTACGCAGTATGATTCTATCTCCGGGGAAGAGTTATCGCCATACCGCAGACTGTCTGCCGGCTGCATCAAAACGTTTATCGGAGGCTATGCGCCATACAAGGCTTTGATACATAAGAACATTCCAATCCGTTCGGTTGGAATCGAGATTGCACCCGCATATTATGAAGATTATCTGAAGAAACTGTACCCTGAGGCACAGATCAATCCGATTGACGCCTTCCGCAAAATCGACCAAACATCAGATTTTCCTGCGATGTCACGGTTGCTTACGGAGATTAAGGACTATCGCGGAGAAGGGATTGCCGCAAAACTTTTTTATGAGGGAAAAGTCGCAGAAGCAGTTTCAATGGTAGTGGAATATCAGAAGAAGCATCCTGATAAACCAGTTCATAAGCTCTCGCAGCAGGATATAGAAAGTATCCAGACGGTCGCTTCATATCTTAGTGACCATTATGCTTTTGACATTCCTCTTGAAAGGCTGACGCAGATTGCCTGCATGGGGACAACGAAACTGAAAAGCTGTTTTAAGAAATACTACGACTGCACCATCACAGAGTATATTCAGCAGCGGCGCATGAGCCAAGCAGAGTATCTGCTGGCATACACAGAGCTGACAGTCGGACAAGTTGCCCAAACAGTGGGGTATTCCACTTCAAGCCGATTTGCAGAATTGTTCCGCAAAAGCACTGGATTGTTGCCATTAGAGTATAGAAAAACCGCGCAACGAAAGTAGAATGAGAGCCAGAATAAACTCTGGCGCGCGCGTCTGATTTTCAAGTGGAACTATAAAGTGTAAGCTAAATGGATTTTGCATCATTTCGCCAATCGTCCATGAACTATAAAATGTATATGGGTGATGCAGAATGGCGAAAATTGAGGACTGTCCCGGCTTTGAAACGTTCGGAGCGGATGTCAAGGCAGCTCGAAAGGCAAAACAGCTTTCCCGCAGTGCGCTGGCCGACATGATACATTGTGACAGCCGGTATCTTGCGAACATCGAAAACGAAGGCACGCTGCCCAGTCTGCCGGTGGTGATTCAGCTGATAAAAATATGTGGTCTGCCCGTGGAGCGGTACTTCAACCCGGAACTCATGCGGGAAGAAAGTGCGGAACGTCAGCGGGTCAGCCACAAGCTGCAGCTTTGCCCGGAAGAATACTTACCCATCGTAGAAGGTGCCATTGACGGTGCGCTGCGAATCCATGAACAGGAAAAAGAGCACGCGTGTGTCTGATTGCCACGCATGGTCATTGAGAGGATGCAAAAGCGTCCTCTTATTTTTTTTTTGCATTTTGCGGGCAAAACGGGGGTGTTGTGGTGTTATAGTAGTGGGAAAAGGTAACGTAGCAAGCATAGGGAGTGTAGCCACTCCCGGCAAAAATGCTTGCTGGGGAGTACCCCAGACCCCCAAGAAATGAGGTGAAACTATGACGAACCGAACCCGAAAAATTGTTCTGCGTGTTCCCGTGACGTCGGAGGAACAGGAACTTATCCGGCAGAAGATGGCTCTGCTGCACACACGGAATTTTTCTGCCTACGCCCGGAAGATGCTGATAGATGGTTATGTTGTCCACATCGACACCACCGACATCCGGGTGCAGACCGCCGAATTGCAGAAGATTGGTGTTAACGTCAATCAGATCGCACGGCGGCTGAACAGCATGGGGCCGCTGTACACACAAGATGTTGCGGACATCAAAGGAGCGCTGACACAGATATGGCAATTACAAAGATACATCCTATCAAGTCAACGCTGAAAAAGGCACTGGACTATATCGAGAATCCGGCCAAGACCGATGAAAAAATGCTGGTGTCCTCTTTTGCCTGTGCCTATGAAACCGCCGACATCGAATTTGAACTGCTGTTGTCACAGGCCATGCAGAAAGGCAACAATCTGGCCCACCACCTGATACAGTCTTTTGCGCCGGGAGAAACCACGCCGGAGCAGGCCCACGAAATTGGCCGACAGCTTGCAGATGAAGTCCTGCAAGGCAAATACCCCTATGTGCTGACCACGCACATTGACAAAGGGCACGTCCACAACCACATCATCTTTTGCGCCGTGGACATGGTGAACCAACGAAAGTATGTTTCCAACCGACAGAGTTATGCCTACATCCGGCGCACCAGCGACCGGCTGTGCAAGGAACATGGTCTGTCTGTGGTGATGCCTGGTCAAGACCGGGGCAAAAGCTATGCCGAGTGGGATGCACACCGCAAGGGCACGAGCTGGAAGGCGAAGCTGAAAACCGCCATAGATGCAGCCATCCCGCAGGCCAAGGATTTTGACGATTTTCTGCGGCTCCTGCAGGAGCAGGGCTATGAAGTCAAGCGGGGCAAGTATGTTTCGTTCCGTGCGCCCGGACAGGGGCGGTTCACCCGCTGCAAAACGCTGGGCGAAGCCTACACCGAGGAAGCTATCACCGAGCGCATCAAAGGGCGGTTCGTGGAGCGAAAGCCCAAGGAAAACCGCAAAATTTCTCTGCGGATTGATTTGGAAAACAGCATCAAGGCCCAGCAGTCCGCAGGGTATGAGAAGTGGGCAAAACTCCACAATCTGAAACAGGCGGCCCGGAC
>ENA-UPWS01001404-UPWS01001404.1-human-gut-metagenome-genome-assembly--contig:-NODE-1404-length-14024-cov-6.463899_pt1 | contig 14024 bp, 9 predicted proteins | sample MGYA00250054_ERZ773384 | MGnify/ENA primary metagenome ERZ773384 (study PRJEB29103, sample SAMN06111979) | human gut metagenome | biome: human gut; feature: ankylosing spondylitis patient; material... | reverse complement strand
GCCCTGCTTCTTTTGAAGAATCAGCACAGCCTCCAGATAATCCTCCCCGGACGCATGAATCTTCATCGGTTCCTCCTTTATGCAAGGCTCCAGCCGGAAGCCTTTTTACGGATATTTACAAAATCCTGATAAATCCCGGCTTTTGCCATAAGCTCGTCATGGGTTCCCTGTTCGCTGATCCGTCCATCAGAGATCACCAAAATCTGATCTGCCTGACGGATGGTATTCAGGCGGTGTGCAATCACAAGTAATGTTTTACCCTTTACCAGCTCATTGATTGCCTCCTGGATATAGCTTTCATTATCGGTATCAACACTTGCAGTCGCTTCATCCAGAATGACAATCGGTGCGTCCTTCAAAATGCATCGGGCGATAGAGATTCTTTGCTTTTCGCCGCCGGACAGAGTAGCGCCGCCTTCACCGATGACTGTCTGGAATCCATCTGGCAGCGCCATGATAAAATCATAGCAGCGGGCTTTTTTTGCAGCCTCATAGACTTCTTCCTCTGTAGCGTCCGGTTTACCCATACTGATATTGTTGTAAATGGTATCCTGGAACAAGTACACCCTTTGGAAAACCATGCTGATCTGTTTCATCAGTTCGGCGAGAGGTATATCCCGAATATCTGTACCGCGGATTGTCACTTTGCCGGATTTCACATCCCACAGCCGCGCCAGAAGGTTCGCAATCGTGGATTTGCCACCGCCAGACGGTCCCACAAGTGCGGTCATGGTATTCTTCTGCATAGAGAAGCTGATGTTGTGCAGGACTTCCTTGTCCTGATAGGCGAAGCCCACATCGCTAAATTGTACTTCTGGCTGATCCGGCTGTGCCTGTGACAGAATATGTTGATTTCCGTTATCGGGAAGTTCGGGCTCGTCCAAAACAGCTTCAATGCGGTCTAATGCGGCATTCATCACGGTCAGTCGGGTTGCTTCTCCATAAAGAGCTTTCAGAGGTCCAAAGAGATCAAAGACAAACAGCAGCACGCCCAAAAGATAAGCCAGGGAGAGTACGCCTTCCTGATGTAAAAAAACGGATAAACCGAAGATAGCGGCAATACCCACGCCATAGAGAATGTTTAAGCCAGTGGTCCACGGTGTCATTTTCTGCTCAAACTTCGTATTGACATCCCTTGATTTTTTGAAGTTTTCCGTTAATTCGTCAGATTTTTCTCCGAGCAGATTGTAACTTTTGATAACCCCTATTCCTTCAGCAAAAGACAAGACCGCATCCGTCAAATTCTCGCTTTGGTTTTGACGCCCGACAGCCTCCTTGAAGGAAACCTTATTCATATATTTTGCAACCAGTGATGCCAGCAAGGTAATGATTACCGCAATCAGCCCAAGTCTCCAATCCAGTACGAACATAAAAACAGCTAAAACCAAAGTAGACAGCATATAGCTCATCATGTTGCCAATGGTACTCATAGAAACTTCCTCAATGAATACCATATCCGTACTGAGAACAGAGCTGATTTTGCCAATATTCCCCGATGTAAAGTAACCCATCGGCATTTTTCTTAAATGATTTCCCAACTCCATCCGTTTATCAGCAAAGATCATAAATCCAGCGGCACTTTGCAGACGGTCGCTCAAATAGTGAACCACTGTCTGAACCACTACAACAGCTAATAATCCAAGTCCGACAAACAGACAGGTCTTTCCAGTCAGCGTATTATCAGCAAACCCGGCCAAGACGATAAACGCCATGAAGATCGGCATTTTGGAGAGAATGGACTCGACAAATGCACATAGAAATGCAGCCTGAATACGGCTTTTATACCTCCCGGAGAGGTTCAGGATTCTTGAAATCAATGCAAACATTTATCTTCCCTCCTTTGCAGTAGATACTTTCCACTCGGTGCTGTCCTGAGCCGCTTTCCACAACTTTTGGTATTCTGGGCAAGTTTGAATCAACTCCTGATGTTTTCCGGTTGCCACCATCTTTCCGTGATCCATAACGCATATTTGATCTGCGTTCATTATAGCGGGAAGTTTGTGAGCGATAACTACCAAGGTTTTTCCCTCCACCAGCTCCGCAATAGCAGCCTCCATTTTTTCCTCATTTTCTGGATCAGCATAGGCCGTGGCCTCGTCAAGCACTACAATCGGGGCATCCTTCAATATTGCCCGCGCCAGGGAAATCCGCTGGCGCTGCCCCCCGGAAAGCATTTTCCCCGCATCGCCCGCCATGGAGTGAATACCTTGCGGCAACTTTTCCAGAAACTCCATACACTGGGCTTTCTTCGCCGCCTGCATTACTTCCTCATCGGTAGCATCCAAACGTCCAAGACGGATATTTTCCAGCAGGGAGGTGTTAAACAGGTACTGATCCTGAGCCACATAGGAAATGCGGCTGTTCAATGTCTCCAGGCTCATATCACAAAGTTTCTGCCCGCCAATGGAAATGCTCCCTTTCTGCGGGTCATAGTAGTGGATCAACAGTTTTGCAAGGGTGCTCTTGCCAGAACCGGATTCACCAACTAGGGCAGTTTTTTGTCCTGCTTGTGCCACAAAGGTAATATCGTGGAGGACTTCGTTTTCCGCTATTATCGGTTTCCCATCTGGGCCAGGCTGTGTCGTCTGATACGCAAAGGAAACATGATCGTAAGAAATGTTAAAATCCTGTCCGTGGAAATCATCCTCAGCAGCTTGCAACGGTGCCGTATTTAACATCTGTTCAAGTGCCGTGATCTTATAATTCAGATTCGGAATCGTCTCCATAAAGCCCAGTGCTTTCAGGAGAGGAATCCCAATGCTGAGGGAAAGGCAGAGGACTAAAATCAAATCAGGTAAAGTGCTTATGCCACAGAGAACAAACCATGCCCCAAGAGGCAAAGTCAGAATAACAGTGCAGGGCAGTAGACTTCCGTATATCGCCATCCAGGGCCAGGCGGCCTTATACCATGCCAAGGTATAATCCCGATAGTCCGTTACATCCTTGCGGAAGTTCTCGTAAGATTCACTCTCCCGGTTGAAAACCTTGACAACCTCCATACCATTGATGTACTCAATGATCGTGTTGTTCATTTTCTGTGCAGACTGATAGTAGGGACCCATGCGCTTCATTCCAACAGAGTACATAATGACCATGGAGAGCAGGCTGATCGGGATAGAGGCCAAAGACATAAGAGCCAGTTTCCAGTCCGCACAAAACATAGCAACATAAATCACCAGCGGGATCAGTAAATTTGCGATACCCTCCGGGACTGAATGAGCAAGGAGCAATTCCAAGCTGTCCACATCATCGACAAACAGCTTTTTGATTGTCCCTGTCCCTTTTTCCTCCACAATGCCAAGGGGAAGTTTCTCAAACTTCTTTTGCAGAGATACCCGCAGCCGGAACAATGTGTTATATGCTGCTTTATGAGAAATTGATAATCCCCATCCATAAAAAAACGCCTGCAAAACAAGACAGATCAAAACCCCTATAACACGCAATAAAACAAATTCTGTTTCAACAGAATCGCCAATAACCAATGGCGAAATGACCTGATAGGCCAGCACAAAAGGCAGGATGCCCATAAGAACGCTGACCAGTACGACAACCGTGGCCACATACATATTTTTCTTATATGGCCCTGCGTACTCAAAGATTTTTTTGAACATAAGCCCTCCTTATATTGAGCCGTACTGTCTGTGCTTCAAAAACAAGAGGCCGCCAAAGTAAAGCGGCCTCTTATCATTATCTTTCTGTCCAGTCAAGGCGGCCCTGACATTCATAATTTCTAAAATTCACTGGCGGATTCGGAAAAAATCCAAAACCTTTTTACTGCCGGATTCGTCCAATGGATAGCTTTCTTTTACTTGCCCTTTTTCCATATGGACTACATACGAACATCCCGCCATCACCAACTCCGGATCATGCGTAATAACAAGAAGCGTTTTGCCCTGATCCGCGAGTGACTTCAAACTCCGCGCAACTTCCCGCATATGTTTGAGATCAAGCCCGCTTGTTGGTTCGTCAAACACAATGATCTCCCGGTTACTCACAATGGCAGACGCAATCGCTACCCGCTGTTTTTGCCCGCCAGAAAGAGAAAGCGGGTGCCTGTCTTTATATTCCAGCAGATCAAACTGTTTAAGGATTTTATCCACAACAGTTTCATCCTTGTTGTCCATGCTCAGAAGCACTTCATCCGCCACGCTTTCGGTAAATAGCTGATGGCTGGTATCCTGCATTACCATGTAGCAATGTTTGAGCCGGGCTTTCCAATCAAGGGTTTTCCCGTCAACCTGCAAAAAGCCACACTTCTTTTCCAGTCCGCAAATACAGCGGGCCAGAGTAGATTTTCCAGCGCCATTCAGACCGATAATGGCAATCGTTTCTCCAACAGGCAGTTCTGCACTCGGAATATGGAGGCTTTCCGGTTCCCGCTTTTTATACGCAAAGCAAAAATTTTGAAATTCCATATGTTTAGCTGTATGCGCCTGATACTGATTCGCAGGCTTCAACTTCGAGAGAGAAAACGGCCGCAGCCCCATTTCTTTTCGAGTGCCATCCGATAAGCTGTCAAATTCAGCAGGCGTGTATTCCCGTTCAATCTCCCCATCTTTTACATACAGCACACGATCTGCAAGATCGTGAAGGTAGTAGAGGCGGTGTTCTGCAATCAGAATTGTTTTGCCCTGCTTTTTCCAGAGGCTCAGGACCTGCCGCAGGTCATCAATAGCAGCCATATCCAAATTAGAAGATGGTTCGTCCAGGACCATAATTCCCGGCAGCAATACACTTGATGAAGCACAGGCTATTTTTTGCTTTTCGCCTCCGGACAGAGCAAACACGCTTCGCCCCATCAAATCTTCAATATGATAATCGGAAACTGTCCGGTCAATCCTTTTCAGGATATCCTCCTGAGGATAGCCTAAATTTTCACAAGCAAAGGCTAATTCACTATCCGTATCCACGTTGAAAAACTGACTTTTGGGATTCTGGAATACAGATCCCACCATAGCAGCCAATTCATAAAGCGGCGTATCTGATACGCTTTTTCCGTCCAGAAGGACATCGCCCTCTAAATTGCCCTCGTAATAATGAGGCACCAGCCCGTTTACCAAACGGGTAATCGTTGTTTTCCCACAGCCGGATTCTCCCGTGAGTAAAACAAATTCCCCTGTGTTTATGGTGAGATTGACATTTCTAATCCCTCCGCCGCTGGATTCTTCACCATAAGAAAAAGAAACATTTTGAAAATCTATCATGGCAAAATCCCTCCTGCGGAAATTATCGGGGAAGCAATCGCCCAAAACACTACAAAGCAACAAAACAAAATCAGAACCACATCAGCAAAATTGAATTTAAGCTGGCAAATGTTTGTGCGTTTGACAGGAGCGCCGAGGCCACGGGTAATTGCCGCAGCGGAAAGTTCCTCACCGATTTTCACGGAGCAGGTAATCATCGGGATCAGCTTATACTCCAATATTTTTGAAGATTTTTTCCCTCCAAGTTTAATCCCACGCATTTTCATAGCGTCACTGATTGCTTCTGACTCCTGAAAGACAGTTGGAAAGAAGCGGAACATGACCGTTAAGGGGATCGTCACTTCTTTAGGCATATGGATTCTTTCCATGCCGGAAATCAATTCACTGACCGTTGTTGTTTTCACTGCATAGGCAGCAATCGCAACACTGGGAAGGATTCGGCAGAAGAATCCGGTTGTAAACAGAACGAGGAAATTCAATATCCCCGTAAGGTGCGGCAAAACATAAATTTGAACAGCATAAAAAGCAGAAAACACAGCAATATAGCCCACAGCTTTTACACATTGCTTCGAGGTAAGCAGCAATATAGCCGGAACCGTACAAAGAGCAAGGCGGATCAGCCCCATAGCTTCTCCGCCTGTTCCGCCCATGACAAAAATGCTTATGATGAAGATGAGCAACAGTTTTGTACGCGGATCGAGCCGTAACCCTTGTTCTGTTTTTTTGCTGAGCAGAATTTCCCGCGCCATTATGCAATACCGGCACGCTGGAAGTGCTTTTTGCAAATGGCTTTCCCAATCATACCTCCGACAAGGCCAAACACAAAGCAGGCAACCAGCAGAATAGGCGCAATCCACATAGGCATATATGTATTAAGGGTAGCTGCATATTCAGCGCCGTATCCTTCAGTCAACATTACCATATAGCTTTCACGGTTCAGGAAAATGGGAGCAAAGTTGCCAAACACCCAGATGCTGAACACACCGCAGGAAAGAACTGTACTCTTTGCACTTTTGTAGTCCGCCTTTTTCAGGATCACGTCGGCCAACAGGCCGCCAACGAGACCAGTTACCATGGTAAGATAGCCGTTGCCGAAGAACACCATGATTAGGCCAATCAGGAAACCCATGATTGCAGTCATCCCGAATTTTTTAGCCTTTGTAACATACAGCATATAGGGGATGCCGCCAATCAAAGGGCACAGCACCGCCATCAGCGGAATAAAAATGGGGATGAAGCCAAGCATCGCCACCAGCATAACAATCACGACATAGATGACGGTGTAGATGCCGATAGTAATTAAATCTTTTCCCTCAAGCCGGGAACTTTTTTTCTGGGAACTCATACCAGTATCCTCCTTATCTCTGAGAAAATGAAAATGTGGTGTGGTTAGCTTCTTCTAACCACACCACATATAATAACAATTTGCACCCACGATTCCAACCCAAAACCAATTTTATTCTACCCAAAATCAGTATTTTTGCGTTTATCCAATCGTAGCTTCTGCTTTATAGTTTTTCGGATTCACTCCGTATTTCCTTTTGAACGCCGCTGCGAAATTGCTCGCTTTTGAATATCCCACCAGTATAGCCACCTGGCTGACATTCAAATTACTTTCTAACAGCAGGCTTGCCGCCTTTTCTAACCGCTGGTCGATGACATACGCATGAACCGATGTTCCGAACAGGGAGGAAAATCCCTTCGTCAATTTTGAAGTGCTGATATTGACCTGCCGCGCCAATTCCTCGCAGCTCGGAGCCAGGGCAAGCTGGCTGTCAATAATTCGCTTTGCCTCTATGATGGAATCCCGGTCACTTCTGGAAATTGCAACGTAGGTTGACGCGAGAATACTCAGCTCCAGGACCTCGCTCAAATATACCGATAGCAGCTCAAAGACCTTGCTTTCCAGAAACAGGTATCCCAACCCGCCACGATATTGCGTGAAGTCTTGCAGCTCCGCAAAAATGTGTTCCATATAGGGCGTGATATTCACCTTTGATATGCCGTCCAATAATTTTTTCCGATAGACCTCGATCTCACCAGCCTCAAAGTAGTCATTCAGAATCTTATAGAAATAGGATAGAGGTATTTTCACATTTTTGAAAAGGAAATCGCTCTTTTTAGAATAGCACAGATATTCCATTTTCCCGTGGCCGCGATAAATACAGGATTCACCCTTTTGTATGCTGGCACTTTGCCGGTTGTCTGCAATATTCCAGGAAACACCGTCATTGAAGCAGAACAGCATTTGTATGTATTCTTCACTGCTCACTCCCTGCACGTTCATATCCGAAAAGTAATTCATTCTCCAGTCTGAAACAACTGCTCCCTGTTTCGTGACGATCTGCGAAATCTGACCGGTTCCCATGTCTGCCGGAATATCTATGGTGATCGTCTGCGGTGAATTAGAGAGCAGATCACAATAAAGATTATTCATGTATTGATTTGTCATGTATGAGCGCCCTCCTTATGGTTAGTCAATGCTAATCATAGTTTACAACACCAACCTGGAAAAGTCAATTTGTATTCCTTGTGTATACCGCAGAATCCATTTCACATCAAAACATCGTAGATACCACTTCAATGCTATTTCAAAAACGTAGTGGCAATTAATTTACGAATTATGCCTACTCATCGTACATTTTTATCCTTTTGCATTATTATTTCTTTGTTCTTATTATCATTTGCAGCATTATCTCTCAAATAATTTTCAAATGCATCTGCATTATACTGATACTCCTGCGGTTCAGCGACCATCGGTGAATATACAATCTCTGCTTCCACTCGCTCAGCTTCTGCCCTCTCCGGTTCCGTCTGTTCCTGCACCTTAGCATTCTCCATATGCTTTTCCTTATCAAGCTGCACATTCATAGCCAGATTATCCAGCTTATCAATAGATGCATCCAGATGAAGCTCCATTGATACAAGCATCTTTTTCACTGCTTTCATAGGTGCAAGCACCGCCTTTGTAATGAGATGTTTCTGCTCTTTCTGTGAGTAATCCACCTCCGGCTTGTCATCAAAAGTACGAAACGCATTGGCTGCTGTCTGCCCGGCTTCTCGAAATCCTTTTGCAAGAAGTGCCGTCTTTGCTATATCCTTATCCGTTGTCTTGATTGCACCTCTTACATTTTCTCGGATATCAAGAAGCCTTTTCTTAATTCCTAAGAACTCCGACACCCTGTATAATGCAGCTCTTCCCTTTTCCTTTGCTTCATCAACTATGCTCTTTGCTGTAGATTTGACCTGTGCTTTCACTTCCAATACCTGCGACTTTATCTGCTCACATCTGGTATTAAGTCGCTCCCGTGCTTCCGACAATGCCTTTTTAGCATTATTGACAAGTGTATCCTCCTGCATTTCTTTGATCTGGTTCTGCATGTTGGTGAGTTCTTCCGTCATGGAATCAATCTTTTTCTCCAGTCCATCCACATAGCTGCATATCTCAAATACATCGTTTGCCTGCTCTTTCATGGCATTTTTCTTTAGTAATTCGAGAAGTTCCCTTATAACATCCTCATTGGTAAGTGTTTTTCCTGCTTCCATATCCATTCTGTTTCCTCCATTCTGTAAATGGGGCAGCCTTGGCCGCCCCTGTACTCTGATTACTAATTATCGAAAGGGTGTTGCCTCTTTGTCCTTCTCTTTATCGGGATTGCCATGATGTTTCTCGGCACTCTCCCTCGCCTTTTCGTTGCTCTTATCCTTTGCTTTCTCATATTCAGAGATAATCTCATTATAGAGTTTTTCCCTGAAATCCTTTGTGACCGGATAGCAGACATCCTGATAGATAGGCTTGCCCTGCTCATCCACCTGCTTTGTCTTATAAGAAGGCATTGATACAAAGATTTTCTCTTTGCCCTGCACGATATTGATATTATTTACAATGAAACTGTTTTCAAAGTAAATACGGGCAAGTCCCTTGATGTTACTGTCTTCCCTCTCATAAGGTGTCACAGTTACGGAAAACTCCGGCATTTCCTGTGTTCTGTCCTGCTTCTGTGTCTCCTCTTTCTCCGGTTCCTTGATTCTTGCATAGGCATCAAGGATATTGGTATAGAGTTCCTCACGAAACTCTGCTGTGATAGGATTGCACACATCCTTATAGATCACACCATTGCTTTCATCACGCTCATTGGAGCGGTATCTAGGCATTGATACAAAAAGCTCACCCTTATCCTTATTCTCAAGGATTGCAATATTGGTGATCTTAAATGAATCACCGAATACTACTGTTGCAAATCCTTTGATGTTGCTGCCCTCTTTTGCTCTTACTTCGTTTACTTTAATTGAATACTTCATATGCTATTCCTCGCTTTCTTTTTGTTCTTTATTTTGCTCCGGTATGATAAGCTCACACCAAAGCTGTTCTATCTGTTCACAAGACAATCTGCCATTTAACCAGTTGCCAAGTGTAACGACCATTCCGTCCTGCTCATAGTAGAGCCACTCCTGTGTTTCAATGTTCCCCTCATACACGATAGTCACATCAAAATCAGGCATAAATAATCCTTCCTCTGCATCCCATACACAGGCTATTCCCTGTCTGAGTGTCAGATTCAGGCTTTCGACATACACAGACCAGCCGCTTACGACTATCTGAAAGTCATCATCAATCTCAGCAATATCATCCTCGATGTCGATTAGCTCTTCCATTTCCGATACTGCCTCTTCTATCTCACCTAACCGGTATCTCTTATTCATCCATCACCGCCTCCTTATAAATGCACCTGACTACAAATCGCATGGTTCCTTTCTTGGAACAGGTAAAAAGAGTTAATTCTTTTTCTGTACTCTGTGTCTTGATGCTGTTATCATACGGATTTACTACCTCTGTCTCTGTTACCTCATAGATATGCTTCAGCCCATTTTTGTCGGTTATCATTACTTCATCACCTATGGATATCTGACTTAGTGGTGTAAAAAATGTGCCATATCTGCTGCCATTATGACCGCACAATACACAGTTGCCACTTTCTCCGATTCCTGCAGTCTCTTCTATATGACCAATCCCTGCATTAAGCACTTTACTTGTGGTTCCTTCCATTACCGGATACCTGATATCTAAGCCCGGTATCTCAATGATGCCGATAACACCGCCTTCTTTAAGAATGGCTTCATCCTCTTTACTAATGGAGGTTTGCTCTTCCTCCACATCTGTTTCTTCATCGTAATCATCCTCCAATGTCTGCTCAAATTCACTTATGAGCTGTTCTGTCTGTTTTTCTCCTGTTGCCCGCCAGAAAAAAGGGACTGCCATAATGGCAATCCCTGCTGTAATCAGTAGTCCTGCGACCACTTTTCTTATGCTCATATTATTCACTCTCCTATCGTGTTCTGCCCTCTCTGTCGGCTGTATAAGCACCTTTATCCTCTGCTACAATTGCTGCAGCTTCCATTCTGTCATCAGCTTCTCTTTCTTCCTCCTGTCCGCTCAGGTCTGCATCCACAGCCTTTGCGTTCTCAAGGTCAAGCTGGGCATTCAGCTCACACTGCCTAGCCAGCTTCTCATTCAGTTCCTCACTGTACGCAAATGGCTTATCATACTCAGTCTTTGATGCTTCAAGGTCATTCTGGTACTGCTCAATCTTCTTTTCTAAGAAATCAATGTTCTCATGAAGTCCATTAAACAGGTTTTCAAGCTTCACCATGCTGCCGACAGGACTTGTGGAAAGCTCTGCCTTGTACTCAGTCTTTCCACGAAGCACCATATAATTGATGCCAAGGAAGTTCTTTTCCACAAGCAGCTCCAATCCGTGGAATTTACCGATTGCAGTTGTCTCTCCGGTCTTGCACTTGCTGATTGCTTCAAGCATCATCGTTCCGCCATCCACACGCTCTGTGTAGGTTGCTTTGCCTATGGTAATGGAAAATTCCGGATTATCAATCAGCTCTTTATCCCTTGTCTTAACATCTTCTCTTACATTAGCAAGCTTTTCTGTTGCTGTCTTAATCAGCTTCGGGTACTTAATCATAAAGTTATCCTGCAAGCCATATCTCTGATTGTCATAGGATGCCTTTAAGAGCTTTAATCTCTGGACATCATTGTCAATCTCCATCTTTTCCTTGATTAAAGGATTGCCTGTAGCAACCGCTTTAATCTCTGCATAGGAAAGTGTTGCCTCGTCGATATCCTCACAGCTTCGGCTTACCGCCTTGCTTGTCATGACCTGACTGATAAAACGCTGCTTATTCTCGACGAGTGACCAGTTGTATGCATCAAAGGTTCCTTTGGTAACATATCTGTAGATTGCAACCTCTTCATTTTCGTTGCCCTGCCTGATGCCTCGTCCTTCCCTCTGTTCAATGGAGCTTGGCTTCCAAGGACAGTCCACATGATGCATTGCAACAAGGTGTGTCTGCACATTGACACCTGTACCACATTTATCCGTAGAACCGATAAGCACTTTCTTTTTACCCGTCCTCATCTCCTTAAAAAGTGCATCCCTCTGGGCATCGGTCTTGGCATCATGGATAAATGCTATCTCATCTGCCGGAATACCATACTGCACCAGTGTTTCCTTCAGATAATCATAGATGGTAAAGTCTTTATCCGGTCCCGGTGTGCCGATGTCCGAAAAAATAAGCTGGCAGCCTATATGACCGTTGGCATTTCCTTTCTCATATTCCTTCCAGACATTCTCCGCTACCTTATTGAGCTTTCCATCCGGATTATTTGGTGCATCCTTATCAATCAGCCTTGCATCTGTTCCGAGAAGTCTTGCCTCATGGGTAATCTTTAGGAAGTTATCCACGCTTGGATCAACTCCACCGCCTCTGATACGCTCTGCCCTCACAACAAAGTCTTCCATGACCTGCTTCACATACCAGTCAGGCTCCGACTCCACAATAATAGGCTTGCCTCCACGAAGTGCAGGCACATCAAGGTCAAGCATATCTGCTGTCTGCACATCAGCTACCTCACGGAATATATTCATAAGCTCCGGCAGATTCGTAAATTTATTGAATCTGCTCTTAAAACGGAATCCGCTTCCCTCTACAGTAAGCTCCAGTGCTGTTGTCACTTCACCAAAGTTCGCTGCCCAAGAATCAAAGTGATAAATCCCCATCTCTTCAAGTGCCGCTTTCTGCAAGTAAAGCTGCATGACATACATCTCACACATGGTATTGGATATTGGTGTACCTGTTGCAAATACAATGCCCCTGCCATCATTTATCTCCGATAAATACTGGCATTTAAGCTGCATATCCGTTGACTTCTTTGCCCCTGAACTGCTAATACCAGATACATTATTCATCTTTGAAAATATGGCAAGATTCTTAAAATTATGTGCTTCGTCCACCATAATGGAATCAACACCCAGCTCCTCAAAGGTTATAAGGTCATCCTTCCTGCTCTCATCAGATAAGGATTTCAGCTGTTCCTCCAGCTTTTTCTTCTGGCTTTCCATCTGCTTTACTGTCCAGCGTTCTCCATTACGCTCTTTCATTTCATCAATGGCATAACTGATTTCCTCTATCTGCTCATTTAACATTCTTTCCTTTCTCTCTGCGGAGATTGGAATTTTCTCAAACTGCGAGTGTGACATGATAATGCAGTCATAATCCCCAGTTGCAATCCTTGACACAAACTGCTTTCTGCGGCTCTTTTCAAAGTCACGCTCTGTTGCAACAAGAATATTTGCTGACGGATAAAGTCTTAAAAACTCACTTGCAGTCTGCCCGATAAGTGGCTTTGGAACCACCATGATTGTCTTATTGGCAAGTCCAAGTCTTTTCTGTTCCATACACGCTGCCATCATCTCAAAGCTCTTTCCGGCTCCTACGCAGTGGGCAAGAAGCGTATTACCTCCGAGAAGGATTCTTGCCACAGCATTTTTCTGATGAGGCTTTAACTCAATCGCCGGATTCATTCCCGGAAACTGCAGATGACTTCCGTCATACTCACGCAGGCGGATATTGTTGAATGTGTTATTGTAATACTCCACATATTTCTGTCTGCGTTCCGGTTCTGAGAACAGCCATTCCTTGAACTTCTCTTTAATCATATTCTGCTTTTCTCTTGCAAGCATTGTCTCATTCTTATTGACTTCGTAATGATATTTGCCATCACCGTCATCAATCCTGTCCCTTACTGTTACAGTTTTAAGATTCAGCGTATCCTCAAAAATAGAATAAGCATCCATGCGGCTTGTACCATAAGTCTTAGTAGCTGCCACTGAATGCTTATCCATGCTTTTATTCTCGATGAACCATTCCATGCTCATCTTATTTAAGTGTACCTGAATGCCTGTATTGTAAAACTGGCTTCTGACTGCCCTTGCCCGCCTTGGCGTATTGAGAAGTTCATAGATAAACTGCTCATAATCAAGCGGCTCAATCCATGTCGTACCAATCTTTACATCAATGTCTGATGCTTCAATCCATTCCGGCTGCACCTTTTCAAGTGCTGCCACATTGCCTGCAAATCTTTCTGCCTGTGGATTGTCTGTATCCGCTGCCATAGCCTTTGCTACACGAAGCTTGTCTCTCACATTTCCGGACAGATACTCGTCTGCTGTCTCCCAGCCGATGTCCGGATTGTTCTCGTTGTAACGGTCAGGATTTAGGAAAACCAGTCCGTCCAGCTCTTCCACAAGAACTGCTCTTCTAAGCTCTGCCAAAGCATCATCACTTAGCGTTATCTCATCCGCTGTCTGCCCGGACTTTTCTGCAAGCTTTTCCTTTGCATTAGTAATATCCGGCTCATAGATAGAAAGCATATAGGCAGGGTTTACATATCCAAATTCATTGACGGATACATTTAATGCTTCCACAGCAGTCTCAACCCTGTCTATGACAGTCTTTGCCTTAATCGTC
>ENA-UPWS01001398-UPWS01001398.1-human-gut-metagenome-genome-assembly--contig:-NODE-1398-length-14066-cov-4.297662_pt1 | contig 14066 bp, 5 predicted proteins | sample MGYA00250054_ERZ773384 | MGnify/ENA primary metagenome ERZ773384 (study PRJEB29103, sample SAMN06111979) | human gut metagenome | biome: human gut; feature: ankylosing spondylitis patient; material... | reverse complement strand
GATTTTGCCGGTATTCTTCGGTGGTACCGGAATTTCATTGCTGTAATCGCCGTAACCCTCGAAAACACTGAAATCGCTTACACCGTTCACATCGCTTTCTTGCGAAGCGACCGTCGGAGGCTTCGGCGGTTCGGACATGTCAGCCCCCATCACCTCGGTATCCGTCGGAAATTCCAGCCAGAAATTGTTGTCTTTCGTCATACGTCCTTCTTCATCATCGGGCGCTCAGCATCGACCATCTATACGCCGACCCCCTAGCTTACCGCCTAACACACCCTTCAACGCGCATTCGCCTTAATTACCTTCTTTTCCGCACTTTTCGATAGGCGCAAAGCGGCAAGCGGCTCCCCTAAACGCGATGCGGTGAACGCACTCACCGCAACCGCGAATCCAATGGGCACAAACAGATTGATCGGAGCATCCGCAAGTTCCATCACCAAGCAAATCGCCATAAGCGGAGCCTGTTGGGAAGCTGCGAGCAATGCGCACGCACCCAGCAGAGCGTACATGCCAATCGAATTCGTGTGAAACACCTGCATCCACAGAACACCCAGCACAGCACCCCCCGAAGCGCCGAGCGCAATACCCGGCTGCAGCACACCGCCGGAAGCGCCGGAACGGATCGTCAGCAATGTGACAATCGCCTTCGCCAGGAACGAAACCAGCAAAATCGGCACCACCGCCAAATCGGCCTTGGACGAGAAACTCAACTGCGCGGTGGCACGGCCATTGCCCATAACCTGCGGCACCCAAATCGCCACCACGCCAGTCAGCAGGCCGGCGAGCGGCAACATCCACAGAATGCCCGCGCCCGACGATTTGGACTTCTCAGCCCACTGCGAGCCGCGACGGAACAGTGCGCCGGCAGCGCCGAGAATCATGCCGGCAACCAGTGCGAACGCCATGTAATCGGGTGTGAACAGGCCGTCCGCTTTGCCGATCAGGTAGAACGCGTGCGTGCCTTTGACCAGCGACGCCACCCACGAAGCCAGCGCGGAACAGGCGAAAGCGAGCGTCACCGTTTCAAGGGTCACATCGGCGAGCAGAATCTCGACCGCGAAAAACGTGCCCGCAAGCGGCGCGTTATACACGCCCGCAAGGCCGGCGGCGGCCGTAATGGCCACCAACATACGGGTGTCTTTCGCATCGAGACGCACCCAACGTGCGAACCGCTGACCGAACATCGCACCCAACTCGCGCGGCGCCACTTCTCGACCGATCGACATGCCCGTACCGACAATGAAAATCTGCAGCAACACATGCACGACGGTCTGCCAAATCGGCATAATATCGCCATTCACCGCCTTTTTGACGGACGGCACCTTCGTACTGCGCGTACGCAACAGCCACCAAATCACGGCGGCGACGGTCGCGCCAACGGTCACGGAAATCAAGCACCGAATCGCAGGAACGTTGAACGGGCCGGATTCCTGCGAATTCTCAACATAACCGAGCGCAAGATGCTCGACGCCGTACAGCATAAGCGTCAGCAGGCCAGCGGCCGCACCAATGGCCACACCCACAATCGCCACCGCCGCAATCAGCGCCGGAATTCTGCCAATCTTTGGCTGCGTTCCTTGAGGATTCTGCGACTCCTGCGATTCTCGTGTTTTTTGCGATTCCTGCGATTCCCGCATCTGCCGCACTCCTTGCACACCGTCTCCTTCGTTCAATTCGTTCCCCCAATTGTCCCACCTGCCGCAACGTTCATTTGTTACGCCCCGAGCGTGGCGATCGGCAGCACCAGAATGCCGTCATCACGCCGGTATGCAATATCACCACGCCCGACAATAAATGCCATGAATTCAGGCTCACGAACTTGAGATAGAGGATTTCCGCACACTTTTTCTTTGAAAGCATGTAGTTTGTCCACATTTTTCTCCATGACTTTCAAGTCGCTCAGCTTAATCCCCACCGCAGCCCAGCGACCATCCACCAATTCAAGAATCACATCAACTTCAAGGCCTTTTTCATCCCGATAATATGCGATTCGATTCGTGCCACCCATCGATTCGAGATACACGCGCAAATCACGAATCACCAATGTTTCAAACAAATCTCATACTGAATCAGAGACAATAGTGATGACGCTCTCAGCTTATCCAGCACAACTCATTGCACATCATTTGATAGGGATTGCTGCGAGAGCTGCATCTTTAGGTCATCGACTTTTAATTCCAAACGTCTGATATAAAGCGCCTGTCGACGGATAATCAAATCACGCATATCATTTCCACCGGTTCCAGGGTTACCTTCATTCGTGCGACTGGAAGTAACCTCAGCATCGGGGAGATTCACTCTGTCTACCGTGCCTGGATCTTCTATTCGTATTGTCTTCCTCCAACGATGCATGCACCGTTCAATACGCTTTTCGCCTATCAACTCAGGACCGAGCCCCGCTTCGCGGAACAGCACAGTGGGAGATTCACCATTTTCAGCACTCGAAACGCATTCACGCTTGAACCACTCTGCATATCGGATACGTGAACCAGTAATACTTATGACCGCAGGCAGCGAAGCCAGATACTGTGCTTGTTCCGGAGAGAATCGTTCGTCGCTCATGCTTACTTTTTTCACTTCATCGTGCAATCATCTGTATGGGATTTGCCGGCCGAATTGACATCCCGTATGCGGCGTCTCATGCGCAATCTGATCAAAATGAACGTAACAAGTAACATGAGCCCCGCTGCCGCGGCAATGCTGCCTACGGCGGCACCCGTACGACCGATAAGGCCAGGATTGCCCGGCTCCTCGCTCGGGTTATTTTCGGGCGGGACAACAGGAGTTCCAGTGCTAAATTTCGGCTCTACTGTGATGTTGAGATCAGCGGATGTGTCTCCACTGCCAGGAATCGAGATGAGGAACGGATCACAGTCGTATGCTTTGTTGGCTTTCGCCGAGCTCGTGCGGGAGACCAGATATAGGCCGAGCGGCAGATTCTGGAAAGTGAGCTGACCAGCTACGTTAGTGGTGCCGGAATGCTGGTATAGCTTGTTTTTTGCCGCGTGTGCAGCCAGCTTCTTGGCGGCATCGTGAGATTCGCTTGATGTCAGGCGTTCCCAATCGGCAGTGAGGCCGGAAAAATCGCCGACGGTTTTATATGAGGAGACGCTACCATCATTGTTCGTTGTGACGGTGGCGACGCGCACGATGGAATAGGTATCGCCGGCAAGCAATTTGGGCGAAGCCGTGTCTCGGCCCCATACGGCATTGATGGTGAGAGCGCCGAAAGAATCAGCTTGCGCATACGGCACCATAGAGCCGAAGGCTGCAAGAACAGTGAGGACGATAGTAACGGCGGCGGCAATCATGGCAGCAATGCGCGCCGCACCATATTCGTTTCCGCTATGCAGGTCTAACATGTCTGCCCGGTCCTTTCCGCCGTGATGAATGTGATTGGTTATTTGTACTGTCTGGCTGAGGAGGCAAGTCACCGTCCGGCTCGATATCCGCAGAGTCAGAATCACCAGATGCGACCTTGGCGCTCCCACTCTGTCGGCGTCGCCGCTCATGACGCTGCCATAAATGCCATGCGATGAGCAAGGCAATCAGTGCAAGAGACGGCAACCAGTACTGCAGCGGGATGTCCACGTGGAACGTGGATTTGGCGTCATCCTGCTGCTGTGGTGTGTACGGGATGCGATGACCGCGCACCAGCAGCCGGTGCGTGTTGACCGCATACGGTGTGCAGGTGATGAGCGTGACCAAATCCTTGCCGGGCTCAATTGCCAGTTGTTTGGTATCGGCCGGCAGAACGGTAGTGATCTTATCGACCTGATACGCATATGTGTCTTTAAGTATTGTGATGTAGAACTTGTCGCCTTTTTTCATAAGGTTCAAGTCCGTGAACAGTTTTGCCGTGGGCAGCCCTCGGTGGCCAGACAGCGCCGCATGAGTGGACGCGCCGCCAACTGGCAGTGAGGTCTGTTCGAGATGTCCGATGCCGGATTGCAGCACTTTCTCGGAAGTGCCGTGATAAATCGGCAAGGTCTCCTTGAGCTTAGGCACGGTGATGTATCCCATCATGCCGTCGCCGGCGAGGTTGAGGAGCTTCATGTACTCGGCGTCGGTGGCTTCGGTGTTCACCGCTCCGGTGAGGGCGCTGGTGGTGCCGGAGCTTTCCTCGGCGAGTCTGGTGTTGTAGGCGTGCGCGGCGTCGATCATGCTGCGGTATTCCTCGTCGGAGAGTGCCTCGACGGCCGCGTCGTAGTTGCTGACGACGCGCGAGGCGTTCTTCATGACGAGGAAGTTGCTGATCGTCGGGTAGAACAGGACGAGCAGTCCGATCACGATGACCAGCAACGGCGCGAGGCCGCGCAGCTTCTTAACCATGGATCTCCTTGGTGGGGCTTCCCCGGTCAGGGAAGGCCGGCGCCCCGGTCCCCTTGACGCGGGTCAGGGGAACCGGGGGTCAGTGGCGGTCTCAGGCCGCGTGACGGGACTTGCGGTTGGACTTGACGTACCAGGTCGCGCCGAGGGCCACGATGGCCACGCCGAACACGGTGAACAGCACGGTGCCCATGCCGCCGGTCTCGGGGAGGGTGACGCCCTTGTTGTTCTCGACGGTGATGACCGGGACGGTGGTGCCCTGCGCGTTGGCGTTGTTTACCTTCCAGGACTCCAGAATGCCGGTGTTCTCGTCGTACGTGGCGGAGATGGTGACCGTGATCGGATCCTTCAGCAGGTTATAGCCTGTCGGAGCCTTGATCTCCTTCACCTTGTAGGTGCCTTCCTTGAGACCGGTGAACTGCAGCTTGCCGTTATTGTCGGTGACCACAGTCTTGTCATCGGCGACGGTTTCCGTTCCCTTGGCCGGGCGGAACACACCATCGGAGACCTTCACAAGATTGATCTTGGTGCCGTTCTCGCGCTGCAGTTCGAACTGGGCGCCCTTCAGCTTATCGTTGTGGTCGACCGCGTTGACCTTCTCGATGTCGAAGTTGAAGGTGTAGGTGTAGGTCTTGTCTTCCTTGGTGGTGCCGGTGCCGTTAGAGGCCGGGTCGTTGCTGTACTCGATCTTCGCGTCGTTCTGGTTGCCGGTGGAACCGACCTCGGCGTCCTTGTTCAGGGTGGCGGAGTACTCGACGGTGATGGCCTTGCCGGCGTCATTCTGGTGCAGATTCTTGAAGTTCATCATGTTGACTTCAAGAGCGGTCTTACCAGTATCGGAGTCCGTGGTGTACGTAGCGGTGTAGTCGAGGTCCTTGGTCAGCGTGGTATCGCCGATCTTGACGGTCGGAGCGAACGTGCCGCCCTCGGCGGTGCCGTTCAGAGTAAGGCCCTTGGACAGGGTATCGGTGAACTTGAAAGTGTAGCCGTTGGTGTACTCGGTCATGTCCGGCACGGTGGAGGCGAGCTTGAAGTCCACGGTGTCGCCGATCTCGACGCTGTTGTGCTTCTTGTCGTCGGTGCCGTTCTTGACGGTCTTCTGGATGGTCGGGTAGGTGCTCTTGAGGTCCTGCTCGACGGCGGTGCTGTTCAGCACATTGAGCAGGATGGCATCGGTGCCACGCTTGTCACTGGTATCGGTGGAACCGGCCTTCGGGCTGACGAGGTAGGAACCGTAGGCCAGATCGGTGAACGTCGCCGTGTACTTACCGTCCACGGCAATCTTGGCCGCGCTCTCGGTCTTAATGGTCAGGCCGGTCTGGGTCTTCGCCCAATCGGAGGCCTTCTTGGCGAACGGGACGACCTGGGTCTTCCCGTCCTTGAGGCCGGAGACGTAGTCATAGGCCCTTTGGGCGACGTTGTCGACGGTGGTGTCATCGCCAAGGTTGAACTCAGTCTTGTTCGAGATGAAGAACTGGTTCCACTCGGAGTTCAGCGTGAAGCCGCCGTTGTCGGCGGTTCCGGCGTTGACGGCATCCAGATCGTAGGAGAACATCTGGTAGGCCTTGATTTCCTTGCCGGCGAACTCGGCGTTAGTGCTGCTCACCTTGATGCTGCCGTTGGCTTCCTGAGCGTTGGCGGTGGTGGCGCCGAGGCCGGCGACGCCGAGCATCGTGGCGGCTGCGAGGACGCCCGCCGCTACTTTCCTGACTAGTGTCTTCATCACTGTTCCTTTCTCTGTACTGCATCGGTCCCGGTCGGGGCCGGTTCGAGTTGGTTACATTGGTTGCCCCGCCGCCGTGCGACGGCGGGAAGTCTGGTTATCGGGTGTGCCGACCGCGTTTGCGGCCGACCGGCAGCGCGGTTCCCGCGCCCGCTCCCCCGGCCGCGGCCGGTTCCATGCGGTTGGCGCGCAGGTACCATGCGGTGCCGAGGGCGAGCATGAGCACGCCGAGCATGACGAACAGGAGCGTGCCGTTGCCGCCGGTCTCGGGCAGGGGCGAGAAGTTCGTGACGGTGACCACATACTTGCCGTCCTTGTCCGTGCCGTACTTGACGGACACCGAGTAGCCGGCCTCGGCCGGGGTCTTCGTCTCGGCGTTGCCGTCCGTGTCGCCGGAGGCGTAGGTCATGTTGAGCTCCTTGACGGTGTACGTGTAGTAGCGCGTCACGTCCTCGCCGTTCGGGCCGGAACCCTTATCAACGAAGGCGACCGGCAGGCCGGTGAGCTTCGTGCGCCACGTGTCGCTCCACACGGAGCCGTTCTCCTTGGCGGTCATGGTCACCGTGAACGGGTTGGCCCGCTCCTCGGTGGCGCAGTCGTCCTTGAAGCATTCGAGCTTCCCGGCCTTGACCTGTTCGCCCGCCGCATTCGTGTACGTGGCGGTTACCTCGAGGGTGATGGCGTCGGGGCGTTCCAGCTGGCCGTTGCGCCACACCTTCTGCAGGGTGAGGTCCACGGTCTTGCAACCGTCCTTGCCGCACGGGTCCTGGCCGTCGTCCGGTTCGGGGGTGAGTCCGCCGTTGTTGTCGGATACGGGCACGTCAAGCATGAGCACTGCCTTGGCCGGGGACTGGTAGGCATCGAGCTTCGTCTGGCCGTCCTTGGATTCGGCCACGGCATCCTTGATGCCAACCCATGTGGTACCAGCGTCGCCGGATGCACCACTGTGCACAGCGCCGCTGTCGTATGTGTTGACCACGTCGAACAGCTTCACTTCCCAACGATCGAGTCCGGTGTTCAGCGCATCGTCTGCCGTGTTCTTCTGCGAGAAGATCTTGTTGCCGTCCTGTGCGGAGGTGCGGGCCTCACTAGCGTTCGCGGCCGCCTTGCGGTAAATGCGATAGGTGTTGTATGCCTTGTCGCTGTTGCCGTCATCGACCGGTCCGAGGATGTCGCTCATGGTGTTGAAGTCCCATACGGACTTGAGTTTGGTGTTCGAGAACGGGTCGACCAGTCCGCTGGTGCCGCGGATCGTGTCGGCGTAGACCATGTGGTCGTCTGCCAGCACGCCCTCGTCGTTCAGTCCGGCGAAGCCGCCCGTGTAGCCTGTGGAAAGATCCTTCACACCGTCGGTATCCTGAGTTGCCCCTCCGCCGAACACGTCATAGCCATTGGCGATGCCCGTTACGGTGGACTGTTCCACGCGAGTACGGTTGCCCTTGATGAGCTGGACGGTCAGGTTGCTGCCCGAACCATCCATATCAATGCCGTCTTTGCTGCAAGGCAGTTTGATGACACTATCGCCGATGGTGACAATCGCCACGTCGGTCTGCTGCTGGTTTTCATCATCAGCCTTGGACAGAGCAACGCTCACCTTCAGTCCGAACAGGTTCACGTACAGCACGTTGCCTTCCGAAAGCACCTTGAGATCGAATACCTTGCCGAAGATGGCCGGGAACCACTTGCCTAAATCGATGACGCCGACCTGTTCCGCCTTGTCGAGGTACAGGAGCTTGACCAGCGCGTTCACCACTTGCAGCAGCAGTTCCACAAGTACAGAGTTGACCTTCGCGTCAACCAAATAGGCACGGCTGGTTTCACCGACGAATCCGCCGGCAATCTCACCGCTAGTGACCTTCTTGAGATTGTCAGACGTGCAGCCCTTCACCCTGGCCAAATCCACGTATCCAACAAAACCGCCTGCGACCTCACGTCCGGTAGCCTTGTCGGTGGCTTTGCCGTAATTGTCGCCATGGTGTGTGGCGGTGACGGTATAACCGTCCGGGATGCCGGTGACGCGCGAATCGCCAACGTGCGAGCCCCAGATGTCAAGTACGCCGGCCGTAGCACCAAGCAGATTGAGCGCATCCGTGCCGAGTTGTGCATTGTCGGCGGCGACCGTGCCGGATTTGCCAAGATGCCCGATGAAGCCGCCCACGTAGTTCACGCCGGTCACACTGTTGAGGTTGGTGACCGCAGACTGCTTCACAGAGCCATTGATCAGTCCACCGCCGAAGCCACCGACCGCACCGGTGTAACGCTTCGAGTCAAGCATGCCCTTTGTGGTGGAATCATGGGCGACAATCTGGATGCCGTCGCTCACACCGTTGACCTGACCGTCATAGATGAAGGTGCGGAATGCTTCGAGCACGCCCACGTTGCCGACCTTGAGCAGTTTGAGCAGCAGGTTGGTATCCTGCTTATCGCCGGCCTCGCCGCCGCCGACGGAAGCGACGCTGGATACATCAGCAAGACCAAAGAAGCCACCGGCGTATTGCCCGCCTTCGACAGCGCGCAGCCCGTTAACAGTAAGAGAAGCCGGGTCATTGTTCGGATCCGCTTCACTGCCGGTACCTTTGGCGGAATCCTTGTCACCGAGGATCGCGGCTTGCAACGAACCAGCGAAACCGCCGGCGTTCAGGGCATACTTGGCTGTGGTATTACCCTTATCGTCCTTGCTCTCATATGCGCCATTGACCGTGTATCCCCATGCCGGGTCATCCGAGCTCACATGTGCACCGCGAATCGTCGTAACCGTGGCCTGCAATACGCTGACCAGACTTGCCGGGTTCGATACCAGCGAGTCGAGGATTCCTTGCAGGAATCCCTCGGACGCATTGGTGTCCACATCCGCAACCGCACCGGCAGTGGCCACGCCGATAAATCCGCCGACATTGTTGCGCCCTTCCACCTTGCGCAGGTTGGAAACGTTGGCGCCGGCAGCGGTGACACCCTCGACAAGCTTCTGGCCGTTCTGGTCGAGATCGCCCCAGATCTGGCCACCGACCGCGAGACCGGCATAGCCTCCGGCATTACCGGTACCGTGCGTGATGTCTTCACCGGTGGCCACGACCTTCATACCCTTGCGGTAGCCGGCCACGCTCGAAGATTTGACGACGGGCACAAATACCTGTGCCACGTCGAGCATCTGTCCCAAATCAAGTTTGATGCCTTTGTCGCCGAATAGTTGGATAGAGCCGAACGAGGATGCCGAGCCGGATTCCATCGTGCCTGCATAACCGCCTGCCGCACGCATGGCAGAGACGGTCTTGACATCCATCGACTGGCCATCGGTGATCGTGCCGGTGCGCATCAGACCGACGTGTCCGCCGGCGACGCCGGAATCATGCAAGTTCGCGCCAGTCCGATACTCCGCACGTCCTGCGACGACGTTGAATCCGAAGATGTAGGATTCGAGGAACTTGTCCAGGGAATCCTGGTCGGTAACAGAGCCCGCACCATCAGCCGTGGTCACATCGGTGAATTCCTTGCCATACGCACCGTACTTGCCGATGTTGTCGACCCACGTCTTCCACTGGTCGTAGCTCATATTGCGCAGCGGACCAGTGACCTTCGAGTGCTCCTCGGTCGGGTAGACCACGGACAGCACGCCGGCGAGGTTGCCGGCCTTGATGAGACCGCCGAGCAAGGAGAGCGAACCGCCTTCAGCGGTATCGGCCGCTTCCATGAAGCCGGTGTAGCCGCCGGCGATTTCGGCACCGTATACGCTGCGGATGCGCGCGGCATAGGCTACGCGTTGCGGCCCGTTGTATTTGCCGTCGGTGTTCTCCTGCTTCCATGCTGCGGTGTTGTTGCCCCAGATATGGCCGCCGCGGTTACGTCCCGCATAGCCGCCGGCCATGCCGCGGCGTGTGGTCGTATCCGATGCCGCCTGTGCGCGCACCGCGCCGCCGCACACTGTGGCATCGGTCGAGCTGTTGCGAATCGTCGGCACGAAGTCCTGCACGAGCGAGAGCAGGTTGTCGAGGTTGACGAGCTTCTTGAGCACGCTGCCGTCGCCGAGTACGTTTGCCACGGCTCCCGGCTGCATGGTGCCCACGTAGCCGCCGGCCGAAACCTGGCCGATGATGTATACGAACTCATGCGAGCTCGAGTCCTGAATATGGCCGCCTTCGATGTCTCCGGCGAAGCCGCCGGCCATACCCAGTGGATCGGGCTTGTTGTTGGCGTTCCTATGGTCTGCCGTGCCGGCCAGCACGGAGTATCCGCCGATGCCGCCGGTCACATCGGAATGTTCAATCGTCGAGACGACGACATCCAGCACACTGAGTACATCGTTGAGATTGACGTTCTGGCCGAGCAGGCTCAAGCCGCCGCCCACGGCCGCCGCCGAGCCGATGTCCATTTTGCCGATGTAGCCGCCGGCATACCGAGCGGCGGTGACTGCATATGTGCTGTCTTTGCTCAGATAGGTGTCGTCGATTGATCCGGTGGTTTCCAGATTCTTCGGTGCCTTGACGTCGGTGTGGCGCAGTTGGGTCACGCTGGAATGGGATACCTGCACGCCGGAACCGTATCCGATGTAGCCGCCGGCGGAACCGGATTGCGTATCGGATTGGTCAAGTCGGGTGGCGGAGACGGTGAAGCCGGGATCGTCCGGGTCGGAAATCTTGTTGCCGCTGGTGGTCTCCACGGTGGTGGCATCGGAATGCACGCCCGCGTAGGAGATGAATGGCACATAGCCCTGCACCACCTGCAACAGGTTGGCGAGATCCACCGTACCGAATTTGCCGAGCAAACTCAGGCCGCCGTTGCCAGCCGAAGCGAGCGCGCCGGAAACGACCTTGCCGCCGAAACCACCTGCGTATGCGCCGCCGGTCACATGGTCAAGGTTGACAACGGCCACGGGGTTGGCTTGAACGCGGGACTGCACGTCTGCCAGCGTTGAGTCGTTCTCGAGATCGGTTTCGGAGAACTGGTTGACCTTGCCGCTTTGGAAGTTTCCCGCATAGCCGCCCGCGATATCGCCTTCGACATAACCGCCGTTGACGTACGTCACGGTGGTATCCGTATAGCTTGGAATCAGATACGGCATGGCACCGAGCAGGTCGTTCACGGACAGCAGGCCGCCCTTGATGAGGTTGTCCAACACGCTGGAATCATCGGCGTTGCTAAGTGCGTCGGCGAGGCCGCCGGTGGTGGAGAAGCCCACGAAACCGCCTGCCACACCATCGGACGTGCTGGTATCGGCTGTGACCGATTTGAGGTTTGTCACATGGCTTTCCCGGGTCTTGGTGCTGTTGGCCTGACCATAGAAACCGCCCGCAGCGTAATCGGTGGTCTCGTTGTTCTCGTTCTTGCCGGTCGCCTTGACCGTGAATCCGTTGGCGATGCCGTTCACATTCGATGCAGTGACTGCAACCGAAGAATATTGGGCAACCGATAGCAGACCGGAAAGCTTGATAAGCCCAAGCACATTGAGCCCGCCAGCACCGATGGCGTCGCCTGGTCCAGAGAAGCCAATAAAACCGCCGGCTTCTCCCCTGGCCGAGACCGTGGCCAGATTGGTAAGGTTCGTGTTGGCCACGTCGCCGCCGGTGGCGCATCCGATGGCACCGCCTGCATAATATGAACCAGCCGTCACTGTCAAGCCGGATGCCGGAGCGGTGACAGACATGTTCTCCACGGTGAACGCGGCAAACTGGTCGAACTTCTTGAGCGTGGCGATATCGCCAATTTTCACCACACTGTTGAGCAACCCAGCTACCGTTGTCGGTTGCAGATTGCCGGCGATGCCACCCGCGTAGGAGCCCGTGGCCGTGACCGATTCAAGGCCTTCTATGGTGGTGGAGCGCTGCTGAGGGAAGTCACGAGGATTGTTGTACTTCCAGAACGTAAGGTTCTTGAGATGATCCTGTGAGGAGTCGCCGATCACCGTGCCCGATCCTTCGCCCACGAGACCGCCCGCGTAATCGCCACCAGCCTTAACGGTGAGGGAGCCCTTCATCTGCGTGCCGAGAATCACAGAAGGATTCACACCGACGATGGACAGCAGTTCTCCCGCACCACTACCGCTGCCGCTCAGCAATTTGGCCACAGCCTTAGTGAGCTGTTTCAACAGCGATGCATTCGTGGTATCGTCCGTACCGAGTTCCAGGCCCCATCCCACGGAGGCGAATCCGGTGAATCCTCCGGCGTGGGATTTATCAGTAGACACGGCAGCCGTGGCTGAAATCGTATTATTGACCGCGTAGGCATTGGCCATCGCGCCGCTAAATCCACCGGCATAGTCCGTGGCAGATACAGTGACCTTGCCATCGCCGTCGACGGTCAGGCCACTGTTTTCGATGAGGCTCTGCGGACGCAGCGCAGACAGCAAGTCGACGCCAAGCGAGTTAATCAGACCGCCCACGTTGCCGTTGCGACTTATTCCGGCAAAACCACCGGCATATTGCGTTGCCCGCACGGTGAAACCATTCGTGCTCGTCACCGAAGAGTTCTCAATGATTGCACCAATCTGTGCACCGACAAAGCCGCCGGCCTGCGGGTTGTCCTTGTTGCCGATCACCACGTTCTCTTTGAACCCGTTCACCGAACTATTCGAGATAACCGGGTTGTAGTAGCCAACCGGAATCAAGGCATTCAGCCCGAGCGTGCCGGACAGCAACCAGTCCACCAAATCGCCCAGCCCGAGGAACGGGATGACACCCAAGATCTTCGAGAGTACATTGGTGAGCGCTCCTACGATGCCGGAGACTGCATCGTATCGGGTTGCGCCCTCAACATATCCCACGAAACCACCGGTCATACGGCTTACGCTAGATACCGAAACATCTGCTACCTCGCAGTCCGTAACCTTGGTGTCCCCGTAGATACGGCCGGCAAATGCACCCGTGGCGAGGTTGGAAGGATTGTCTTTGTGCAGGGTGAGCAGACCTTGAAGATTGAGGTCAAGATCTACTTGTCCTAATGTCAATAGTTTTAACGCCTTCAACAGTGTGTCGAGCAGTAATCCCACTGCCGAAGTGAGCATACCGAGCAAGGTCGGCGGAATATACGATTCACTCGTATGATTCGTCACCGACACATCCTGCAGCTTGAGGTTCGACACCACGGCCGTACCGGCGCTGCCCAGACTGTTGCTGTTCATCACGGTCTTGTTCGTGATCGAGGCGAAGAAGCCGATACCCTGCTGCTTGCTGACATCCAGCTGGTCGCCTTTGACATTAGAGACCATATCTTTCTGATTGACGACCACATGGCTGATGACCGGCCGAGCTGCGGTAGCGTGAACCACGCTTGCGCCATCGACCCCAACAGCCTTCCACAGGCTGGCTTCGGTGTCGCCGTCATTGGAGACTGCACCGAGCATAGTGCCGGAGAACATGAGCGGAGTCCACTCGGTGTTGTTGGTATCTGCCGCGTTCTTGGACAGGTCGATGTCACGGAAGATCAGGTAGTTGGCGTCTGCGGAATAGGTCAGGCCGGTGTTGGCAGCGGAGTAGTCCGTTTGCGTGCCATCAGCACCCACGCCGTAATACTTGGTGCGGGTCCTGTTGACGCTTAACGCCGTGCATGCCAGCAGTGGACTGTCGTGGTCGGAGGCATCAGTATCGCGCAAAATATCTGAATCGGAGAGATCGGCGTCACCGGCGTATTCGGAAGACGGCGTGCCGTCCACCCACTGATAATTGAGGGGTCCTTGTTGCGTGCAAGTCTGCGTGACCTTGTTGATGCGGCCAATAACCTTCTTGCCAGAACCAATCGCACGCAGCTGCTGCTCGTTACCAATCAGGATGTAGGTCTTGCCGTTGATCTCCTTGGTGACCTGACCCTCAAAGTCACGGCCGCCAAGCGCCGTCGCGGCGACCTGCACATCGGCCTTCGCCGGCGATTGATCCGTCGCATTTGAGGAATCGTTCTTGGCATCTTGAGAAGAAGCATCGTTTGGAGCCTGCGTTTGGGCTCCATCATTAGCGGAATTGCCAGCGGTAGCTTCTGCTGAGTCGTCCTGAGGCAAACGGAACTGCAGGTCTGTCATATACCCAACGTT
>ENA-UPWS01001394-UPWS01001394.1-human-gut-metagenome-genome-assembly--contig:-NODE-1394-length-14102-cov-6.302888_pt1 | contig 14102 bp, 10 predicted proteins | sample MGYA00250054_ERZ773384 | MGnify/ENA primary metagenome ERZ773384 (study PRJEB29103, sample SAMN06111979) | human gut metagenome | biome: human gut; feature: ankylosing spondylitis patient; material... | reverse complement strand
GAAAATAATGACTGAGTTTTCGGATTTGAATCTATGCCCAATTAACAACCGTCAGGGAATTGTAATTGATGGTGAAGATTCAAAGGTTATTTGCAAAGACTAATTTGAAAATTCCAGTTTGTCAATTACAAGTGACATTGAAAGAGTCAGCCCATTCAAGGTGCTGGCTCTTTCAAAAATTCCATTCTAATAAATTGCATGATAACTTAGAGTAAAAATGAATACCCATTAGCCGGAAATGAATAGAAAATGAATAAAAGTGTGGTGTTTCGTATAATTATGAGTTAGTATGCATCAGACACACTTTTGTAAAAAGGGAGATATTTTTTTGCATTTCACTGATAAGAGTGTTACAATACGAATGTTATTAAATTTTCGAGGAGGTTTACTTATGGACAAGAAAACAACAGGAATCGTTTCCTACATCACGCTTATCGGCTGGCTGATTGCATTCTGCGCCGGTGACAAAGAGGGTGCAAAATTTCATTTAAACCAGTCACTGGTGTTATACCTTGCATCACTGATCAACAGCATTATTATTTCGCGCATTCCGATCTGTGGATGGGCTGTCAGCGGCATTCTCTCCATTGTATTCTTTATTTTCTGGATCATGGGATTAGTATATGCCTGCAAAGATGAAGAAAAAGAGCTTCCACTTTTAGGAAGTATTAAGATTTTAAACTAAGATATTAAAAAAAACATTATTATGTAAAAACCCGGCTTTAAGGTTCATGACCCCAAAGCCGGGTTTCTTTTTTTGTGCACAGACCTGCCTGCTAAAACAGGCAGTCTGCTATCTTATACGATTTTCTTATACCTCTACGGTAATTTTGTCTAAGTGCCAGATATCATCCACATACTCCTGGATCGTACGGTCAGAGGAGAATTTACCGGCATGTGCGATATTTAAGATTGCACTCTTTGCCCAACCTTCTTCATCTTTGTATGCTTCCATGACGCGTTTCTGTGCTTCTGCATAAGAACGGAAATCTTTTAAGATGAAATAGGTATCTGCAAACTGTGTACACTGTGTATTGAGCAGTGAATTGTAAAGGTCACGGAACAGCTCAGGATCGTTCGGTGAATAGAATCCGTTGATCAGCTGCATCAGCACCTTGCGGATATCCTGATCCGTATTAAAGATCTGCATTGGATCATAGTCACGGTTTCTCTCATGTGCAATGACTTCATCGGAACTCATACCGAAAATAAATGCATTTTCTTTGCCGACTTCCTCTACGATCTCAACATTTGCACCATCCATCGTTCCGAGCGTCAGCGCACCGTTTAACATAAACTTCATATTACCGGTTCCGGATGCCTCTTTACTTGCAGTAGAAATCTGCTCACTGACGTCTGCTGCCGCAAAGATCCACTCTGCGATCGATACACGGTAGTCTTCAATAAATACAACTTTGATCTTGCCATTAATGCTTCTGTCATTGTTGATGACATCTGCAACATTGTTGATCAGCTTGATTGTAAGTTTGGCGTTCTTATAGCCCGCTGCTGCCTTTGCACCGAAAATAAAGGTTCTCGGATAGAAATCCATATCCGGGTGCTCTTTTAATTCATTGTACAGGTACATAACATGCAAAATGTTGAGCAACTGACGTTTGTATTCATGCAGACGTTTTACCTGCACATCAAAGATAGAACGTGGATCTACTTCGATACCATTATGCTCTTTGATATATTTTGCAAGGCGCAGCTTGTTCTGATATTTGATATTCATGAACTCCTGCTGTGCTTTCTTATCAGTTGCATAAATCGCCAGCTTTTCAATATGGGCAAGATTTGTGATCCAGTCATTTCCGATATGCTCACTTACCCAGTCTGCAAGCAATGGATCACCATGCATTAAGAATCTACGCTGCGTGATTCCGTTCGTCTTGTTGTTGAACTTCTGCGGGAATAACTCATAAAAATCATGAAGCTGCTCATTCTTTAAAATCTCTGTGTGGAGTTTTGCCACACCGTTTACAGAATATCCTGCTGCGATCGCAAGATGTGCCATCTTTACCTGACCATCATAAACGATTGCCATACGTGCAACTTTACCGTTATCTTCCGGAAACTCTGCCTGGATCTGTAAAATAAATCTGCGGTTGATCTCCTCAACGATCTGATAGATACGCGGAAGCAGCCTTGAGAATATCTCGATCGGCCATTTTTCAAGTGCCTCAGCCATGATCGTGTGGTTGGTGTATGCACAAGTCTTTGTTGTGATCTCCCATGCCTCATCCCAGCTCAATCCCTCTTCGTCAAGTAAAATACGCATAAGTTCTGCCACTGCAACAGTCGGATGTGTATCATTTAACTGGAATGTTACCTTCTCCGGCAGCTTGTGGATATCATCATGATGTTTTTTGTAACGTGCCAGCGCACGCTGTACACTTGCTGATACAAAGAAATACTGCTGTTTTAAACGAAGCTCTTTTCCTGCGATATGATTATCATTCGGATAAAGTACTTCCACTAAGTTGCGGGCAAGATTTTCCTGCTCTACTGCCTTGTGGTAATCTCCCTTGTCAAAGGAATCTAACTCAAAGCACTCCATCGGCTCTGCATCCCAGATCATTAAGGTATCTACCACATGATTGCCATAACCTACGATCGGCATATCATACGGTACCGCTAAAACAGACTGGTAATTTTCCTGTATAAAACGTGTTTTTCCCTCTTCTGTCACTTCTGCACGGACATAACCGCCGAATTTAACTTCATAGGAATACTCCGGACGGCGAAGTTCAAACGGATATCCATTCTTTAACCAGTTATCCGGCACTTCCACCTGAAAACCGTCTTTGATCTTCTGTTTGAACATTCCGTAACGGTAACGGATACCGCAGCCGTAAGCTGCGTATCCAAGTGTTGCCAGTGACTCCATAAAGCAGGCTGCAAGACGTCCGAGTCCGCCATTTCCAAGTGCCGGATCCGGCTCCTGATCCTCGATCTCATCTAAGTTCAGACCGATCTCCTCAAGTGCCTCTTTGACCTCTTTGTACATTTTTAAATTGATCATGTTGTTGCCAAGCGCACGACCCATTAAAAACTCCATGGACATGTAGTAAACCATCTTGGGATCCTGTTTGTCAAACGCTTTCTGTGTGGCAAGCCAGTCATCAATAATGACATCTTTTACCGTGTAGGAAACTGCCTGAAAAATCTCCTGCTGTGACGCCTCATCTAACGTTTTGCGGTAAAGATTCTTTACATTTTCTTTTACATCCTCAATAAACGCTTCTTTGTTGAAAACATTTTCCTTCATCTAGTTTTCTCCTTTTTTGACTCCGAGCAATACTTTTTCCCCATTGATGTTCCATTCTTTGCAGTAGATTCCGTTTTCTCCGGAGTCAAAAGAATCAGCTTCTGCTACAACCTCAGTACCTAAAACATCACCCATGATGTCATTTTCGTACTTATTAAAGATGTCGGCTACTTTTTCATCTGCATGATAGTAAATGGAAATTTTATCCATAACCTCAAATCCTGCTTCCTTACGCATGGTCTGAATCTTACTGATGATCTCGCGGACAAATCCTTCCTCTACCAGTTCCGGCGTCAGGTTTGTATCAAGTACGACAGTCACGGTATTATCGCCCTCTGTCACATAACCTTCCATCTGTGTCATGGTGATTAAAAGATCTTCCTCAGATAATTTTACATCATCACTAACTGACGGAAGTGTAAGTACACCGTCTGCCTTTAATTCAGCCATTGCCTTGTTTCCGTCTAACTCTGCAAGTGCTTTCTGGATCTGTCCTAAGAACTTGCCATATTTCGGTCCGACAGTACGAAGCTGTGGTTTGAACGTATAACTTGTATATGCACTGACATCCTCTGTGAAGTTTACTTTCTTCACATTTAACTCATCCTCGATGATCTCCACAAAATATTCTGGCAGTACATTCGGTGCTTTGACATACATATTTCCGATTGGCTGACGATTCTTGATATTTGCAGAGTTACGGCACGCACGACCCATAACAACGATCTTTAAGACCTCATCCATATTTTTCTCTAAATCTTTGTCGATCCATGCATCATTGACAGCCGGGAAGTCGCACAGATGGATGCTCTCCGGTGCCTCTGTATTGATGGAACGCACCAGATTCTGATAAATCTCCTCTGTCATGAACGGGATCATCGGAGCAGCGGCCTTGCAGATCTCAACTAATGCTGTATAAAGTGTCATATATGCATTGATCTTATCCTGCTCCATGCCTTTTGCCCAGAAACGGTCACGGCTTCTTCTGACATACCAGTTACTCATATCATCCACGAACTCATCAAGTACCTTTGCAGCTTCCGGAATGCGGTAATTTGCAAGGTTCTCATCTGTTCCTTTGATCGCAGAATTCAGTTTGGATAACAGCCATTTATCCATAACGGATAATTTCTCATAATCTAAAGTATATTTCGTTGCATCAAACTGGTCGATGTTTGCATACAACACGAAGAATGCGTAAGTATTCCACAGAGTACCCATGAATTTGCGCTGTCCTTCCTGTACCAGCTTACCGCTGAAACGTTTCGGGATCCACGGTGCACTGCTTGTATAGAAATACCAGCGGATTGCATCTGCACCGTAAGTCTCTAATGCATCAAACGGATCTACTGCATTTCCTTTGGACTTACTCATCTTCTGTCCATTCTCATCCTGTACATGGCCAAGAACGATAACGTTCTCGTAAGGCGCTTTGTTAAATAACAGTGTAGATTCTGCCATCAGGGAGTAGAACCATCCTCTTGTCTGGTCAACTGCCTCAGAGATAAACTTCGCCGGGAACTGTTTTTCAAATACATCTTTGTTCTCAAATGGATAGTGATGCTGTGCAAATGGCATTGCTCCGGAATCGAACCAGCAGTCGATTACTTCCGGTACACGATGCATTTCTTTGCCACAGTCCGGGCATTTGAAGGTAACTGCATCAATATACGGACGATGAAGTTCTACCTTTGCATCCTCCGGATTTCCGCTTCTCTCTGCGAGTTCTGCGCGGCTTCCGATACACTCCTGGTGACCACACTCACACTCCCATACCGGAAGTGGTGTTCCCCAGTAACGGTTACGGGAAATACCCCAGTCCTGGATATTCTCAAGCCAGTCACCAAAACGTCCTTTTCCGATGGACTCCGGAATCCAGTTTACAGTGTTATTGTTGCGGATCAGGTCATCTTTGACTGCAGTCATCTTGATGAACCAGGATTCTCTTGCGTAGTAGATGAGCGGTGTGTCACATCTCCAGCAGTGTGGATATTCATGTTCAAACTTCGGCGCATCAAATAATAATCCTTTTTCATCGAGATCTTTTAATACCATAGGATCGGCTTTCTTTACAAAAATACCGGCATATGGTGTTTCTTTTGTAAGCTCACCTTTTCCATCTACAAGCTGTACAAATGGAAGGTCATATTTTCTTCCGACAGCGGCATCATCTTCACCGAATGCAGGTGCGATATGAACGATACCGGTACCATCTGTCATGGTTACATAGGTGTCACATACAATGTAATGCGCTTTTTTGTGCTGTTTTTCAATGATCTCTTTTGCACAGTCAAATAACGGCTCATACTCTTTGTACTCTAAATCGCTTCCTTTATAAGTCTCTAATACTTCGTATGCCTTTGTTCCCTCTGGTGCATCCTTGTCAGGCAGTTTGCCAAGTACCGTGTCAAGCAGTGCCTCTGCCATATAATAGGTATATCCGTCAACCGCTTTTACTTTGCAGTAAGTCTCTTCCGGGTTCACACAGAGTGCGACGTTAGACGGCAGTGTCCAAGGAGTCGTAGTCCATGCAAGGAAATATGCATCCTCTCCGATTACTTTAAAACGTGCAACTGCAGAGCGCTCTTTGACCGTCTTATAACCCTGCGCAACCTCCTGAGAAGATAACGGGGTACCGCAGCGTGGGCAGTAAGGAACAATTTTGAATCCTTTGTATAAAAGGTTTTTATTCCAGATTTCTTTTAATGCCCACCACTCGGACTCAATAAAATTGTCATCGTAAGTAACATATGGATTGTCCATATCAGCCCAGAAACCAACGGTCTTTGAGAAATCTTCCCACATTCCTTTGTATTTCCATACGGATTCCTTACATTTTTTGATGAAAGGCTCCATACCGTATTCTTCGATCTGCTCTTTTCCGTTTAAGCCAAGAAGTTTCTCAACCTCAAGTTCTACCGGGAGTCCATGTGTATCCCAGCCGGCTTTACGCGGAACGAATTTTCCTTTCATGGTCTGGTATCTCGGAATCATATCTTTGATCGTACGGGTCTCCACATGTCCGATGTGCGGCTTGCCGTTTGCAGTTGGCGGGCCGTCATAAAAGGTGTAGGTCTCTCCTTCCTTGCGGTGTTCCATGCTCTTCTTAAAGATGTCATTGTCATTCCAGAACTTCTCGATCTGTTTTTCTCTGTCTACGAAATTCAGATTCGCATCAACTTTCTTATACATTGTTAACCTCCATTGATTTAATAAAGAGTCGCTCGCGACTCTTTCGCGCCCGAGCGGTGCTGTTTACAGCAAACTTCTTCTCCGCGAAGTGCGCATCCCGCCCGGAGGGCTTTTTAATTCATAGGACGTAATTTCCTATGAATTAAAAAAACCCTCGTCCTGTATATAGGACGAGGGCTTAATTACTTCGTGATACCACCTGATATACAAATGTACACGGAACTAATAAACTCCGGATACACGTTCCCTGTAACGCAGGAAATGCGTCAGCGCTTACTCTGTCACGGAAAATCCCAGTCGTGATCTGCCTTGACCATTTCAGACTGCGGCTTGGAAGTGATTTTCATTCAGCAGATACTCGCACCGGTTTCCACCTGCTCCGGCTCTCTGTTGCTTTTCCTGATGAACTACTGTCTTCGTCATTGCCTTTTACCAAAAATCTAGTCTTTAGTATAGACTCGGAAAGTGAGAATGTCAAGAGGGCTTCATGCTTTTCACAGAGCACGTTTTTTCACATCTGCGATCACGTTTAAAAACCGCTCCTTCATCTGTGCCTCTAACAGTTTTACATCCATGTCACTGCCCGTACACGGTACAAATCCTCCAGCCATCGATGCGTGGCCGCCGCCATTGCCAATTCCTTTCAGTGCCTCCGCCACAATCTTTCCTGCATCGAGCATACTCTTTTCACTGCGCACGGAAAGTTTGATTCCGTCTGACTTTCTCGAATACACGACGGAAAATGACACTTCTTTTAAAGCAAGCATGAAATCGGATATATTTGCAATGACCGGACAATCCTTACCAGTATTGCAGAAACTGATGTCATCATATACTTCAATACTTGAAATCGCACTCGAATATGCCATCAGATCATCAAAACACAGATTACTGTTTTCTAACATATGGATGACCTCATAATCACATTCATCAAACATCCGGTAGAGCATCTCAATATCGAGTTTTGACACTCCACGGCTCAGATTATTGGTATCGATCCGTACACCGTATGTCAGAGTCGTGGCGATTCTTCTATCCATCGGGATATTATTTTCAAAGAAATACTGTGCAACGATCGTCGCACATGCTCCCACTTCCGGCCGGATGTCTTTAAACCGGTATGGAAACTTTTCATTTTCCGGATGATGATCGATGCAGATGATCTCGTCCCCCGTAATGTCAACGATGTTTGAATTACCCTTTTGTGCATCCACAAGGATCACTTCATCCTCATCTGTCAAAATGGTACTAAGATCCTCCACATTCAAAAGTTCGATCTCCATCAGTTCACGCAGCTTGTCGGTACTGTAACGGTCTATTTTTCCTTTATAACAGATCGTGGAAGAAATTCCATTGTGCTTTAACAGCTCCTGGATCCCAAGCGCACTCGCAATGGCATCCGGGTCAGGGAAATTATGCGTCTGGATATACACATGTTTTCGGTTGATCTGTTTTAGTAGTTCTTGTAATTTTGTCATATTAATCCTCTAAAATATGTTTCTGCCACCCGTTTTGTCACAAGTTCTGAAAATGACTGTATTTTATACTGTGCTTCCGGTACGATTCCAAAACCGTATGCGGCATGAATAAATCCAACGCCAGCTTTTCTGCTGGCATCATAATCTCCCTGGATATCACCCACATAGACCGCTTCGTCTAAATGATTCCGGTCTGCCAGAAGTCTGATATTATCACCTTTCTGTAAAAGATTATTTCCGTAACATTCGATATCGGAAAAATAATCCCAGAAATGATAATGATCCAAAAATGCCTCAATGTAACCTTTCTGGCAGTTGCTTACAATGTAAAGTTCATATGTCTTTTTTAATTCTTTGAATGTATCCTCAAGATCCGGATAAAGCACTCCGCCATGTTCTCTTAAATAATCGTTCTCGATCCTGCAGCACTCCGCTAAAAGTGTCTCCTGCTCTTTCTCAGAAATTTCCGGGAATAACAGTTTTGCGATCACATCCATGGTCTTTCCCATAACACCCTTGATATCGGCTTCTGTGAGTGCCTTATTTAACCTTCCATCCTGACGGATCGCTTCATTCCAGGATTCTGCCACATTGGCGGCTGAATCCCAAAGTGTGCCATCCATATCAAAAATAATTCCCTGTTTTTTCATATAAGTCCCCATTCCTGCGTGTAAAAATTCTCATTTTTCACACGATTCTGCTTCATTTATTTTAAATCGTAAACGCTGGCATATTTTTTTTCAAAATAACGCACCAATGGCTCTGCTGATACTTCTTTTCCACACACATTTGCAATCACTTCTTTTGGTGTGCGTGTGCTGCCATACCAGTGGATCTTTTCATTCAGCCATTTTGTGATTTCTTTGATTCTGCCCTCTTTTAAGATCTCATCTACCGGCCCTAACTCTTTTTCAAGCTCCTCTAAGTACATGCCGTCATAGATACTTCCTAACAGATAGCTTGGAAAATAGCCGAAGGAACCATCTGACCAGTGCATATCCTGTAAGATTCCCTCCGCATCATTTGCCGGAGTGATATCTAAATATTCCTTCATTTTCTGATTCCAGAGTTCCGGAAGTTTCGCAACCGGTACATTGTCACGAAAGATTGCCTTCTCCATTTCATAACGCAATATAATATGGAAGCAATAGGTCACCTCATCTGCCTCGGTACGGATCAGGCTGTTTCTGACATGATTGATCTCACGGTAAAACTCATCCAGAGAAATGTCCTTCATCTGCGGCATCAGTTCCTGCACTTTCTCATAGACAGGAATCCAGAAATTCTTATTGCGCCCTAAAATATTCTCATAAAAACGGGATTGGCTCTCATGCACGCCCATATAACGGCAGCTTCCTGCAGCCGTGTTGTCATATTCCGGATTGACATTCTGTTCAAAAATCGCATGACCACCCTCATGGATAGCCGAAAACATGGCAGAAATCGGATCATGTTCATAATAATGATTTGTCACCCGGACATCCTTGGAAGAAAAATTCAGTGTAAAAGGATGCTCTGTCTCTCCTACTGCACCGGCATCTTTGGAAAATCCGATGTAGGAAAGCAAAAGATCCTGCACTTTTCTCTGATCATCCGGATCAAAATAAACATGGAATTTTGTATCATCCGGCTGTTTTGCGGCAAGTATTTTTTTCACAAGCGGAATCAGCGCTTCCTTTAGTTCACCAAACAGACGGTCAATCGTTGCAGAATCCATTCCCTCTTCATATTTATCTAACAATACATCATAAACTTCTTTGCCCGGATCCGTGTAACCTGCCATTTCTTTGGTAAGTGCAATCATTTTCTCCAGATGCGGTGCAAAAATGGAAAAGTCAGATGCATTTTTTGCATCTTCCCATGCATTTCCGGATTCTGCCTGCTCACGGACCATCACTTCATAACGGTCTTTTGGAATCCGTCTGTCTTTTTCCATATCGCGCTGCATGCGTGTCACGATAAATTTCATGGTATCTGACAGCTGTGCAAATTCTTCCGGTGTCTTTAAGGTCTCTAACATGCCGTAAAGTTCATCCGAAGTCGACATCGCAAAGCTCTCGGTTGAAAAATAAGTCAGTGCATCGATATGTCCTGCCTGCCCCAGTTTTGGTGCACAGGTTCTCATGTCCCAGTAAAGAAGCGTATTGATATGTTCATATTTTTTCATTTTATCGAGATACTGCTCGAATTGTTCTAATGTTTTACTCATAGTCGTCCTCCATTTTCAGAACGACGCCGGTCTGGCGTGTTACATTCCGTTCTTTCTGTTCCATATTAACACAGGACACCTGACCTGTCACTTATTTTTAGTATAACCAAAAACACCACGAACATGCGATTTTGCATGTCCATGGTGTTTTTCATAACAATCAGTCTGCCCGTAGTGCGTGCAATCTGTTTTTTCATCGGAAACCCTGACGCAACTACTTATTTTACCTCTACTGTCCAGCCATATTTATCCGGCAGTCTGCCCCACTGGATTCCGGTTAAGGTATCATATAATTTCTGTGTCAGTTCACCGATCTTGAAATCGTTGATCGTTACAACATCATCTTTGTAGCGGAGTTCTCCGACAGGGGAGATAACTGCTGCAGTACCTGTTCCGAATACTTCCTCAAGTGTGCCATCATGTCCGGCTTTCATCAGATCATCTACGGAAAGTCTGGTCTCATTTACTTTATAACCCCAGTCTCTTAACAGATGGATCATGGAATCTCTTGTGACACCCGGAAGAACAGTTCCCTCGATCGGTGCTGTGTAAATCTCGCCTGCGATCTTGAACATGATGTTCATGGTTCCAACTTCCTCTACATATTTACGATGTTCACCATCTAACCAGAGTACCTGGGAATATCCCATCTTCTCTGCTTTAACCTGTCCTAAAATAGAACCTGCGTAGTTACCACCGCATTTTGTAAATCCGGTACCACCTTTTACGGCACGAACCAGTTCATCCTCAACTAAGATCTTAACCGGGTTGATTCCCTCTGCGTAGTAAGCGCCAACCGGGCAGCAGATAATCATAAACTTATAAGCAGATGCCATATGTACGCCGAGTGCAGCTTCTGTTGCAAACATAAACGGACGGATGTAAAGAGATGTCTCCGGCTCTGATGGAACCCAGTCCTCTTCTACCTTTACCAGTGCTTTTACCGCCTCAACAAACATATCAACCGGGAGCTCCGGCATGCAGAGTCTTGCGTTAGAGTTGATCATTCTCTTTGCGTTCATCTCCGGACGGAATAACTGGATCTTACCCTCTGCGGTACGGTATGCTTTCATACCCTCGAATGTTTCCTGTGCATAATGTAACGTTACACATGCCGGATCCATGGTGATCGGTCCTTCCGGAACGATTCTTGCATCTTTCCAGCCCTCTTCCTTTGTCCAATCCATAACAAACATATAGTCTGTCATATATTTTCCAAATCCAAGATGTTTCTGATCTGGTTTTTCCTTTAAATGTTCTCTTTTTTCAAATCTGATATCCATAACATATGCCTCCGACTCTCTATCGTTTTTTTCTGACCCTCATTATGATACTTTCTTTTTTGAGTGTCAAGATTATTCCAAAGGCTTATATTCATCATTACTTAAACTCATAATAATATTTATTTTTTATAATCATGCGTTATGATGCTGTCATAAAATCATCCCGTAATTTTTGCCTTTGAAATGTACTAGTTCTGCTCTGCAATTACCTTTTTTAAAGGAATCCAGATAACAAATGCAAGCACGCTTCCAATTGCCGCCGTAATAAGCTGTGTCACGGAAAATGTTGTCTGGAACACTGCCATCTTTGGAACCATTGCTTCCGGAAGCAGGGACGGAATCAGAACCAGTGCAATCACGACTCCCATAAATAATGCCTTTACAATGCTGCCGGCTGCCATACCTGCGATCAGACCTGCATTGCCTTTGATTTTCTTTGCAATCAGACTAACTGCAACTACAAGAATGATATTTCCGATCATAACGCATGGGATGATCGCCGGGATCGCTGACATGATCGGGCTTCCTGTAATCAGGAATGATGTGACCGGTGTGATCACAGATAAAATAATTCCGCATGCCATTCCTGCACCCAGTGCCGCAATGATCAGACATGCATTGATGATCGGTCCTGTGATGTACACACTTGTGTTTTTAAAGAACTGGCTCACGATACAGATTGCCAGTAACACTGCTGTTGTTGTGATTTGTTTCGTTGTGATTTTCATAAATCCTCCTTTGTTTTGCGGAGCAAAATGCCTGCTATGCCGCCTTTGCATAGCATGTGCCCTTGCAGGAGCAATGCCCAACACATTGGGCAGGATTTTCCTCCTTTGTTTTGTACAATTTTCGCAACCATCATAGTACAACACTTATGAAAAGTCAATTTTCCGTACACGGCTCACTCTGCCCCCGCAAACAACCGCAATTTTCTCTTGTCATTTAAACCAGGGAATTTTATAATAAAACCAACATATAAATATTTCGTATAAATATAAGGAGATTACGTTATGCATACATTTCAACCTATGACAGCAGATATGATGGAATTTGATCCATTTACAAAGATTGGAAAAGAATGGGCGCTGCTCACCGCAGGTTCCAAAGAAAAAGCAAACACCATGACCATAAGCTGGGGCGGTGTCGGCATCTTATGGGGCAAAAACGTTGCCTTTGTATTTGTCCGCGACTCCAGATACACCAAAGAACTGATCGACAAAAATGAATTCTTTTCTCTCAGCTTTTTATCTGAAAAATACCGTGATGCATTAAATTACTGTGGAAGTCACTCCGGCCGCGACGAAAACGATAAGATCTCAGCAGCCGGTTTAACCCTTACCTCCCGCCACAGCATTCCGTTCATCGATGAGGGAAATATGATCCTGCTGTGTGAGAAAATGTCCGCAACGCGACTGACTGAGGATTCCTTCCTGATGCCAGAGATTGCGCAAAAATGGTATGCAGATCATGATATGCACACGATGTATATTGCGGAGATCATTGATATTCTGGCAAGATAAGAAAAACAGGCAGGTGGGAGTTCATATACGAAAACTCCTGCCTGCCCGTTTTATGTTTTTCAGATATATAATCTCTTAATCATTTTTTGTTCCATACATTCTAAAATACTCATCCGCCTGCTGCATAGATATGTTTAATTTATCCTGCAATCTTTTTATAATACCCTTTTTCGGTATGTTCATTTCGAGACACATTTCTATCATTCCCTCTGCTTTGCCACGAACTTCTCCACGCGCTTCGCTCTCCGCAATTAATTCTTCAATCGCCTGACACATCTCTATCCCCTCCTTTTCCTCTGATATCTTAATTGGTGTCTTCGTGATGGTTTTTATAACTCTGGCTGCATTCATTTCTATACTTTTATGGGTATCTGTCCTCAAAAAATCCAGCAGTTTTTCTTTATTATTAGAGTACTTGATATATCCCATAACCTCTCTCATACTTGTTGAAAATTTGTTCAGTTCTTCTTCCGTAAGTTTTGCCGGATCGATCAGGTGTATCCTGTAGTTCTCCACATAACTTAAAATTTCCATATCCCTTATCGGCATCATTTCATGTAAAGATAACGGTCCGTCCCATTCCTCTGCCCCAAAATGAATCACAAGTGTGATAACTGGTTTAATGTGATCTTCCTTTAAAAATCCCGATAAATATTCTCCACCGGTTTTTCCTGAATAATCTTTTTGGCTCCGTCGGTGCCCTGCCGCTATATCTGACACTTGTTTTCCATATTGTAAGGCATCATAGATAGCGTTTCTGACCGGCATTGCATAATGGACATCTGTCTGATTCTCAACCCCTAATAAAACATACGACATCTTTTCATCCTGTTTGATGACTGCTGCTTTTAAAACATCACGGTATTTTTGCAGTGCATCTTTTTTACCCACTGCCGATGTAGCAGTGTCAATCTCTGTAAGTCCTGCCGGATCGATCACCTTTTTTCCACCATAGATAAGATAATTAAACGCATCTGCAAATATAGCATTCTCCCGCATATACTCTTTTGTTACAATATCAACCGTCCCCATTCATTTCTCCTCCTTTGTTTAATCCGGAAGCAATTCGTGGTTTTCAAGAATTCTACCTGCTTATATGTGTGAATGATAAAAGCATTGGAAATTCTTAAGTTGACTGTATAACTTTTT
>ENA-UPWS01001391-UPWS01001391.1-human-gut-metagenome-genome-assembly--contig:-NODE-1391-length-14131-cov-5.231820_pt1 | contig 14131 bp, 7 predicted proteins | sample MGYA00250054_ERZ773384 | MGnify/ENA primary metagenome ERZ773384 (study PRJEB29103, sample SAMN06111979) | human gut metagenome | biome: human gut; feature: ankylosing spondylitis patient; material... | reverse complement strand
AAACCGTTTTTCTGCAATTCTTTAACTACATGTGAACCAATATAACCGGCACCGCCGGTAACCAGAACATTCATCATTCAATCTCCTTAGTTCTTACTGACAATAGTCTGTAAATATGCTAAAAACTTATCCTTCAGATCAGGACGCTTCAGCGCCATTTCCACCGTCGCCTCCAAAAAGCCCTGTTTATCGCCGACATCATAACGACGTCCTTCAAAATTATAAGCATACATCTTCTGCAGTTTAGCCAGCTCCTTCAATGCGTCCGTCAGCTGGATCTCATTACCGCGTCCCGGCTTGGTAGCCTCCAGGATCGGGAACACCTCGGGATTGATGATATAACGCCCCAAAACAGCCAGCCGCGAAGGCGCTTCCTCAACGCCCGGTTTCTCGACCATATCGCTGACCGTAAAGGTGCGCGGTTCGGCCGTAGGCTCGGACGCTACGATACCATAAGACGATACCTTTTCCTGCGGCACCTCCTGTACGCCCAAAACACTGGCCCCGGTTTTATCATAAACATCCATCAGCTGTTTCAGCGCCGGTACTTCACCGTCTACTACATCGTCGCCCAAAAGCACCGCAAAAGGCTCATCGCCGATAAACTGCTTCGCGCATAAAATAGCATGCCCCAATCCGCGCGGCTCTTTCTGGCGGATATAGTGGATCCGGATATCAGAGATCTTTTTGACCATCTCCAGCTCCTGCGCTTTACCGCCGGCCGCAAGGTTCAATTCCAGCTCGATACTGCGGTCAAAATGATCCTCGATAGCACGTTTGCTGCGCCCGGTAATGATCAGAATATCTTCTATTCCCGAAGCAAGCGCTTCTTCAATAATATACTGGATCGTCGGCTTATCAACGATCGGCAGCATCTCCTTCGGTGTAGCTTTAGTAGCAGGCAGAAAACGCGTGCCTAATCCGGCCGCCGGAATAACAGCCTTGCGTACTTGTTTGATTGCAGTCATCTGTATCACTCTTTCTCCACTTGAACAGGAAATAAATTTTTAGATAAACACTTACCTTGATTGCCGCCAGCACCGATCAGACGCGGGCTCTGTCAGGCTTCTTCGCCGCCGATCAGTTCCAGCAGTTCCGCTGTTTTTTCAGCCAGCAGCTTTTTATCGCCTCTGGTCTCAACATTCAGACGCATCACCGGCTCTGTATTGGAAACACGCACATTGAAACGCCATTCGGAATAATCAATGCTCAGCCCGTCCAGCTTATCGACCTGACCGCCGGGCGCATATTCAGCCTCGATCGCCGCCAGTACGGCCGCTGAATCTTCAACCTTGCGGTTGATCTCGCCGCTGCAGGGAAATTTTTCCATCCGTGCTTCGACCAGCTCCGACAAAGTTTTACCGCTGGTACATAACAGCTCCGCCACCAACAGCCAGGGTATCATGCCGCTGTCACAGTAGGAAAAATCTTTAAAATAATGATGTGCCGACATTTCGCCGCCGTACAGCACCTCATTGGCACGCATACATTCCTTCATAAAGGCATGCCCGCTCTTGCAGCGCACAGCAACACCGCCAGCCGCATCCACAACCTCCTGCGTGTTCCAGGTCAGACGCGGGTCATACATGATCTTGGCGCCCGGCTGCTTGCGCAGAAATACCTCTGCCAGCAAACCGACTATATAATAGCCTTCAATAAATTCGGCTTTTTCATCAAACAAAAAGCAGCGGTCAAAATCGCCGTCCCAGGCCACGCCCAGATCAGCCTGATATTCGCGCACCAGTTTTGCCGTAGCCTCGCGATTTGGTACCAAAAGCGGATTAGGCACCCCGTTCGGGAAAGTCCCGTCAGGTATTTCATTGATCTTGATAAATTCAAAAGGCAGATATTTGGCCAGCTCGTTCAAGACCGGGCCGGCGCCGCCGTTCCCAGGGTTAGCCACTATCTTCAGCGGTTTCAGCGCCTTGATGTCGATATATCCCAGCAAATGCTCGATATATTCCGGCATGATATCATAACGTCTTACAGCACCCTCCGTCTTGCCCGGCACCTTGACATGAGGAAAATCCTTACTGTCGACCACCATATCAGCGATCTCCATCAGTCCCGTATCGGCCGAGATCGGTCTGGCTCCTCGGCGCACGAGCTTCATCCCGTTATACTCTGCCGGATTGTGACTGGCCGTTACCATGATCCCGCCGTCAGCGTCCAGATGTGCCGTCGCGAAATAAATCATCTCCGTACCGCACTGCCCGATATCGATCACATCACTGCCGCCGTGCCGCAGCCCTTCCGTCAAAGCATCGACCAGCTCGCGCCCGCTCAAGCGTATATCATGCCCGACCACAACTTTTTCAGCTGCAAACATCGCCGCAAAAACGCGCCCTACCCGATAAGCCATCTCCGCATTGACCTCTGTCGGCACAACGCCGCGCACATCATATGCTTTAAACGCTTTCTTAGTTAATTCCATATTTCTCCGCTCCCCTATATCTTTCTGCAATTATCTGAAAACATGATAATTATTACTTTCTACCTCCACAAAAAAACTCCTGCTTAAAAAGTTATTTTTAAGCAGGAGTGCGTTACATCGCATAATTATTTTCCCTTAAAATATCCTCGGCAAATTCACCCAGATACCAGCGCGCCACTGAAAAAAACGGCTGATAATTGCCATCTTCATCCGGCAGCAGGATACTTTCCGCCAGCAGCGGCAAAAACTCCTCCAGCACCGCTCCGCCAGCCAAAGCACTGTTTATCTCGTCCTCCAGTATCCTGATCAGCGCCAGTCTCATCCGCTGCAGCCGCGGCGCGTTCAGATTCAGCTCGCGGATCGTATTGCGCGCCTTGGCCTGCAGTTTTTTCGGACAGGAACTTTCGTCAACGATCATCTTACCGGTATGCTCCTGATAACGAAACAGCCTGACTGACGCCGGTATCTTCAGTGGGTTCAGTATCCGCTCGGAAATCGGTTTCCCGCCCTTTGGTACATCACAGCTCCGGTCATTCTTCCTGCTGGAATAACGCCATTCAGGGTCCGACACATAGGGCTGGCTGCCGCCATGGCAAACACCAAGCAGATTATGCCAGTCCAGGTGATAATTGTGTTTTTCAAGCTGTGTAGCTACTTTGGGGAAGAAATGCTCCACCCTGAAATCATCAACATTGTCCTCAAACTCAGCCAGCTTGATACTGATCTCACAATACGCGCATAAACCGTGCTGATCCTGCAGCAGCTGCTGCTTTACTTCGCGGTAGCCCCTGCGGTTGCGCCGGCGGAAATGCTCCCAGGTTTCGTCCGGAAACGCCTTCACATAACTGCGCAGGCGTTCGGGTGTAGCCGGAGATTTGTACACCCGTTTCATTTTTTCTTCCTCCTGAAAGACTTCATCCTGATTTCCGTATCAGCACGGACCAAAGCCGGTTCACACCCTTTAGACCATTCGTCCAGACGTTTGCGCAGCTCCCTGGCCTCGTCCGTATCCCATTTATCCTCGCTCACAAGCATCAGATACCTGTACAGGTCCTTCACGATCGGCAATGCCTGCGGGCGCGTGTCGACATTCTGAATATCCTTGAGCAGCTGAAAGCTTTCAGCGCCTAAAGAAAAGGCAGGTTTATCTATATTGATCAGATTATTGTCCCAGCGCAGTATACGGATAGCCTCAGCAGGGACCGTGCTCAGAACCTGCGGACTGTGAGTCGTCACAATAAACTGTACGTTGGGAAACGCCTTCCGCACATCATACACTACCGCCTGCTGCCAGGAAGGATGCAAATGCATATCGACTTCGTCGATCAGTACGATGCCCGGCGTTTCAAGAGCCGCCATGGCGCCAAGGTCAGGATTCAGCCGCACCATCCGGTACGCAAGATCTGCCGCCATACTGATCACGCTGCGGGTACCGTCACTCAAAGCCTCCAGCGGCAATACGCCCATCGTTTCATGCATAATGATCAGATTTTGAAAAGCAAAGCTGTAATCTATATCCGTCCAGCCCATACTGCCGATACAGGTAATGATCGCCTGACGCACAGCCTTCAGCACTTCCGTATACGGATTCTTTTCATCCTTTTTACCGCTCTCGGCCAGATAACGGTCAAATTCCATCGCGCTCATCGCCGCATATTTGAACCACTGCCCAAAAGTATTATATGATGACGAAGGCTCCATACAATCGACGTAGCCGCTGCCGCGCTCCAGACTGATATCCTTGCGCAGCTCGAACAGCTTATTATCCTTCCACATCCTGCTGGTACCATAATAAGCCATGACCGGCAAAATTATTTTACTGTCGTTGACCTCCCGCAGCGCCTTGACCATATGCCGCCCATACTCGCTCAAAGCCTTCGCATTCAGGATCGTCGTCCGCCCCCCGGCCGCCTTCAATTCTCTTTTCCAGGTGATCTTTTCGCCGTCAACAACGCCTTCTGCCCCGATCACAACGGGATACTGGCTTTTCATCCGCAGCACATGCTCCAAAGTCCTGCCTACAGTATCTTTGGTCTGGCGTACATCCGTATCACTGATCTGGTTGGCCTTAACACCGTCAAAGCACGCCAGATAAGGCCCTAAAGCTACAGCGACCGCATCTAGAATAGCTGTTTTGCCCTTACCGTTTTCAGCTACGATAACAGTCAGTTCTTTGTTGAAATCTATCTCAAAATTATCATAACAGCGGTAATTCTGCAAACATAAGCGACTGATATACATAGTACACCTCCAGAAGTATATTTTCTTTTATTATACCTTTTTTCAGTCGAATATGGAAATTTCTCTGCATTCTTTGTATAATAGATATATTATTTGAGAGTGAGAAGGTTTTAAAATGAATATTTTTCTCGTGATCGCTTTAGCAATGCTGCTGATCATCATCCTGCTGCGCCGCCACATCCCCATCGGTCCGGCGATCCTGGCAGGCGGCCTGCTGATCTGGGCTTTAGTAGCCCCTCAGTTCCATTATCTGGTCAGCGCCTTCACCACCACGCTTACCATGCAGCGCACCTACGACCTGATCCTGGCGCTCTATTTTGTCATGTGCCTGGAAATCGAGCTGCGTACAAGCGGCGCTTTAGACGGAATGATCCGAGCCCTGCAGCGCTTATTTGCCAGCGAAAAATTTACACTGGCCATTATGCCAGCTTTTCTCGGCCTGCTGCCTTCGCTGGGCGGCGCACGTTTTTCTGCGCCCATCGTCGAAGCAGCCAGCCGCAATACAGACCTGACCAAAGAACATAAAGCCGCCATCAATTTCTGGTTCCGGCATATCTTTGAATTTTCCAGTCCTATCATCCCCGGCATGATCATGGCCTGCAGCATCGCCGGCGTTGCCTTCAGCGACTTTATCGCCCACCTGTGCTGGCTGACCCTGCTGGCATTTGCCCTGGGCTGGCTGGTGCTCATCCGGCCGCTGGATATGCCCGCTAACAGCAATGTAGATGTCGATCCGGCCGAACGCCGTCAGGACATTATGAACCTGGTACTGTCGCTTTCCCCGGTCGTAATCAACTTCCTGCTGGTAGTTTTCTGCGACCTTAACGCCTCCACCGCTATGGCTCTGGTCACCTTCGCCATGATCCCGGTCCTGCGTATGACAAGCCGCGTCCTGAACATCAAAGAAGTTTTTACCGGCGCCTGCGACTGGAAAATGCTGATGAACGTTTTGTGCATTCTCTATTTTATCCAGATCCTGACCGATACCAACGTTCTGCATACCATCGTGGAAGATTTTAAAGCCTCGCCGCTGCCCGTACCTGTCATTATCGCCGCTATCTCCTTTATTATCGGCATCCTGACAGGTCTGTCACAGGGTCATGTAGCGATCGTTATGCCTATAGTAGCAGCCCTGTCGCCCGGCGACCTGAACCTGGCAGGCGTGGCCATGGCCTTCGGCGTAGCCGGACAAATGCTGACGCCGACCCATATGTGTTTTATCGTCACCCTGGATTATTTTAAAGCCGACTTCTTCAAGACCCTCAAACCGATGTTTATTTTAGAAGTCATGCTGCTGACAGTATTCAGCATCTATACCTGGTTCACCTGGTAACAGACCTTATCTATATAAAAAGGCCGGACTTAACAGTCCGGCCTTTTTTATTGGGTTTTATTGATTTTTATTTCTGGGCCGCCTTTACTTCCAGCGGTACAAAAACGAATTCGCTCAGCTTACCGTTTTTATCGAAACCATATACCGCGCGCACAGCCTGCTGCCTGCTGAAGCCTACAAGAGACGTCAGGCGGACGCCCTGGTCGAACCGCTCATAAACCGCAAAACGCACCGATTTCTGAATACCAAACTGTTCCTTCAGCTGCTTTTGCAAAGCGGCAAAATTAGCCGCCGTCATCTTCTCTGCCAGCTCCGGCACCATATCTACCTGCAGCTGCGTTACAGCCGCAGCATCGCCGCTGAGTACTGCCATAAACTTATCGGCCACCTTCTGCTGCCTGTTCAAGTCACTGCCATCTCCTGCCGCATAACACATACCACTCACCACCATCATCAGAGTTAATATCAATAAGATTACTGTCTTTTTCATTACCATCCAACCCCCAACATTTATTCTTCAGCCTCAGCTTGTTCAGGCTGCTGCCTGTCAGCAGTTTCTTCTATATATTTTTCTTTCAGCTGCGTATAATCAGCAGCCAGTTTCTCATAAGCAACATCACGCTTTTCATTATCAGCCTGCAAACGCCTGTTATCCTGCTCCAAAGCCGCCAGACGCTCCAGCACCCTGTTCAGTGTTTCCTGCTCAACGCCAGCCGCTTTGGCCGCTTCCTTCGCCTTGCGCTCTGCTTCCGGCAGCCTGTCCAGCGCTATGCTGATACCCATATTCATCATATGCTTGCTGCTGGTCGTCGATGCCCCGATACTCAGCATCGTCCGTTTGTCAGGGCGATAGAACCCGCCTACTGCCAGTGCCTGCTTGCCCTCATAACTGCCCATCGCCATTGCGAAATCCGCACGGCTGTTGGCGTTTTCAGGCTGCGGATGCAGACCTGCCAAAGCGGCGCTCAGTGCACCCACTTCCTTGATCTCGACTCCCATACGGTTGACCCTGCCGTCCAGCTCTCGCATATCACTCTGCATACCTTCAATGGCGCTGCCTACTTCTATCGTGCTGCCGTCCTCGCGTTTCAAGGTCACTTCGCCGCTGCCGATCGTGGTGCCGCTGGTCTTGGTGACTTCTTTCTCGTTGCCGTCAGCGTCTTTTTCCGTAGTCGTCGTTGTTTTGCTGACGCTGATACTGTCGCCGGTCATCGTGGTCGTGCCGCTGGTGTCTTTAGTAACCTTTCCGTCTTTGTCAGTTACCTTATTGCTTGTGCTCAGCGTCATGCCTTTTTCATTCGTGCCGAAGCTGCTTTCCTTCACCGTCACATTGTCTTTGCTGTCGGTCGTGGTTTTGCTGGTCGTCACGCCGGTACCACCTGCCGAGGTATTATTGACGGTCTTGGTGCTTTCCTTACCGTCAGCCGAGGTTTTCTCAGCCGCCTGTGTCGTTCCGTTCACAGCACTGGTCTTAAAGTCATTAGTCACTGTATTCCCATCGGCATCAGCACCGCTCAAATGGTTGTTTACGGCGTCAGTCTGGCTAATAGTACCTCCGGCTACAGTTACCTTATTACCGTCTACGTATAACTCGTCCGTATCTATCCTGCCGGTAGTCACCTTATTGCCCTGGATCGTAGTATCCAGCTGGCTGCCTGTGCCGTAAGCCGTATCACCGCTGTGGGTAAATTTGGCGCCGTCTGCCGAGGTATTGCTGAAACCGTAGTCGCCAGCTTTGCTGCTCAGGTTGCCGTTAGGGGCAACGCTGAATTTGGCTGTGCTGGTATCGCTGCTGCTGCTGACGCCGATATACAGTCCTTTATCCGTAATAAAGCCGTCGGTGTCGTTGACGACCGAGCTGTTTTTACCAACGTGGATACCATCTTCATTGATCTTGACCTGATTCTTTTCGCCCTCGGCCACCAGAATACCGTCTTTACTGATAACTGTTTTATTCTTTTCACCATCAGCGACAACGATCGAATCGCTGGCATTGACTTTATTAGTGTCAATACCGTCAGTAGTGATACTGGTATTGCCCTCGATCGTCGTCGTATCGCCGTCAGGCTTGTGGATGCCGCTGGTATTGGCACTGCTGCCACCGCCGCCCGTACCGCCGCCTCCTGTGCCGTTGTCTTCCAGCGATTTTACCCGCTGATCCAGCCAGCCAACGTCCACTCCGTCCACTTTACCGCCGCTCAGGCTCACGCCGCCGATTTTACCATCACTGCCAAAAACAACGCCGTTGATACTGCTGACGCCTGTCACTGCGCCTGCGGCAAAATTTACTCCGCCGAGAGCAGCCGTCGCCGCTTCCAGGTTCGCTGTTTTCAAGCCGTCTTTAGTAAAACTGGTTGTGTCTTCGATTATTGTTTTGCCACTGTTTTCTACAACGTCAGTGCGTTTGATGCCGCCCATGTCGGCGGTAGCCACGCCATCCTGTTCCAGGCTGTCCAGACGTTCCGACAATGCTTTGATACTGACGCCGCCTACACTCAAACCGTCAGTTGCGTTGCCGCTGATAGCGACGCCGTTCAGATTGTCCGCCGTTACCGAGCCTGTTACCAGACTGGTGTGATCGATATGCGTACCGTCAGCATCGGCATATAAAGCAATGCCGCCGGCCGCTTTTTTACCTACGTGGATACCGCTGGCATCTACTGTGACCTGCTTATCAGTACCCTCACCGAAAATAATCGCGTCATCTGTGATTTGAGTATGGGTTTTAGCACCCTCATTGCCAATAACCACGCTGCCGCTGAACTTACTGCTTCCGGAAGCAGTATCATAACTCAGCCCTGCCGTTTTGCCAGTCACTTCCTCCAGCCCGCTTTGAATATCTGTTACGGTCGCGCTGGTCGCCAGATCCTTCGTTGCTTCAACGATCTTCTCATTGATTTCGGTTTGCGTATACGCGTCAGCAATGCCGTAACCGGCCAGCGTAGTCGCGTTATCTGCCTTGCCGCTTTGCAGGTCCTTAACATCTTTTACCAGACCGCCATCAGTGTCACCAACTGTTGTTTTTAAAGTATCGACGTCACCTGCTTTAGCAAAGGCCGTATCCGCCGCTGCTTTGCTGTAAACGCTGTCGCTCTTAGCGTAATCAGCAAGTTTGGTGTCTACTGCTGTAGTAGTTGCGTAATCAGCGAACTTCGTATTCATATCTGTAGTAGTCGTATAATCAGCCAGCGCTGTTTTAGCGGCATATTTATCAGAAAGTTTTTGGCTTCCTTCTACAAATTCACCTGCTTTTACCGTACCGCTGGCAGTTACGGCATTAGTAGTGATGCCGCTGCTGCTGATCGCCGTATTGGTTTCGATAGTAGTCGTTGCCGTATCCTGATTCCGTCCGATGCCTTTGGTATTATCGGTAACTACATCACCATTGCTCAGCGCCGTCAGGTCGATGCCGCCTACCATTACTTTCGATTCGTCTTTTTTGATCTCTATACCGTTGACAGTTTTAGCCGTTAAAGCGCCGTCATTGCCAAAGCCGAAGCCTGTTGCACCGACTTTAAACTCACCTGCCGTCAGTACAGTCGCCGTCACGCCGCCAGTAAAGGTGGTAGTATTCTTGCCAGCGTCATAACTCATACCTGTAGCGGCTGTTTCCAAGGCTGCCGCTCTGTCGCTCAAAGCAGTATCTGCTGCCTGATAAGCGCTTTCAAGCGCTGTTTTAGCTGTGCCGATATCTGCCGTTACCTGCGTTTTAGTTGCCATATCGGCAGTTGCCGCAGTTATTTTTTCATCAGCAGCAGTCTTTGTATAAGCGTCGGTAATACCGTAACCTGCTAAATCGGTCGCTTTCTTAGCTTTTTCATCAATGGCAGTATTCAGCTCTGTTTTTAAAGCCGTATCTGCTGCCGCAAAATCAGTCCGTATCTGCGTATCCGCTGCCTGATAAGCAGTGTCCAAAGCACTGACCGTCGTATTGGTCGCGTTCAGCTGCTTGCCTGTTACAGCTTCCGTACTGACAGCACTCAAAGCCGCGTCCGTCAGTCCGCTCACTTTGCCGCCGCTCACTGTTACAGCTCCTACAGTTACTTTACTGGCCGTCAGTCCTGCTGTCGTCAGTTTATTATTACCGTCTACCGTCAGACTGCCATTATTCAAACTGCTGCTGCCCACTGCAAAACCTGTATTCTGCACTGTAGCTGCGCCCACCGTCAGCTTGCCGTTTTCCAGCGTTGTAGCTGTCGCACCGCTGACCGTTGCTTTATTCGTTGTTATACCGCTGCTGCTGATCGCCGTATTGGTTTCGATAGTAGTCGTTGCCGTACCTGTCGTATCACGTTTGATACCTGCCGTATCAGCAGTGCCAACGCCGTCAGCACTGATGCTGTCAACAGTAGTTTTCAGCGCGCTCACATCCACGCCGCCCACTTTATAGTGATTGTCGGCGCCTTTTTCCAATGTTACGCCGTTGAAGCTGTTATTGGTTATCGCAGCACCGTTAAATACGCTGGTGCCGCTGATACCTGCTGCCGCAACTGTCACGCCGTTATAAGTACCGGCCTTGGACAGGTTACGGCTGGTGTCGATAGCAATACCGTCGATGCTGGAAACTCCTGTCATAACGCCCGCAGAAGCAAAGCCAACGCCGCCCAAAGTCGCCGCCGTACTGGTAATATTCGCCATCCCCGTCAGGTTATCGCCGGCAGTATTGAATTTTGCAGTCTTTGTTTCCAAAGCTGCTGACCTGCTGCCTAAAGCAGTATCTGCTGCCTGATAAGCGCTTTCAAGCGCTGTTTTAGCTGTGCCGATATCTGCCGTTACCTGCGTTTTAGTTGCCATATCGGCAGTTGCCGCAGTTATTTTTGCATCAGCAGCAGTCTTTGTATAAGCGTCGGTAATGCCGTAACCTGTAAGCGTGGTCGCTTTATCTGCCTTTTTTCCTATCGCTGTATCAGTTTCAGTCTTTGTATAAGCGTCGGCAATACCATAACCTGTAAGCGTAGTTGCTTTATCTGCCTTTTTTCCTATCGCCGTATCGGTTTCAGTCTTTGTATAGGCATCGGCAATACCGTAACCTGTAAGCGTAGTTGCTTTATCTGCCTTTTTTCCTACCGCTGTATCAGTTTCGGTCTTTGTATAGGCATCGGTAATGCCATAGCCTGTAAGTGTAGTCGCCGCATCCGCTTTGCCTGCAACGTCAGTCTGCATTTTCGTTACGTCGACGCCGCCAACTTTATAGTGACTGTCGGCGCCTTTTTCCAGCGTCACACCATTAAAGCTGTTACTGGTGATAACCGCGCCGTTGACTTTGCCGTCCGTACTAAGCGTTACACCATTAAAACCAGTACCTGTTATCGTCGCTCCGTTGACAGTTTTGGCAGTCACAGCGCCGTCTTTAGCAACTGCAAAGCCCGTACTGCTGAACGGCGTATCAGTTTTGCCGATCACGGCATTGCCGCCCACGGTCAGCCCCGTGCTGGCATCCGTGCCGCTGACGGTTACACCGTCGATACCTGTAACGCCTGTCAAAGCACCGTGCATTTCAATATCGGCAACATTTACCAGACTGCGGAACAGATCGCTACCGTAGGTATCTCTTCCGCCATCGCCATATTTATCGCCATCCTTATGTCCGAAGGATACCTGATTCTCTGCCGAGGTACTGCTGTCATCACCTAGCGCTACGCTGAACTCATGTACAGCGTAACTGCTACCACCTATCGCCACAACCTCATCGCCGATAGCACGTGCGGAGAAACCAATAGCCGTAGGATACATAGCCATATTACTCATTGCCTCAGCTCCATATCCAATAGCTACAGACCCGTCACCAGTTAACTTTATGTTATTGCCTATACCTACAGCATCTATGGCGCTATTATCAATGTTCAAACCGATCATAACACTGGTATCTCCATAGAAACTAGTACCAGAAGCAAGTGTGCCAATAAGCAAACCACCATCATTATTCATGCTGTCTTTGGCAAAAATCACTCCATTGATGCTGGTGACGCCGTTCAACTCGCCTTTGCCATTGCTTTCGTAAAGGCCAGAAGTTGTATTTTCCTTCCACTCGCCGCCCAGGCTGATGTTGCCGTGCATATCAATGTCGGCAACATTTATCAGACTGCGGAACAGGTCGTCACTGTAGTCACTGCCATCTGCATAGTTGCGATCGCCAACCTTATGACCAAAGGATACCTGATTTTCCTCTGTCGTTCCGCTATATGCACCAATAGCAACAGCGTTGTGGTAAGTTCCCTGCGCAGCATACCCCAAAGCAGTACCATCATAACTAGCATAAGTATTGCTACCAATTGCTACAGCATTAGAAGAATCCGACGCTGCATTATAGCCGATAGCGACAACATTGTCGGCATCTACTACAGAACCGCCGATTGCTATATTGTAGTTTGCCTCCAAAGAAACCCAACCGTTAATAGCAATACTTTCTATACCACCGGCAAAAGCCCCTACACGCTGATAAGCATAATAACCGATAGCAAGCGAGCCATCACCCAACACTTTTGTACCATTACCTATGGCAATGGCATTTTTAGAAATTGTTGTTACTGACGAGTCAGGATCCATAAAAACAGCCCCGGCGCCAATAGCAAGGCTTTTGTTAGTCACATCTTCATTCATAGCTGCCAGCACACTACCGTTAATACTTGTTACACCTGTCAAAGCACCTGCCATCTCGATATCGCTGATGCCAGCCAGACTGCGACGGGCAGTCCATTCGATCACTTCTTCTCCATCAACAATGTTAACCCAAGCTGTACCGAAAGATACCTGATTTTCCGCTGTCGTATTACTCTCTGCACCGATAGCAATACTGTTTTTAAGTGTTGATTCTGCATCATAACCAATGGCGATACTTCGCTCATTGTTCGTATGAGCTTCCTGACCAATAGCAATGCCGCCAATAAAACTTCCCTTAGTATCCTCTACGTTAGCAAGGCCACCTATAGCGATACCACCCGCAGACTCAACTTTCGCTTCCGCACCAACAGCAACGCCATAACCTCCGCTTATAGCTTTCGCATTATAACCAAAAGCACTGTTACCAGTCCCTCCCCAGGCTTCCGCATTATAACCAAAAGCACTGCCGTTACCATCTTCAGATCGTGCGCCGGCACCAAAAGAACTACCAAAGTTATCAGCCGTAGCGTTATAACCAAAAACACTGACTGACTCACCCCAGCCTGTAGCTTCAATGCCAAAAACGCTGTTATTACCATTTTGATCGACGCGTATGTCAAGACCTATGGCAGCATTGTTTTTAGAGTTTTTATCAAAGCTACCACCATATTCTGTTGTTCCAATAAAGAAATTATTATTGACTTTATCAACAACAAGCTCTGAACCGTTGATACCGGTTACCCCTGTCAGCGCGCCGTCAACAGCCATATCAGCCAGCGGCATGACGCCGTAGTCGCTGCCTGCGGCCGAGCGCGTACTGTAGCCGATGACCGGCACAACGACAGTTTCTTCTTCCCCGGCGTCCGCTTCACCGCCGGTTTCGCTGTCCGCTGCTTTTGCGTCCTTTGCGTCCTTTGTTTCTTTTGCTTCCCCGGCCGCCGACGTTTCCGTCTGCACTGACGCTTCCACCGCCCACAACGGCGGCGCAGACCACATCTGCACACTGATCGCCAGCAGTACTGCCGCCACCAGTCTTTTGGCACGTATCTCCCTTTTACTCACTTCGTCCATCTCCCTTATTCATCGCTTTTACCTTTTTAAACCGGACGCGCTTTTGCGGGGCTGCAGTATTTGCAGCAGCAGGCGCACTTCTTCCAGCGAATAGCTTGCTTCTTCTTCTTCCTCAACCGCTTCCATTTCCGGCTCGTCCCTGTTTTCGCCCCAGGCCACCGCCGCTTTTGTGTCCAGCAGTACTTCCAGAGCGCACCCCAGCGTATTGGCGATACGCAGCAGCAGCTTCATGCTGATCCGGGCATGGTCATGCTCAAGATTGCACAGGTGCGTCTGGCTGATGCCGATGCGAGCCGCCAGGTCCTGCTGGGTTATATGGCAGACGCTGCGCAGGTATTTGACGTTGCCGCCGATCTGACGCAGGCATTTTTCGTCGTACATGTTCCACCCCCTGTATTTTATACAAGCAAATAAAAAGCACTTAAAAATATAGTTTTAAATTATCAGAGCAA
>ENA-UPWS01001371-UPWS01001371.1-human-gut-metagenome-genome-assembly--contig:-NODE-1371-length-14263-cov-4.380305_pt1 | contig 14263 bp, 8 predicted proteins | sample MGYA00250054_ERZ773384 | MGnify/ENA primary metagenome ERZ773384 (study PRJEB29103, sample SAMN06111979) | human gut metagenome | biome: human gut; feature: ankylosing spondylitis patient; material... | reverse complement strand
AAAAAGCAACGGCCTCAGACGAACCCGCGTCGCCTGAGGCCAATTTGTTTCTGCTCTGCAGGAATTACGGCACCGTAATTAAATCGTACTGGTCATTGCCCATCCCGAGCGCCTTCATGGCAGTGAGCTGATGCAGGCCGCGGCGGCTTTCGATACGTTCGACCAGGTCATGCTTCTCAGCGGCAGGACGGCCGTAGACCAAATCGACCGAAGCCTGATCAATGGCGAGAATATCTGTGGAAGCGAGAATGCCAATGTCTGGGATCGTGGGTTCCGCGGCAGACGTGCCCGCGCAGTCGCAGTCAACCGACATACGGCGCAGCACATTGATAAAGACAATCTTCTTCCCAAAGTAATCACAGACGGCTTTGGCGGATTCTGCCATCGTCTCCATCAGCATTTCCTTGCCGGGCCACTGATCCCACGGCAGATTCACATCCGAAACGGCATGAACCTGCTGCTTGCCGATGCGGCCGTCGGCGCAGCCAATGGCGATATTCTTCATTGAGCCGCCGAAACCGCCCATCGCATGCCCCTTAAAGTGCGTGAGGACCAGCATCGAATCGTAGTTGACGATGTGGCCGCCCATCGAAACTTCCTTAAAGTGCTTGCCGCCTTTAACGGGCAGATTCACCGTGCCCTCAGCGTCCATGATGTCAACCGGGCAGAAGGTCCAGCCGTTGATTTCAAGGGTCTTGAGGTGATCCTCGGTGGTGTAGCGGTCGCCGTGATAGAGGGTGTTCGTTTCGACAATCGTGCTCTCAGGGATGCGTGCCTGCAGAGACTTCACCATTTCGCGCGGCAGGATGTTGGGGCCGTGACGCTCGCCGGTATGGAGCTTAATGGCGATCTTGCCCGACAAATTGCCCTTGATCAGGTCGTAGAGTTTGTTCAAGTGATCCGAGTCGATCACGGGTGAGAAATACACTTTGGCTCGCCCGGTTTCAGTGCCTGCTGCCGGAACGGCTGCGCCCGCTGCCGTCCCGACGGCACCGAGCGCACAAGCGCCGGCCGTTTTCAAGAAGTCTTTCCGAGTCATGTTCACAACGGTTCTCCTAAAGCGTTTGAATGGACTGCCGCTCCTCAATTAGTGCTGTCCGTCAGAGGACAACGGCTTAAACGTGCCTGCAGTCGTGCTGACCGATTTATTTTCGCCATTCCTGTCAACAAAGGAAATATCCATTTCTCTCAAAGATATGCCCAAATCGGAACTGCAGAAGAAAACACCGTCACTGGTCCTTTTCGCGGGATAGCGTTCAGCCGAAAGATCAAGCGTAAACCCTAAATCGGCTGCGTCAGACGCGTAAGATCATGAACTTTCGAATTCTTTTCAGAGCCTTTCGATGAACTATCTCACTCTGCTTGTTCTGGCCTACCTCGCGGCCCTCCTCTGGTTCGGCATCCGAGGCGGGACCCGCGAACGTGAACTCAACGCGTTTCTGACGGCCGGCGGATCGGCCGGCGCGCTCTTGTGCGCATTCTCGCTTGTGAGTACGATCATCGGCGGCTCGGCCACGCTCGGCATGGGCGCACTCGCTCAGAAGGTGGGCCCCGCGGCTTTTTGGTGGCTGGGCGTCGGCGCCATCGGGCTTTTTCTCCACGGCCTCATCATTGCGCCCGTTATCCGCAAGCTCCCCGTTGTGACGCTCCCGGATGTGCTCAGACACCTTGCGGGCCCGGCAGCAGAAAAATGGGCGGGCGCCATTATCGCGCTCTCCTGGGCGGCGGTGACAGCCGCGCAGTTCACTGCACTGCGCGCGCTCCTTCATTCCATTTCGGGCGGCATGACCGCTGAGGTGCTCTATGTGCTTCTCGCGGCAGGCATTGTGCTTCATACGGCTTTAGGCGGACAGCGCGGCATTCTGCGGGCCGACTTTCTGCACACGATTTTGCTGCTGGGAGGCTTTTCCGCCGCAGCGCTCTGGTGCGTCATGGAGCGAAGCGCCGACATCGCGGCGCTCCCGGTGATGCCCTTTACTGAGACCTTCGGGCTCGGCGACTGGGTGAAGATGATGCTCCTCGTCGGCATCACTTACCTGATCGGCCCGGACATGTTCTCGCGCACCTTCGCGGCCAAGAATGCGCAGACCGCGCGCCGCGCGGCCTGGACAGCTGCGCCGCTTCTCGTTTTCTTCGGCGTGATCGTGACGATGCTCGCGCTGCTTAACATCAAGGCTGAGCAGCCGATTTCTGACTGGCTCGCTGTCGGAAGTCCGCTCCCGGCTGCTGCGGCCGCAGCGCTTTCCATGGGGCTTATCAGTGCGCTTGCCGGCTCGGCCGATACGATTCTGCTCTCCGCAGCCGGCATCATTGAGAAGGACCTCTTTGGCGGCGCACGCGCACGTGCCGTGCGTCTCTGGGCTGCGGCCGTCGGCATTTTGGCAGCACTGGCCGCTTATACCTCGGGAGACATCATCGGTTGGCTCCTCAAGGGCTACGCGCTCTTCGTCCCGGGCGTTGCCGTGCCGCTCCTCATCCTCGTCGCCGGCCGCGCCCGGCACGCGGATCCCAAGCTCTGGACCATCGGGGCCGCCGCGGGCGGTCTGGGAGGGCTTATCGGCAGCCTTACCGGCATCACCCTCTGGACTTACGGCGGCATTGCTGCCGGCGCCCTTTTTGCGGTCTTTGCCGTTCGCCGCGCCGCCCAAAGCCGCCCAACAGCCGCTCAGTCACCGCTTCAGCCGCTCTCATAAATTAGAAGCCTTTATGTCGTCATCGGGCTTTTTGGAGCTCGATCCCGACACGCAGATCCTTTATGCTTACGGGCAGTTTTTTCGGAGCGCCGCCAGTTTTTATCCGACAAAGCCGGGCGCCGCTCCGCTGCATCTGCGTTATTAAGCAATGACCAAAGTTCTTCTCATGATTCTCGACGGCTGGGGCATCGGCGGCGGTGCCGCAGACCCAGCCGACGCCATCAGCGCGGCGCACCCGGCCTTCATCGAAAGCCTTGCCGCCCGGTACCCTCACGCGGAGCTTCGCACGTACGGCGAAAACGTAGGCCTGCCCGAAGGTCAGATGGGCAATTCCGAAGTCGGCCACCTCAACATCGGCGCCGGCCGCGTGGTCTATCAGGATCTGGTGCGCATCAACCGCGCCTGTGCGCAGGATAAGCTCCTTGAGCAGCCCGAATGCCGCGCGATGTTTGAGTACCTCAAAGCTTCCGGCAAGGCGCTTCACCTGATGGGACTCTTTTCCGACGGCGGCGTGCATGCGAGTTTTGACCATCTTCTGGCCTTCATCGACCTTGCCCGCCGCGAAGGCATTGAGCATGTCTACGTTCACGCTTTCATGGACGGCCGCGACACCGATCCCAAGAGCGGCCTGGGATTTGTGGAAGCGCTCGAGCGCAAGCTTTCCGAGCCCGGCGAAAGGGCTCAGCTCGTGAGCCTCATTGGCCGCTACTACGCCATGGACCGCGACAAGCGCTGGGAGCGCATTGAAGAAGCCTGGCAACAGCTCGTGAACGGCAAAGGCACACATTCTCGAGACCTTGCCGAATCGGTGCGTGCGTCCTACGCCGCCGGCGTCACCGACGAATTTATCAAGCCCGTCGTGAAAACGGACGAGGCTGACCGTCCCGTCGGCACACTCCAAGCCGACGATGCGGTGCTCTTTATCAATTTCCGCAATGACCGCGCACGCGAACTCACCTCGGTTCTCACCCAGGCGCCGCAGGGCAGCATGCACCCGCTGCCGCTCTGGTTCGCGACGATGACGCCCTACGACGCAGCCTTTAAGGGCCTGCATGTGCTCTTTGCCAAGGAAAATGTCGTCAATCCGATCGGCGAATATGTGTCAAGCCTTGGGCTTAAGCAGCTGCGCATCGCTGAAACGGAAAAATACGCCCACGTCACATTCTTCCTCAACGGGGGCCGCGAAGAGCCCTTTGCCAACGAAGACCGCATTCTCGTCCCCTCGCCCAAAGTCGCCACCTACGACCTGCAGCCTGAGATGAGCGCTCCGGAAGTCGCTCAGAAGCTTTCTGCGGCCCTTCTGAGCGGTCAGTACGACTTTATCTGTCTGAATTTCGCCAACGGCGACATGGTTGGGCATACGGGCGTCTGGAGCGCCATTGAAAAGGCCGTGCGGACCGTTGACGACTGCGTGAAGCAGGTGATTGATGCCGCCCAGGCCTCGGGAACCGACGTCGTCATCATTGCCGACCACGGCAATGCGGACCATGCCCGCAACGCCGACGGCTCACCCAATACGGCGCATTCACTTAACCCCGTGCCGATCATCGTCGTGAGTCCGAGAGCAAAGGCCGTTCATAACGGCGTTCTTGCTGATGTCGCACCGACCGTGCTGACGCTCATGGGCGTCCCCGTTCCGCCCGAGATGACCGGCAAGCCTTTGGTTGAGCTGAAGGCTTAAACCGCCAGTCTGATCCATCCAGACCCAAACGCCCGGGCAGCCGAAACCCCCGGGCGTTTTGTTTTTGCGCTCTGCGTTCTCAGCTTAAAGAAGGCGCATCCCTTTCAGGCTGAGGACTGTCCGAGGCATTTGGCGCCGCAGAGGCTCAAGGCTCGCGCGGCCAAAAGGATTGAAAAGCCTCATTGGCGAAGCGTCAGCTCGCACAGGCCGCGCAGAGAGCGTCTTTCTCGCAGTCGGTTCCGCCTGAACGCTCAAGAACGTCAGCCATCGCCTCATCAGCCTCGTATCCGGCTGCCATGAAGCGCTCGGCTTCAGCGGTCGGCCCCATCGTGTCCGTCGTAAGGAGGCTCCCGCAGATCGCCGAATTGACGCCGATCCGCATGGCTTCCCGCACGGCATATTCGGAAAGCTGCAGCCGGCCGCCCGCAAAGCGGAGCTCGGCCTGCGGGTTAATGAGTCTGTAGAGGGCGACAGTCGTGAGGAAATGGTCTTCGGACAACTTCGGCGCATGCTCCAAAGGCGTGCCGGGACGAGGATCCAAAACATTAAGCGGAATAGACGGGACTTCGAGTTCGCGAAGCGCAAACGCGAGGTCAATGCGGTCTTCGGCTGTCTCACCCATGCCGAAGAGCCCGCCCGAGCAGACCTCGAGTCCAGCCGCCTTAGCGGCGCGAATGGTCTTCACTTTATCCTCCCAGGTGTGTGATGAGCACACCTGCGGGAAAAACCGCTCGGAGGTTTCCAAATTGCAGTGCACCCGCACAAGGCCGGCATCCTTAAGAACAGCAAGATCCTTTTCGTTAAGGAGCCCGAGCGAAGCGCAAAGTTCGAGCTTGGGGTTGGTGCTGCGCAGCTTTTTAAGGTGCTCCGCATACATCCGGGTTTCCCGCGCAGACGGTTTGCGGCCGCTCGCCACCAGTGAAAAGCGAGTGATGCCGCCCGCCGCAGCGTGCTCGGCTGCCGCATCCACCTCACTCACAGGCAAAATGGGATGAATCGGAATGCTCGAAGAGGGCCAGTGCGCAGACTGTGCGCACCATCTGCAATCGCAGGAGCAGGCTCCTGTTTTGATGCTGACAATGCCGCAGATATTAAAAATGCGCGATGCAAAGCGTTTCGTCGCTTCGGCCGCAGTATCAAAAAGATCTGCGCGAAGCGCAGGATCAGAAGCAAAAGCAAGTGCTTCATCGCGGGAGATCGTTTCGTCCCGGGCGATGCGGTCAATGATGGATTGAAGAACCGGCATGAGGTCTCGCAGTAGCGGCCGCGAGCGCGAAACACTCGCGGCCGTCAAAAATTAGAGGTCGGAGGTCGAGTTTATGCCCGAAGGGAGGCTCTTCCGGTGCGGCCTCTGCCCAATTTGTATCAGGTCATAAAAATTCGGCTGCGGTCTACCGCCGGCATGTCGGCGGGCAGTCCCGCATAGGGCGAGGCTTCACGTTCAAACCCAGCAAAGAGCGCCTGCATGGCGCGCGCATACCATTCGAGAAAAATGCGCACGCGCTTAGTGTGCCAAGCCGACCGCGAAGTCACGATAAAGCACTCAACGGGCGGGTGCGACCAGCCCGGGAGAATCGGCACCAAACGCCCCGCCTTCAGATCGTCCGCAATCTGCACAAGCGGCAGATCCGCCGCGCAGCCCATGCCTTTCAATACCGCCGCGCGGATGGCCAGAATGTCGGTGGACCGTACGGCTGAAGCGTACTGGACAGCCTCCGTTTCACTGCCGCGCTGGAGCACCTTCGTCTCCGGGCGCACCGGTCCGCAGTAGACGTAGCCCGTATGACGGCGCAGATCCGCCGGCCGCACGGGCATGCCGCACCGAGCAATGTAGTCCGGACTGGCCGCAGCTACGTAGACATTGCGCCCGCGGCTCATATAGACCAGATTGGGCAGCGTGGGAATCCCCGTGAGCGTAGCCACTTCGCAGAGCCCCTTTTGCACGTCCGCTTCTTTTAGGCCCGCCAGAATCTCAACCGTTATGCCCGGATGCTCGGCTTGAAAGCGCTGGAGCAGCGGCGTGAGATGCATTGCCGCAAAACCCGGCGCCGACGAAAGACGGATCTTGCCTTCGAGCGTGCGGTTGTCATCCTTCAGAGCGTCCATCAGAGAGTCGTGGGCTCTCAGAATCGTCTCCATGCGTTTGTGCGCCATGCGGCCTGCGTCCGTGAGGACCAATGGGCGCACGCCGTGGCGGATAAGCTCAACGCCGAGGGTGCGCTCGAGCCCGGAAATGGCGCGGGAAATACTCGAGGGCTCCGTTTCGAGCGCCTTTGCCGCTGCCGTCAGCGTGCCGCTTCGGGCAAAAACAATGAAGGAGCGCCAAGCCTGCAGATCATCTGTTTTTGCCATTAAAGCCTCCCTCTTCTGCTGCGCGCAGCCTCTTTTCCGCCAAAGGCGCTCCGAGCTTAACCGCTTTGCCGCCGACGCGTCTTTTCATGATGTTAGTGCCTGAAGCGGCACGACTCCAGCCGCATATTTTGCACTTTACGCAAATTTAAATTGCTCCAAGCGCTATTGAATCCATGCACTCAGCGCTTCAGACTGCCTGCATATCAAGGGAAAAGCCTTTGGGCCAACCCTTCATCTCTCGATTCAAACTACCAAGCCTCAAACCCATTCACCAACAGGCAGCAAGACATGCAGCGCGATGAATTTTTCTGGACCAGCACCATCAACAAGGCGACCATTGTCGTCAATGCGGCTGAGGGCCTCCTTTCTAACGAAGCTGCGCGGGAAGCCGCGGGCGGCGTCGCTCGTCTTGAAGCCAAGGCCGAGAAGGACCCGGCGCTGCGCGTGAAAAGCTACATTGCCTATGAGCCGCTCCTCATCGCAGAAACTTCGCCTGCGGTAACCCTCATCCACGCCGGCCGTTCGAGCCAGGACATTCTCTCCACCCAGCGCACCGCCATCCTGCGCGACCGCACCCTTCAGGTAGCCAAAGCCTTTGACGCGGTCATCGGGAAGCTCCTTGACCTCGCAGAGGCCAACCGTCATACGATTGTGCCCAACTACACCAACGGCGTAGCCGCTCAGCCTAACAGCTATGCGCACTATCTCCTCGGCATTACCGCCGCGTTCCTGCGCGACCGAGAACGTCTCAACGAGTGTCTCACGCGCTACAACGCCTGCGCGATGGGCTCCACGGTTCTCAACGGCACTGGCTGGCCGCTCAACCGCGAAGCGATGGCCGTGCGCCTTGGCTTTCCGGCGCCGCGCCGCAACGCCTTTGATGCCACCTGCATGTCGCCCGCAGATATGCCCTTCGAACTCGCGAGCATCAATGCGTCCGCCGCTCTGCACGTCGGCAGCTTCATTTCAGACGTGATGGTGCAGTACACTCAGCCGCGCCCTTGGATCCTTCTGCAGGAAGGCGGAGAGAACACCTACGTCTCGTCGGCGATGCCGCAAAAGCGCAATCCCGGCCTGATGAACAACTGCCGCGCCGACGCTTCGGACGTGGTGGGTGAAATGGCGGCCGCCGCCGCCCGTATCCACAATCTCGTTCCGGGCATGGTCGACGGCAAAAACGTCGCTAAGAACGGCCGAATGATGGACGCGGCCGTCGGCATGTTCAGCCGCTTCCTCAAAGTGCTCTGCGCACTGCGCATCAATCCCGACCGCGCGCTCGAAGAACTCAACAGCGACTGGACAGCTTCGCAGGAAATCGCTGACCGTTTGATGAAGGACCATGGGCTGCCGTTTCGCATCGGTCACCACATGGCGAGCCGCATGGTGTCGTGGGCCCGCGCCAACAACGTGCTTCCGCTCGACTTTCCCTACGCCCAGATGCAGGCGATCTACCGCGAAGAAATCGAAGAGGAATTTCCCGAAGCCGACCCCGTGCTTCCGATGAGCAAAACCGAATTCAGAGATGCACTCGACCCGCGCAAAATCATTGAAAACCGCCGCACTGCCGGGAGCGCCGCCCCCGCGGAAGTTGACGCCATGATCCGTGAAGACCGTGCGGCGCTTGGCCAATTGAGCGCCGTCACCGCTGAAGCCGAAAAGCGTACGAACGATGCGCTCGCAGCGCTTGAAGCCGAATTCAAGCACTTCCTCTAACTCTCCATCAAACCACCCTAAGGAAAGACGACTATGTATGCCCTGATGCCTTGGATTGCGGTAATCGTCACCGCACTGGCCGGCTGGGCGCTGATTAAGCGCTACTCCACCCACATGGTTCTGCTCTTCGCCGGGCTCGCGATTTTGCTTTGCGCTGTCGTTCTCGGCGACCCGAACTTCCTTCCCAAAGGCGTGAAGCCCTCAGGATTCGTGCTCTTTGACATCTTCAATACGCTCAAATCCATTGCCACCAAGCAGAGCGCCGGCATCGGCTTTCTGATTATGACGGCCGGCGGCTTTGCAGCCTATATGGACCGCATCGGCGCTGCCAAAGCCTTGGTTGACATTGCCGTGAAGCCCCTCAGCATGCTGCGCGCGCCCTACCTCGTGCTCGTGGGCGGCTATTTCGTCGGTCAGATTCTGGTCATGGTGATCCCGTCCGCGGCCGGCCTCGCCATGCTGCTCCTTGTCGCACTCTTTCCGATCCTCAAGGCCGTGGGCACTTCTGCGGCCGCCGCTGCCGCGGTCATCGGCACATCGGCCGGCGTGACCTTTGCGCCGACGGCTGGAACGGCCAATCTCGCCGCACAGGTCGGCAGCCTTGATCCGGTGATCTATCTGGTCCAGTATCAGCTGCCCGTTGCCGTCCCGACCTTGATTGTCATTGCCGCCGCCCACTACTTCGTGCAGCGCTTCTATGACAAGAAGAACGATGACGTTTATACCGATGTTTCCGCAGCCAAGGCCGCAGATCAGCCGGCCGCGCCGAAGTGGTACGCCGTCTTCCCCATTCTGCCGATTGCACTGCTCATCATCTTCTCCAAACTCGTCGTTGCTTCCGTCAAGCTTGACACGGTGAGCGCGCTCTTTATGGTCTGGATCGGCGTCGTCATCATTGAAATTATCCGGTCCCGAGATGTAAAGAAGGTCTTTAAGGACGGTCTCGCGATGTTCCAGTCGATGGGCAAGATGTTCGCCGGCATCGTCGCGCTGATTATCTGTGCGGAATTCTTCGCCACCGGCCTCAAAGTCTCCGGCCTCATCGACATCCTCATCAATTCCGCGCAGGGCGTCGGCGCGGGCATGGGTGCGATGACGGTGATTCTGACGGCGATCGTCTCGATCGTGACCTTCCTCACGGGTTCCGGTGTGGGCGCTTACTCGTCCTTTGCCACGCTCGCGCCTGACGTCGCTGCCGGTCTGGGCGGCTCGGTTGCCGAACTCGTCACGCCGATGCAGTTTGCCTCCGGCCTGCTGCGCGCCATGAGCCCGGTTGCCGGCGTGATCATCGCTGTGGCCGGCGCCGCCGGCGTCTCACCGATGGCGATTGTCCGCCGTACCTGGATTCCAATGATTCTCGGCATCATCACCGCCATCATCGCCAACGAAATTTTCATCGGCTGATGCCTCTGCGGCCAACGGTCTGCTGACTGAAGACTGTCGGCAAAACCCTTCCCCCTCAAGCGCCTGCTCAAAGACTGCTCCAGCGTCTTTCGGCAGGCGTTTTTCATGGGTGCCCGAAGTGAGACTCAGCCCCAGTATCCGCGTCGGGGGAACCTGTGGCGCGACAAGTCGGGAGAGTTTCTGAACCTTGCTCGAGATGGCGAAGAGAGCCGAAATCCGCCGAGATCTTCCGTCATGCCTCCCGCTCCGATAAAGAGGAGAAGAGCAGTCATGCCTTCGTTTACGTTTGCCGCTTCCCCCCTCATACGAATAAATCAGGGTTAATACTTATTTGTAACGACGTATTATTCGTTTTCAAGTTAGCTAAATTGTGAGTGAGGGATCATAAAAATTGGGAAACCCTTCTTTTTATACTGACCGGTCAGTCATTGAATACAATTCAATTTGTCACATCAGCAATGTCAATTCGTCCTGTCCGACAGGACTTGCCGTCCACGAAAGACGCCCAGCAAACCCGCTTCTGATTGAAGTCTGAGGAATTTGTTCGCAACATGCTCACCATCGGCATCGACCTCGGTTCGACCACGGTCAAATACGCACTTTTGTCGGAATCGGGCGTACTGCTCTCTCACGACTATGTTCGGCACGGCAGTGCGGTCAAACAGACGCTTGAAACGGTGCTTCGCGCACTCGCGCTCAGAACGCATGACGCGCCCGTCCATGTGCTTTTTTCGGGTTCCGGAGCTTTGGGGCTCGCCGACGCGCTCGGCGCGGGCTTCGTGCAGGAGGTGATTGCCGCTTCGCGCTACCTCAAACACCGAGCGCCCGATTTGGATGCCGCCATTGAATTGGGCGGAGAGGACGCTAAGCTCCTCTACTTATCCAACGGCGTTGAACTGCGCATGAACGAAGCCTGTGCAGGCGGCACAGGCGCTTTTATCGATCAAATGGCATCGCTCTTGGATGTTGACGCTGCCGGGCTCAACAAACTCGCGAGTGAGGCCGAGATCTCGCATCCGATGGCATCGCGCTGCGGCGTGTTTGCCAAAACCGATTTGGTAGCGCTCTTGAACGGCGGCGTGCCGAAGTCTGAAGTCGCCCGGTCGGTGCTTGACGCAGTCGCTGAACAAACCGTGAGCGGCCTCGCCTGCGGGCGTCCTGTCAGAGGCAAAATTGCTTTTCTCGGCGGACCGCTCACTTTTCTTTCAGAGCTTCGCGCCGCCTTTGAACGGCGTCTCTCGTCGACGGGGACAACCTTTGCTTCCTTTTGCGATGCGCACTGCGCCGTAGCCATCGGCGCTTCCTTGGAAGGCATGGATCCGGCGTCCCGGGCGCACCGCTCCCGCGTCTGGCATTCGATTGACGATTTAGTCCGTGAGATCCTCGCCGCAGCGCCGGAGAACCGCGGCTCGGGGCTGCCGCCGTTATTCAAAAATCCGGCAGAACGGGAAGCCTTCACCGAGCGCCACCGCCGAGAGTGCGTTGAGCGTTCGCCCATCGAAAATGCAGAGGGCGACCTCTTTCTCGGGGCCGACCTCGGTTCAACCACCGTCAAGGGCGTTGTGCTCGATGCTCAGGGGCGTCTTCTCTACAGCTGGTACGAACAAAATGAAGGGCAGCCGCTCGAACGCCTCTATCGTGCCGTAAAGGCGCTCCTCAGCGTCGTGCCCGCCAAAGCACACATTCGGCAGGCGTGTACCACCGGATACGGCGCAGACCTCGCCCGAGCGGCGCTCGGCGCCGCATTCAGCGAAGTCGAAACGCTCGCGCACGAACGCGCTGCCGCCGCCTTTGAACCCAATGTGAGCTACGTTATCGACATCGGCGGCCAGGACATGAAATGTCTCGAGGTTGAGCACGGCCTCATCCGCAGCGTGAAGCTTAACGAAGCCTGCTCATCGGGCTGCGGCTCTTTTCTGCAGACGTTCGCCAAGCAGCTCTCGCTCACGCTCCCTCAATTCGTTGAGGCTGCGCTCGCTTCGAAGGAACCCTGCGACCTCGGCACCCGCTGCACGGTTTTCATGAATTCCAAGGTGCGCCAAGCCCAGCGCGACGGCGCTTCGCTCGAAGACATCGCCGCAGGCTTATGCCGTTCAATCGTCAGAAATGCGCTCTACAAAGTGCTGCGCATTCACGATCCGGCAGAGCTCGGCGAACACGTCGTCGTTCAGGGCGGCACGTTTCTCAATGACGCCGTTCTGCGGGCTTTTGAGGAGCAGATCGGCCGCCCCGTTATTCGGCCCGACATCGCCGGACTAATGGGCGCCTACGGCGCAGCGCTGATTGCGATGGAACGCACGAGCGCGGCAGTGCCGGAAATCGACCTTGATCCGGCAAAGCTCGATGCGGGCAAAGTTATTCAGCGAGAACTGCTTTGCCGCGGCTGCGGCAATCACTGCCGCCTCACGATGAACCGTTTCCCTTCGGGCGACAAGTTCTTTTCGGGGAATCGCTGTGACTTCGCGCAGAAAAGCGCGGGTGCGGGCCGACGGAAGAAAGCGTCCTTCATTGACTGGAAGCTCGAACGGCTCTTTGCGGGCGAACCGCTCCCTTTGGAAGCGGCCGCCATGGGCGTTGTCGGCATCCCGCGCGCCCTCAATACCTACGAACACTACCCTTACTGGTTCAAGCTTTTTAGCGACCTAGGCTTTCGCGTGGAGCTCTCGCGCCCGTCCGACCATGCTCTCGCATCGAGCGCCTCCGAAACCGTGCCGTCGCAGAGCCTGTGCTTTCCGGCAAAACTCGCTCACGGCCATGCCGCTGACCTCGCCCGCAAAGGCATTGCTGACATCTGGATGCCCTGCGTGCCCCTCGAAGGCCCCAGACATTCGGGCGAAAAGCATATCGACGGGCGCTTTGCCTGTCCCGTGGCGGGCGGCTATCCGGAAGCCATGCGCCTCTCACTCGCCTCCACGCTCCCGAACGTCCGCATCCTCACGCCTTTCGTTGATCTTGAGTTTCCCGAAAGCGTCGTTCGCGCGGTCACAGCCGCGTGGCCGGCCCTTTCCCCAAAAAAGGTGCGCCAGGCGGTCGATGCAGCTCACGCAGCACTCGAAGACTACCGCGCAGCAGTGCGTCAAGCAGGCGAAGCACTGTGGCGCCGGCATGAAACTTCTGGCGAACCGCTCATCGTGCTCGCCGGGCGGCCCTACCATCTTGACCCGCTCATTAATCACGGGCTCCCGGCCTTGATTGAATCCATGGGCGCAGAAGTCGTCACGGAAGACGCCGTAGCGCACCTCGCAGCGGTTCCAAGCGACATCGAGGTCGTCAATCAATGGACCTTCCACTCGCGCCTCTACCGCGCGGCAGCGCTCGTGCGGGAGAGCCGATCCGCAGAGCTCGTGCAGCTCATGAGTTTTGGCTGCGGCATCGACGCCGTCACCTCCGAGCAGATTGAGCGCCTTCTTGCTCAGCGCGGCAGAATCGCTACCACCCTCAAAATTGACGAGGGCGACACGCTCGGCGCGGCACGCATTCGACTGAAGTCGCTCCTGGCTGCTGTCGCTGATCGCCGGCGCAGCGACGAGAAAGCGGCAGCAGAGTGCCTCGAAGACATGACAAAGCGTACAGACACTCCGGTGCCGCTCAACAAAATGCTCGCCGACCGCGTGATCTATGCGCCGCAGATGGCGCCGATCCACTTCCCCGTCATCTGCGCCGCATTAGGCGCAGTCGGCTGGCGCGTGGAGCTTTTGCCCGAAGTACGTCCTCAGGCGATCGAAGAAGGCTTAAAGCACGTGAACAACGATGCCTGCTACCCGGCAATCGTCGTGATCGGGCAGCTTCTCGACGCTTTGAAGACGCATGCCATAGATCCCGACCACAGTGCCCTGCTCCTCGCTCAGACGTGCGGACCCTGCCGTGCCACAAACTACCCGACGCTGCTGCGATGGGCGCTTAAAGACCTTCATTTAGAGAGAGTACCCGTTGTGTGTCTCTCGGGCGGAAGCATTGAAGGCGCGCAGACCCTTAACGTGGGACTCGGCGGCCTCAAACGCCTCATGCTCGCAACGCTTTACGGCGACATGCTGCAGCGCCTCTCGCTTCATGTTCGCTCCCATGAGCTTCATCGGGGCGATGCTGAGCAGCTCGTTGACCGCTGGACCGCCAGAGCCGCTCAAGCGGCGGCCGCCGGTGATGCCCGGCGCTTTGCTGACGACGCCCGAGCCATGGTGCGCGACTTCTTCGCTGTGCCGATGGACGGCACTGAGAAAATTCGAGTGGGCATCGTCGGCGAAATTCTGCTTAAGTACCATCCCGCCGCCAATCTCGGCATCGTGCAGGAGATCATTGATGAAGGCGCGGAACCGGTGCTCGGTGACCTGGCCGCATTCTTCCTCTGCTGCCTTTATGACCACAGCAAGCAGGGCAGGGTCTTCGGCGGACTGCGCATGAAGGCCATGGGAGCCTGGCTGAG
>ENA-UPWS01001351-UPWS01001351.1-human-gut-metagenome-genome-assembly--contig:-NODE-1351-length-14469-cov-8.964772_pt1 | contig 14469 bp, 10 predicted proteins | sample MGYA00250054_ERZ773384 | MGnify/ENA primary metagenome ERZ773384 (study PRJEB29103, sample SAMN06111979) | human gut metagenome | biome: human gut; feature: ankylosing spondylitis patient; material... | reverse complement strand
TATTCTCCACATCCTCGCCCACATAACCTGCCTCTGTAAGGGCCGTGGCATCTGCAATGGCAAATGGGACATTCAGGATCTTAGCCAGGGTCTGAGCCAGGTAAGTCTTACCGGAACCAGTAGGACCAACCATGAGCTGTAATTTGAGAGAAACCTGCCACTGAAATCAGTGCAAATAAAACAAACAAAACACTCTTCTTCATAATTTTAAAGTTTTAAATTAATACTAAAGGTTTTTAGTAACCTCCTTGTTTAACAATACAAATGTATAATTGTAATTCGTATTAAACAACTTTTTCGTTAATAAGTGCGTAAAGTATAGAGATTATACATAAAAAAAGGGAATTCCCTATTTTTGAGAACTCCCTTTCCTATTTGTTGAATTGTTTTCTTCTTATTAGAATGCGTAATGGAAACCAATTGAAAGATCTTCACTGGTAAGTTCAAGACCAAAAGAATCTCCTAGCGTATTTATATTTCTACGATATCCCAGGAAACCATACTTGGCAATGAAAGAGAAGTGATCGTTCAATTTAACAGCAATACCCGGTCTAAGTCCTACTTGTCCAGCTTTAGTAGTGTCTCCGTCTTTAACCTTCACGAAGCCGAGAGCAGCAGTTCCGTCCAGGAACAGGCGAACCGCACCGGTTTCACAGTAAGACCAACGAATGTATGGAGCAACAATTACTGAATTTTTTGTTAGTCCACCATTATAATTATGTGAATAATCCAATTCAGCACCCAATGCCCATGTTTCATTAAAGTTGTATCCAACTTCCGGAGCAACTTTAAAAGAAGTAGTGTTGCCTGTGCTGTTACGCCAAACGTTCAAAGATCCGCCTACGTAAATGTCTTGTGCTTTTACAGCGATAGTTGCTAACATTACAACTACCAATAATAAACCCTTTTTCATTTTCTTTGTTTTTTTAAATTAAACGTTAGACCCCAATTCGGTCGATTTCTGGGGTGCAAATGTAAAGCTGTTTTTATGATTAAACAAACATTTAGTTAGTTTTTTATAATAAATACCAAATAAATATTGGGTGGTAAACGGACATCAATACCCAACAGGCATAAAATAAAATAGACTGCAAATACTTTCACAAGTATTTACAGTCTATTTATCAGATAGTTAAGTACCTAACCAGCGTATTTGACTATCCTTCTATTGCTGCCTGCGCCGCCGCCAATCTGGCAATCGGCACTCTGAATGGAGAACAACTAACGTAGTTCAAACCTACCCGGTGACAGAACTTCACTGAAGAAGGCTCACCACCATGTTCACCACAAATACCACATTTCAGATCCGGACGGATAGCACGGCCCTTTTCTGTAGCCATACGTACCAACTGTCCCACGCCATTCTGGTCGAGAACCTGGAACGGGTCTACTTTCAAAATCTTCTTTTCCAGATAAACAGGAAGGAAAGAAGCTATATCATCACGAGAATAACCGAAGGTCATCTGCGTTAAGTCATTTGTACCGAATGAGAAGAACTCGGCAGAAGAAGCGATACGGTCGGCAGTCAAAGCGGCACGCGGAATTTCGATCATTGTACCCACTTTGAAGTCAATGCTATCTCCTACTTCCTCAAACAACTTCTTAGCTTCCGCACGGATTACATTTTCCTGCTCCTTGAATTCATACAAGATACCAGTTAATGGAACCATGATTTCCGGATGAGTTTCCACTCCTTCTTTCTTCAATTCGAGTGCAGCACCCAAGATGGCACGTGTCTGCATCTGTGTAATTTCAGGATAAGTATTTCCCAGACGGCAACCACGGTGACCCAACATCGGGTTATGCTCACACAATGATTCTACACGTTGCTGGATATATTGCAGGCTCACACCCATAGTATCTGCCATTTCCTGCTGTCCCTTCAAATCATGAGGAACGAACTCATGCAAAGGAGGATCGAGCAAACGAACAGTTACCGGGCAACCAGCCATTGCTTTAAAGATGCCCTTAAAGTCTTCCTGTTGGTATGGAAGAATCTTAGCCAATGCTTTACGACGTCCTTCTGCATTTTCCGCCAGAATCATTTCACGCATTGCCTTGATCTTTTCACCTTCGAAGAACATGTGTTCCGTACGGCAAAGACCAATACCTACCGCACCGAAGTTACGAGCCACTTCCGCATCATGAGGAGTATCCGCATTTGTACGTACCTGCAGACGAGTATACTTATCAGCCAGCGTCATTAATTCGGCAAAGTCACCGGAAAGTTCTGCAGCCTGTGTTTCTACCTTACCATTATATACCACACCTGTACTTCCGTTCAGAGAGATATAATCGCCTTCTTTCAACACAACACCGTCAATTTCTACGGTACGGTTTTTATAATCGATATTCAATGCACCTGCACCCGATACACAACATTTACCCATACCACGAGCCACAACAGCAGCGTGAGAAGTCATACCGCCACGAGCCGTAAGAATACCTTCGGCAACTGCCATACCGGCCAAGTCTTCCGGAGAAGTTTCGATACGAACCATTACCACACGTTTACCGGCAGCATGCCATTCAGCAGCGTCGTCAGCAAAGAACACAACCTGACCGGTTGCAGCACCCGGAGAAGCCGGAAGACCACGAGTCAGCACTTTGGCTTTCTTCAAAGCATCTTTATCAAATACAGGATGAAGCAGTTCGTCCAGTTTATTCGGCTCCACACGCATCAAAGCAGTTTTTTCGTCAATCATGCCCTGACGGAGCAAATCCATAGCAATCTTCACCATGGCAGCACCCGTACGTTTACCGTTACGCGTCTGAAGGAACCAAAGTTTACCTTCCTGTACAGTGAACTCCATGTCCTGCATATCTTTATAGTGATTTTCCAGTTTGGTCTGAAGAGCATCCAGTTCTTTATAAATTTCCGGCATTGCCTCTTCCATGGAAGGGAACTTCGCCGCGCGAACATCTTCGGTCACGCCAGCCAACACAGCCCAACGTTGAGAACCGATCTTGGTGATCTGTTGCGGAGTACGAATACCGGCCACAACGTCTTCACCTTGCGCGTTGATCAGGTATTCACCGTTGAAAAGGTCTTCACCTGTACCGGCATCACGTGAGAAACACACACCTGTAGCCGAAGTATCACCCATATTACCGAATACCATAGCCTGTACATTGACAGCCGTCCCCCATTCATCAGGTATACTTTCCATCTTACGGTAAAGAATAGCGCGTTCATTCATCCATGAATCAAATACGGCACAGATAGCTCCCCACAGTTGTTCGTATGCACCAGTCGGGAAATCTTTTCCCGTCTGTTCCTTCACGGCAGCTTTAAATTTCTTTACGAGTTCCTGCAAGTCTTCCACTTTCAGCTCGTTATCCAGTTCCACCCCTTTCGCTTTCTTCACCTCTTCGATGATGGCTTCAAACGGGTCGATATCTTCTTTATTGGTAGGCTTCATGCCCAATACTACGTCACCGTACATCTGCACAAAACGACGATAAGAGTCCCATGCAAAGCGTGCATTACCTGTCTTACGGATAATACCTTCTACCACTTCGTCATTCAATCCCAAGTTCAGAATCGTATCCATCATACCCGGCATAGATGCGCGCGCACCGGAACGTACAGACACCAACAAAGGATTTTCAACGTCACCGAATTTAGATTTCATCAACGTTTCCACGTGAGTGATCGCTTTTACCACTTCATCTTTCAGTAGCTCAACCACTTTATCACGTCCTAACGTATTGTATTCCGTACAAACATCTGTAGTTATTGTGAATCCGGGAGGGACAGGAATTCCGATTAAATTCATTTCTGCAAGGTTGGCCCCCTTACCACCGAGCAAATTCTTCATGTCAGCCTTTCCTTCTGCCTGACCATTACCAAAGGTATAAACTCTTTTTTTATCCATAATATTGTGTTTAAAGTTACATTATGATTTTTTTCTGTTCGCAAATCTAAGGATATTTCGCAAACTTGAAAACTTTTTGCGAAAAAACTTTCTATCAAAATGCAATTTCGACATTACAATCCGGAATATTTCTGTATACCCGAATTTTTTCCAAAAAAAATACCTACTTTTGCAAAGTAATTATTAGACTGGTGTAAAAGTGGCAAGAAAGAAAAAAGAGCTTCCCTTATTGGAGAAGGTAACAATCATGGATGTGGCTGCCGAAGGAAAAGCCATCGCAAAAGTAAACGACCTGGTGATTTTTGTTCCCTATGTAGTGCCGGGTGATGTCGTAGACCTGCAAATCAAGCGTAAAAAGAATAAATATGCCGAAGCTGAAGCGGTGAAGTTTCACGAGCTGTCGCCCAATCGCACTGTTCCTTTCTGCCAACACTATGGCGTATGCGGTGGCTGCAAGTGGCAAGTGCTCCCCTATTCGGAGCAGATCAGATATAAGCAAAAGCAAGTGGAAGATAATTTGAGACGTATCGGAAAGATCGAACTTCCCGAAATTTCTCCGATTCTCGGTTCTGACAAGACGGAATTCTACAGGAACAAACTGGAATTCACCTTCTCAAATAAACGCTGGTTGACAAACGAAGAAGTTCGTCAGGATGTGAAGTATGACCAGATGAATGCGGTGGGTTTCCACATCCCGGGAGCCTTTGACAAGGTGCTGGCTATTGAGAAATGCTGGTTACAGGATGATATATCCAACCGTATCCGCAACGCTGTACGTGACTACGCTTACGAACACGATTACTCTTTCATCAATCTGCGCACACAGGAAGGTATGCTGCGGAATATGATTGTACGCACCTCTTCAACTGGCGAACTGATGGTGATCGTTATTTGCAAGATTACAGAAGATCACGAAATGGAACTGTTCAAGCAGTTACTCCAGTTCGTAGCAGACTCTTTCCCTGAAATCACTTCTCTTCTATACATTATTAATAATAAGTGCAACGACACAATCAATGATTTGGATGTGCATGTATTTAAAGGGAAAGATCACATCTTTGAAGAAATGGAGGGACTGCGTTTCAAAGTAGGACCGAAATCATTCTATCAGACCAACTCGGAACAGGCTTATAATTTATATAAAGTAGCCCGTGAATTTGCCGGATTAACAGGCAACGAACTGGTATATGACCTCTATACAGGAACGGGAACAATCGCCAACTTCGTATCACGCCAGGCTCGCCAGGTAATCGGTATCGAATATGTGCCGGAAGCTATCGAAGACGCAAAGGTAAATGCAGAAATCAATGATATCAAGAATGCATTGTTTTATGCCGGTGATATGAAGGATATACTGACGCAGGATTTCATCAATCAGCATGGACGCCCCGACGTAATCATCACAGACCCTCCCCGTGCCGGTATGCACCAGGATGTGATTGATGTCATTTTGTTTGCGGAACCGAAACGAATTGTATATGTTAGTTGTAATCCTGCTACTCAAGCGCGGGATCTGCAATTACTGGATGAAAAGTATAAGGTGAAGGCTGTTCAACCCGTAGATATGTTCCCTCACACTCACCACGTAGAAAATGTGGTGTTGCTGGAACTTCGATAATCCGTGGTGATAATAGAATTTCAAAAGAAAAAAGAAATGGGAAAAAGACCTAGAAAAACTCCTGCTGAAAAAGCACGTGCTCAATATACCAATTATGCAGTGAAAGAACCCATGGAACTAATGGAGTTCCTGGCTGCCAAGATGCCGGACGCAAGTCGTACGAAATTAAAATCATTATTAAGTAAGCGGGTTGTATTTGTTGATAATGTGATAACCACACAATTCAACTTTCCCCTTGAAGCGGGCATGAAAGTGCAAATCAGCAAACAAAAGGGAAAAAAAGAATTTAATAACAGACTGCTGAAAATCGTGTATGAAGACGCATATATCATTGTTGTCGAAAAGATGCAAGGACTTTTATCAGTCAATACAGAAAGACAGAAAGAGCGCACAGCCTATACAATACTTAACGAATACGTGCAACGTTCCGGACGTCAATTCCGTGTGTTTATCGTTCATCGCCTGGACAGGGACACTTCCGGCCTGATGATGTTTGCTAAAGACGAAAAAACACAGCGGACACTACGTGATAACTGGCACGATATCGTGACTGACCGTCGATATGTAGCTGTGGTGGAGGGAAGTATGGAAAAAGATTATGATACAGTCGTTTCCTGGCTGACTGATAAAACGCTTTATGTAAGTTCCAGTGAATATGATGACGGTGGATCAAAATCTATTACCCACTATAAGACCATCAAACGTGCCAACGGATATTCTCTGTTGGAACTCGATTTGGAAACCGGCCGAAAGAATCAGATTCGTGTACACATGCAAGATTTAGGACATCCTATTATCGGTGATGGAAGATATGGAAGAGAAGATGCTCCCAACCCTATCGGACGACTGGCACTCCATGCTTTCAAACTTTGTTTCTATCATCCGGTAACGGGAGATTTGATGGAGTTCGAGACGCCTTATCCGGCGGAGTTTAAAAAGTTGTTTCTGAAAAAATAAAGAAAATACGTTCAAAAAGAAAAGGAGTTAAATCAATTGATTTAACTCCTTTTCTTTTAAAATCATATCTTATTCTATTGCATCTGCAACTCAATATAATCAATATATTCTCCATCAAGATACAAGTCACCTTGCAAATAACGTCCTCTAACACGAACGCCTCTTATCTCACGTAAGGCAAAATCACGTCCATAATCAAGGTACAATGTGCCATAATCAACCCACCACCGAAAAGGCAAATCACCTGCAGGTCTACCATTATAATCATAAACCTGATAGTCTATTCCCAGTCCATTATTATCTAAGCGAATACCACTTTCTATCGGATTATAATCAGAACCGAACCACAAATCACCCACCCAGGTACGTCCCATCAAATCATCATAAATATCTTCATCGTCTTCACACGAAGTAAAGCCAACCAATAAAGTCAGCATCATCAAGATACCTGCATATCTTTTTATCATTTTCATAATTCTCTAGTTTATTGCGTTTATTAATACAAAATTAGCATTTTATATTTACTATACATCACAAGCCACAAGTTTTTTGTACCTTTGCAAAGATAATATTAAATTTTCCACATGAAACTTCTTTGGCTTGATTTAAATAGTTCGTACGCACACTCCTCATTGGCACTCCCTGCACTCCATGCTCAAATAGCAGACGATACCACTATTGAATGGTGCGTAGTCTCCGCCACTATCAATGAAAATACGGGCAGTGTCGTCAATCAAATCTACCGTCATCAACCGGACATCATCGCAGCTACCAACTGGCTATTTAATCACGAGCAACTCCTACACATCGTTTCACGCGCAAAAGCATTACTACCCCACTGTTGTGTCATACTCGGAGGCCCCGAATTTTTAGGAGATAATGAAGCTTTCTTATATAAGAACAAATTTGTAAGCGGAGTGTTTCGCGGAGAAGGCGAAGAAGTATTTCCTTTATGGTTAAAAGTGTGGAATCAGCCAAGAAAAGAATGGAAATCAATCACAGGACTCTGTTATCTGGACGAATCGGGAGGATATCATGACAACGGACTCGCCCGCGTTATGAAGTTTTCCGAATTGGTTCCCCCCGAAAAGAGCCGTTTCTTCAACTGGAGCAAACCTTTTGTACAGTTAGAAACCACCCGCGGATGTTTTAACACCTGTGCCTTTTGTGTCAGTGGAGGTGAAAAACCGGTTCGCACCCTATCTCTTGAAGCAACCCGGAAACGTCTTGACGTGATACACCAACACGGAATCAAGAATGTACGGGTACTGGACCGCACTTTCAATTACAACAACAAACGGGCAAAAGAATTACTAAATCTATTCCGCGAATACCCGGATATCTGTTTTCATCTGGAAATTCATCCTGCACTCCTTTCCGATGAACTCAAACAGGAATTAGCCACCCTTCCTAAAAGACTGCTACACCTGGAAGCCGGAATCCAAAGCCTTCGGGAAAACGTGCTTGAACAAAGCCGGAGAATAGGAAAACTCTCCGATGCTCTGGCCGGACTCAAGTATCTATGTTCACTTGAAAACATGGAAACCCATGCCGACTTAATAGCAGGGCTCCCACTCTACCATCTATCAGAAATTTTCGATGATGTCCGTACTTTAGCAGAGTATGGCGCAGGAGAAATCCAACTGGAATCCCTCAAATTACTTCCGGGCACCGAAATGAAAAGAAGAGCGGACGAATTAGGTATACAGTACTCTCCACTCCCTCCATACGAAGTTCTTCAAACTCGTGAAATCAGCGTAGATGAATTACAGACAGCACATTATCTGTCCCGCCTGTTAGACGGTTTCTATAATACCCCAACTTGGCGAAGCATCACACGGATACTCATTCTCGAAAACCCTCATTTTATACATGAGTTACTCGATCATTTAGTTCAAACAGATGTGATTGACACCCCTCTTAGCCTGGAAAAAAGAGGATTAATCCTCTATGACTTCTGCAAGAATCATTATCCCGACTACCTGACACAAGTCAGCATTGCATGGATAGAAGCGGGTATGTCATTAAAAAAAGCTCCGGCAGAAAAAGTAAGAACCAAAAGACAGCTACCACCTGAAAGCTGGGAAATAGAATACGGAGCATATCGCGAGAATCTACGATTATGTTTCCTTCCCACCGATGAAGAAGAACATGGTTACTGGTTTGGTTTTGAGTCGGAGATTCAGAAGATACAACCGGTTTTCAAGGCTAAAAAACTATCATAAATAAAAGAAAAGTATTCTCATATTATGTGAAATAATTACTATTCATTGATCGTTTAGAGCAGCATTTCCTGTTTTCCATCGTCCATACAATAAACTCTACTAGCACAACACAGTATGGACATTCGAAAATATCAATTGAATATTCTTTGTTTATTATTGTTCCCCTTATCCGCAGCAGGACAAGAATGGAACCAACAAGATTCATTGAAACTTCAGCAAATGCTGGAATCCGATCAGGAGATCAATATAAATAGAAAGTTCATCGAAAAAGACGGGAATGGATACCTCAAGTTAGCGTTTCATACGAATGGTAAAAACCTGCCGACAATCAGGAATCGAAAAGTTTTAGAAAACAAGAAAGCATATTTTCCATTTATTCTCGTACCTTTGTCATACGATTAAATATGCTATCATAATGAAGAACTTTATCAAGGGATTCCGGTTTACCCCCTCTAATTATCCGGCAGAAGTAGAAGCAAAAATACAGAAATACAGAAAGCAAGGTTATAAACTTCCACCGCGCAAAGTACTCCGTACTCCCGAGCAACTGGAAGGTATCCGGGAAAGTGCCAAGATCAATACTGCACTGCTGGACTATATTTCAGAGAATATCCGGGAAGGCATGTCCACCGAAGAAATTAATGTGCTAGTGTATGATTTCACCACCAGTCACGGTGCCATCCCTGCCCCACTCAACTACGAAGGCTTTCCCAAAAGTGTTTGCACCAGCATCAACGATGTAGTGTGCCACGGAATACCCAATAAAAATGAGATTCTGAAAAGCGGAGATATTATCAATGTAGATGTTTCCACCATTTACAAAGGATATTTTTCCGATGCATCCCGTATGTTTATGATTGGAGACGTCAACCCTGATATGCAAAAGTTAGTACAGGTAACCAAAGAATGTATGGAAATAGGAATTGCTGCCGCACAACCCTGGAAACAGCTGGGTGATGTAGGCGCCGCCATCCAGGAACATGCAGAAAAGAACGGATTCAGCGTAGTCCGTGATCTCTGCGGACATGGCGTAGGGATGCAATTCCATGAGGAACCGGACGTAGAACATTTCGGACGCCGGGGCACAGGCATGATGATTGTGCCGGGCATGACCTTCACCATCGAACCCATGATCAATATGGGAACCTACGAAGTGTTTATAGACGATGCCGACGGATGGACTGTCTGTACCGACGACGGACTGCCTTCCGCCCAATGGGAAAATATGATTCTGATTACTGAAACCGGAAACGAAATTCTGACATATTAATGGAACTGATTCTACTTATTGTTATTGCCGTGTTAATGATAGTCCTACTTGTATTATCACTAACCAAAGGCAACAATCAAACTCAAGCAGAACAATTACAAATAGCCTTGCGCCAGCAAATGCAGGAAAACCGGGAAGAACTGAACCGCAGCATCCGGGAACTTCGCATGGAAATGACGCAAACGCTGAACCAGAATATGCAACAGCTCCAAGATGTTCTGCACAAGAATATGATGACTACCGGAGAACTGCAACGACAGAAATTCGACATGATGGCCCGCCAGCAGGAAGCATTACTGAAATCCACCGAGAAACGACTGGATGATATGCGCCTGATGGTGGAAGAAAAGCTCCAGAAAACCCTGAATGAACGTATCGGCCAATCATTCGAAATCGTCCGTTCGCAACTTGAGAACGTGCAAAAAGGACTGGGAGAAATGAAATCTCTTGCTCAAGATGTCGGCGGACTAAAAAAGGTATTGAGCAACGTAAAGATGAGAGGAACGTTCGGCGAAGTCCAACTGGGTGCACTCTTAGAACAAATGATGAGCCCCGAACAGTACGACGCCAATGTCAAAACCAAAAAGAGCGGAACCGAATTTGTAGAATTTGCCATCAAACTTCCGGGAAAAGATGACGCCAACAGCACCGTCTACCTCCCCATCGACGCCAAATTTCCGAAAGATGTATACGAACAATATTACGATGCATTCGAAGCGGGAGACGCAGCATTGATGGAATCGTCCGGCAAGCAATTGGAAAATACAATCAAAAAGATGGCAAAAGACATCCATGATAAATATGTAGACCCGCCTTTTACCACAGATTTTGCCATCATGTTCCTCCCGTTTGAAAGCATATATGCCGAAGTAATCCGACGTACCAGTCTCATCGAAACACTCCAAAAGGAGTATAAGATTGTAGTTACAGGTCCGACAACATTAGGCGCCATCCTCAACAGTCTTCAGATGGGATTCCGCACGCTTGCTATCCAAAAACGTACCGGAGAAGTCTGGACCGTATTGGGAGCTGTCAAAACAGAATTCAGTAAATTCGGAGGATTACTTGAAAAAGTACAAAAGAACCTGCAAAGCGCCGGTGACCAACTCGAAGAAGTCATGGGAAAACGAACACGTGCCATCGAACGCAAACTGCGGCAAGTGGAACAGTTGCCACACGAAGAAAGCCAAAAGATTCTCCCTATTGACGTAGAGGACGATTTGACAGATTACTAACTGATATTATTTAGAGAGAGTGTTTCGACACACCTCGACACTAAATAGAAAATGCTCTACAACATTTCCATATCACGTCAATCCGCATAACTCCGCAAAGCCAAATTCTTCACCCAAAGAACGAAGATACCCGTCAGAATCAGATTCAATACCAGAGTAAGCACTGAAATAACCAATGCCGGACCACCCAAGTTATATCCCAATGCAATGAAAATGATTCCGGCCCCTACCTCACCACGGGTAAACATACCGATGGAAAGAGCCAGTCGCTCACTTAATTTCCGGTCACGATAGAAGAACATCGGACAAAGCTTTCCTATATTCGACAATAAAGAGACAATCACCACATGAAACATAATCATTCCCCACGACATCATATCCTGCGATCCCGTTACAGAATAAGAACCTGCATGAGTCTCCGCAAAGTTCACTCCGATAAAATGCGGCATGCTCATTCCCACCAGGAACATGAAAAAAAATGAAATCCCGGTAGACACCTTTCGTTCCACAGGTGTGTCATGTTCCTTATGTTTCATAATCATACCCAGAACAAATGCCGGCAACAGGACTTCAATATGAATACTTCCCTCGTCCCCATACAATTCTTTACTCCCCAGATACAGTATTTGAGTAGCCAAAAATATAATCACTGAATAAAAGAGGATAGCCTTCCAATCCTGACGCCAATCATACTTATTCAATCTTTGCCAGCCGATCGACAATAACAAGAACACAATCACCACCACAATAATCAACTGCCAGCGCAGTCCGATCATCATAATCTGAAGAGGAATCATTAAAAGAATTGTATCCAAGTCATCGAAAATTGCCAATACCTGTATTTTTTTATAAATCCAACTGGACTTCAGTCCAATAGCCGCCAACATCGTAAACAGAATACCGGCTGATGTAGGTGCAGCAAAACGGCTTAACAATAAATTCTCCTTCCATGCTTCCCAGCTATTCCAAAACTCGGGCGGAAGCAAAATAAACACATAATAAATGGCAATCATAAACCACGGTAAAGCAGCCGTAGCCATTGCAATAAAATAATCTTGAGCGTAACTTTTCCACCGCGTTTTATCAAGGACGAACTCACGGCCAACATTAATCATTATAAAACTAAGACATACATAGAGTAGTACATTCGATATGGATTTAACAGCTCCATACCCATCTCCTGCCATCATCGGCAGGAATTGCGAAACCACGAGCCCCAACATCAGGAAGCCCGAAAAAGACAGAATTTTTCTCATATTTATAGTTGTTTGTTGCTAAAAAGTAATTGCCAAGGAAAGCTCTGCAGACAGAAGGCAATCACCTGGTGTATTAAAAACTAACCGCAAGTCAATTTGTTCAGAACAGATCTCTGAAAAATTGCTTGCGGCAGTATTTTTAATCCAGCTTCAGTACGGCGAGGAAGGCTTTTTGCGGCACTTCCACGTTACCGATTTGTTTCATTCGTTTTTTACCTTTTTTCTGCTTTTCAAGCAGTTTACGTTTACGGCTCACGTCACCACCATAACACTTCGCTGTCACATCCTTACGAACAGCCTTAATCGTTTCACGGGAAATAATCTTAGCCCCGATAGCTGCCTGAATGGCAATATCAAACTGCTGGCGCGGAATAAGCTCTTTCAGCTTCTCACACATCCGGCGTCCCATATCGTAAGCATTGTCAATATGCGTCAAAGTAGAAAGAGCATCCACAGGCTCACCGTTCAACAAAATATCCAGCTTCACCAGCTTCGAAGTACGGAAACCATTCGGATGATAATCAAACGACGCATACCCTTTGGAAATACTCTTCAACTTATCATAAAAGTCAATCACAATTTCTCCCAAAGGCATATTGTAATAGATTTCCACCCGGTTACCGGAGATATATTCCTGTTTAATCAATTCACCGCGTTTACCCAGACAAAGCGTCATAATAGGACCGATATAATCAGTCGTTGTAATAATAGATGCTTTGATATACGGTTCCTCGATATGGTCAATCATCGTCGGGTCGGGCATACCACCAGGGTTGTGCACCTCCTTCATATTGCCCTGCTTATCATATATATGGTAGGACACATTCGGTACCGTAGTAATCACATTCATGTCAAACTCACGATCCAGACGCTCCTGCACAATTTCCATGTGGAGCAATCCGAGGAAACCGCAACGGAAACCAAAACCCAAAGCCAATGAAGACTCCGGCTGGAAAGTCAACGACGCATCATTCAGCTGCAACTTTTCCAAAGACGCGCGAAGATCTTCAAAATCTTCCGCCTCAATCGGGTACACTCCGGCAAACACCATCGGCTTCACCTCCTCAAACCCGGCAATAGCCTTGTCACACGGACGGGCAATATGTGTAATGGTATCTCCCACCTTCACCTCTTTGGAAGTTTTGATACCGGAAATTATATATCCTACATCCCCCGTACGAAGTTCGTTACGAGGCACCATATCCATTTTCAACACCCCTATTTCATCGGCATCATACTCTTTTCCCGTATTGAAAAACTTCACCTTGTCGCCCTTGCGAATCGTGCCGTTTTCAATCTTGAAATAAGCTATAATTCCACGGAAAGAGTTGAATACAGAGTCGAAAATCAAAGCCTGCAACGGCGCCTCTTCATTCCCTTCGGGATGAGGAATACGTTCAATCACAGCAGCCAGTATCTCCTCCACTCCCATACCCGTTTTACCGGATGCACGGATTACCTCCTCGCGCTTGCAACCCAACAGTTCAACGATTTCGTCCTCCACTTCTTCGGGATTGGCGCTCGCCATATCGCATTTATTGATAACCGGAATAATCTCAAGGTCGTGTTCAATGGCCATATACAGATTCGAGATCGTCTGCGCCTGCACTCCCTGCGACGCATCGACAATCAGCAATGCCCCTTCACATGCAGCAATAGAACGCGACACCTCATACGAAAAATCCACGTGTCCCGGAGTATCAATCAGGTTAAGGACATACTTCTCCCCCTGATAAGTATATTCCATCTGGATCGCATGGCTCTTGATAGTGATCCCTCTTTCTTTTTCCAGATCCATATTATCAAGCATCTGCCCTGAAGTCACCTGAATGGTGTTAGTAAACTCCAACAGACGGTCGGCCAACGTTGACTTACCGTGGTCAATATGAGCAATAATGCAAAAGTTGCGTATATTCTTCATTCTGAATTCTTATTATTTTTAGCTTTTTGGTGTGCAAAGTTACTACAAAAAAGTGAAATGCGGAAAGATATAGTGATAGAATTGAGTTACAAGGGTTTTGGTTGAAGTG
>ENA-UPWS01001347-UPWS01001347.1-human-gut-metagenome-genome-assembly--contig:-NODE-1347-length-14481-cov-5.025757_pt1 | contig 14481 bp, 5 predicted proteins | sample MGYA00250054_ERZ773384 | MGnify/ENA primary metagenome ERZ773384 (study PRJEB29103, sample SAMN06111979) | human gut metagenome | biome: human gut; feature: ankylosing spondylitis patient; material... | reverse complement strand
TATTTATGAAATGACGGTATCATCGGAAACAATAAATGTAGTTTCTGAAGGAGCTACTGAAACTATCGAAGTTAATTCCAATTTTAATTGGACAGTGGAAAGTAATGCCGAATGGTGCAAGCCTACTATAAAAGGCGGTTCGGCAGGGAGTTCTTCTTTTCAAATTATAGTGGAAAAAAATGAAAAAATTGAGGAGCGTTTGGCAGAAGTAACAGTGAAAGCAGGTTCGGTTGAACGCAAAATTGAAGTTGTGCAACTTAACCCTGATGGTTTTGAAATTGTGGATATGCCCACTTCGATTACAGTAGACGGGCTTGAGAATGTCATTCAACTAAAAGCTAAAACTAACCTGAAGTTAGAAGTGACATCTGCTGATGGATGGGCTGTAATGCTTGAGGATGAGGTGGCTAGTGGCAATCCTCCTCGTCAGATTCCTTTACGTATTATGTTTAAGGATAATGTCACAGGTTCCCCTCGAACCTCTACTGTTTCTATTAACGGTAAAGGACTTCCTACTAATTATGCCAAAACATTCGAAGTTACTCAACAGCCGGCCCCCGAAGCGAATATAAATGATGAACGCATTTTGGGTACATGGTTGGTTACCAGGGCTATGAATGGTACATCCAATGATTTAGCTCTTTTGGGCAAGACGATGATTTTCGAAGCCAATGGACTGTTCAAAGAAAACTCATCAACAGGAGCAGTCATAGATGGAACGTGGAATGTGAGAGGTGAACGATTGTCCATTTACTATTCTGATAATACTCGTCGATATCTATACTTGGAGGAAACAGGTGAGTCAATCAAAGGAAGAATGACTTCTACTGATATTAATTCGGAGATTTTGTTTGAATCTACTCTTTCGCAGGCAACAGGAGGTGATTGTGTGCTTAGTCTTGTGGATGTAACCAACACTAAAGTCGTTTATATGATGGTAATAAATGGTGATGTGAGTAAATATTCAGAATATGGGTTGGTCATGGGACGTACTAAAGACCCTACAATGAATGACAAGAAGTTTGTCGGCAAAGGTGGAAATGTAGTAGTTGGTGAAATCACTAAATTACTTTCTGGTGATACTTACCATATTCGAGGGTATCGTGTTGAGGGTTCTAATACTTTGTATACAGAGAACATACAAATCGATATGCCAGTTAAGGATTATGATGGTAATCAATACAAAATAGTGAAGATTGGTGACCAATATTGGCTAGCCGAGAATCTAAGAACTACACACTATAATAATGGAGACGAAATTCTGTACTGTGATAAGAATCATAATGCAGAATTTGATAAAGCTGGTCGATCAGATATGGTAGGCGCATTCAGTTGGATTTTTGGTGAAGCTGCTGATTGGCAGTGGACTGCAGATACTTTCAATCAAAATGTGAGTGATCATAGTGCAAAAGCGTATGGTGGCATTTATAATTGGTATGCAGTAGCAGATGAGCGAGGTATTGCCCCTGAAGGCTGGCATGTACCCAGTAAAGCCGAATTGATGACTTTGCTAGAGTCAATTGGAGCCAGCACTGAAGATTTTGCTGCAGGTGATATGAATTACATGAATGGGCTTTTGGCGCATGACCACTATGCTAATTCTGCTGGTTGGAATGGCTGGGCTTGTTCAGGACGCAATGGAGATGGTACATGGAAAGGTTGGGATACTTTAGGAGCACGTGAAACAACTTGGTGGTCTATTGATGTTAGTGATTCCAACTATCCTTGGTTACTTTATCATCGCCGCGGTGATGGAGGTGATAGTGGTATTAGTTGGACTCATAAGTATGAAGGTTGGCAAGTGCGTTGTGTACGTGATGCTGGTAAATAATAAACTTTTTTAATTTAGAAAAACATAGTGAACATATGTATAAGACAATTCGGCAATTTAGCATATTTTTTGTTGTACTATTGATGTGTATAACAGTATCATTCGCTCAGACGAATGGGAGCATAACTGTGACAGGCACGGTGGTTGATGAAAAAGGAGAATCTATTATTGGTGCGACTGTACAAGTGGAGGGTACTACAAACGGGGTGATTACTGATATAGATGGTAAGTATTCAGTGAGAGTGGAAAATGATAAAAGTACACTTCGCTTCTCATTTGTGGGATTAGTCCCTGTTGTTGAACAGGTGAAGGGACGGAGAATCATCAATGTAGTATTAAAATCTGATACCGAAGTTTTAGATGAAGTGGTGGTGACTGCCTTAGGTATCAAAAAAGAGAAAAAGAAGTTGGGTTATGCGGTGCAAGATTTAGATGCTCCTGCGCTCACCAAGATTCCGGCTGCTAATACTGCTTCTAATCTAACCGGCAAGATTGCTGGACTCAAGGTGTCAAATTCTCCTAACCTTTTTGATACCCCTGCACTCCTTTTGCGTGGCGTGGCTCCTGTAGTTGTAATTGATGGAGTACCAGTTGAAAGTGCAACGTTTTGGGAGGTTGCCCCTGAAGATATAGAGAGTATGTGCGTATTAAAAGGCCCTGCTGCCGCTGTCCTTTACGGACAGATGGGACAGAATGGTGTGATTCAGATTACCACAAAGAAAGCTAAAGAGGCGGTTAAAATTTCAGTAAACTCATCCACTGGATTCGACACAGGTATGATTGCAAATCCATCTTACCAGAAAAAATATGGAACAGGTTATCAAGGTCAATATCGTGTGGGTAATAGTACCGATGAATTTTGGGGAGCATGGGGGCCGGAACTCGATGGTAGGTTACTTCCACAATGGAATAGCCCTTATGATGCCGATGGCAACAGAATTGCTATACCTTGGATTCCACGCGGTAAGGATAATTTAAAAAATATGTTGCGTACAGGGGTGGTGACAAACAATAATATAAGTGTGGAAACGAAATTTGATAAAGGAGATTTCCGTATATCTTTAAGTGAAATGCATCAAAAGGGTGTGTTTGAAAATACTAAATTGAACAGTTATACTGTGAATATGAGCGGTGGTATACAATTCTCCAAAAAATTGCGTTTTGATGCCAATATTAATTATAATAAGATTGATTCACCAAACTTCCCATCTGTGGGATATGGTCGGAACAGTCCTATTTACTCTATGATTCTTTGGGCCGGTGCTAATGTGGATGTACGCGATTTACGTAATTATTGGGCTCCTGGCTTGGAAGGTTTGCAGCAACGTAATTTTGATATTGGGCCTGGTTACGACAATGGTTCATTCGATTATAACAATCCTTATTTCATTTTATATGAAAATTTGCATGGCTATCACAAGAATACAGCATACGGCAGTGCATCATTGAAATATGATGTAACTAACGAATTGAACATAACTTTGCGTACAGGTGTAAACATGAATCAGCTAATGGAGGATTATCGTACAGCCTATTCTACTGCATATAATCGCAACGGAAATTATTCTCAAAGCTACAAAAATGATTTTCAGATTTTAACAGACTTGATTGCTAAATATGATAAGAAATTAGGTATATTTGATGTAGGTGCAATGCTTGGATTTAATGCACGTCAATATAATGACGCTTCACACTATGCTGAAACTGACGGCTTGGCTGTTCCTGGTATTTACACTTTATCAAATTCAATGAAACCGACTACCCCTACCAGTAGTAAGCGTGAGTTGGCTGAGTATGCGGTTTATGGATATTTGGATTTAGGTTGGAAAAACTATTTGATGTTAAATCTGACGGCTCGTAACCAATGGTCATCTACTATTCCTACTTTTGGTAAAAATAGTTATTTGTATCCATCTGCACAGCTTTCTACAGTAGTATCAGAATATATTCCTATGCCTGAATTTATTAGCTACTTAAAGTTAAGAGGCTCTTATGCTCGTGTGGGTAGTGCTTTCTCTCCTTATTACTTTTCACCTGTGTATAGTGAAACTGGTACCTGGAATAACAATTTAGGTTTGACTTCTCCTGAAATTATTTACTCTAAAGACATCAAACCTTCTTATAGTACTGGTTATGAAGTAGGTGGCGAACTTCGTTTGTTTAACAACCGTTTAGGTTTTGACGCAACTTATTTTTATTTTATTGATGGTCCACAGACTTACAATCAACCCATTTCAGAAACATCGGGGTATGGAGCTTATTGTTTGAATGGATTGAAAACATTACGTAAAGGTTGGGAACTTTCAATTACCGCTTCTCCTTTTAGAAATGAAAGAGGTTTTAATTGGGATCTTGTATTGAATCTTTCTTCTTATCGCAACTATTTACATGAATTACCTGAAGGGCAAACGCAATACGGTGAGTTAAAAGTTGGTGATCGTATGGATGCTATTTATGGTTCAGCCATAATGTATGCTCCGGAAAATAGCGAGTATGCAGGGCAGGTGATTATAGGTGATAATGGAAATATTCAAAAGGATAATATCAAACAAAAACTGGGATATTCTAATAATGATTTGATGGTTGGCTTCAGTAACAATATGTCATATGGCCCAGTATCACTGAACTTCTCGTTTGATGCCTGTATTGGTGGTAAGATGCTTAGCCAATATAACAGATATATGTGGGCTGGTGGGCGTTCACTTGATATTGATGATCAAGAGCGCCAAAACTGGTATGCTGGTAAAGAATACATTGCAGAAGGCGTAAAAGTTGTATCGGGTGAGTTGAAACGCGATGGAGAAGGTAATGTTATTAGTGACACGCGTAAGTTTGCTCCTAATGATATTCCAACTAATTATTTTGATTATGTGCAGAATTCTAAAGGATATTATGGTATAGATGAGTGTGTGTTGGTTGATCGTTCATTCTTGAAACTGCGTGAAGTATCGCTCACTTATGATCTCACTAAACATTTGACAAAAACTCCTATTAAAGGAGCTAGTGTTTCTTTGGTAGGTCGTAACCTTTTCCTAATTACTAAATCTGGATTAGTAGACCCTGATCAGTATAATGAGAATACAGTGTGGGATAACCTGCAAACTCCTTCATTCCGCAATATCGGATTTAATGTGAACATAACATTCTAAATGGATAAAAGTAAAAAACAACAATTATGAAAATACTAAAAAATAAATTCGCAGCTTTGGTGGCAGGCGTGTTCATGCTTTCTGCATGTCAACCATTCTCTGAATATGAGAATAATCCTAATTCGGCCTCTCAAGGGCAGGTGCCTCCTACTTTGCTTCTTAATACAATTATTAAAAATACCTTAGGATGTTATCGCCCCTTGATTGGGGTACAATGTGGTTGGTCACAATACATCGCATCTATATCAGCTCAACAGGGTGATCTTGAGTTCCAAGGTTATTTGGGAGGAGAGGCAGGATTAACTTACCATATCATGCGTGATGTAGAAGCAATGGAATTTGAGGCTGATCGTGTAAACTCCCCTGCATACAAAGGGGTAGGGAACTTCTTTAAGGCTTGGAATTATATTGACATGACTATGCAGATGGGTGATGTACCTATGACTGAGGCAATGAAAGGACAGTCTGAAGCTAATTTTACCCCTAAATACGATACTCAAAAACAGGTGTTTCAAAATTGCTTGAGCATGCTGGAAGAAGCCAATTCCATCTTGGCACAGGCTGCACAAGAGAAAGTTTCATTAGGTAGTGGAGACCTCATTTTTAATGGGGATGTAGCACAATGGCAAAAGGCTGTGAATGCTTTAAGGCTTCGTACATTAATCAATTTGAGTAAACGTTCTGATGATGCCGATTTAAAAATCAAAGAACAATTTGCAGAGATTGTGAATAATCCCACAAAATATCCGCTCTTCAGTTCAAATACAGATAATGTTACTTACCGTTGGTACGATATCGAAGATAATCGTTATCTGTGGTTCTATTTGAAAGCTAATGTTGATTATTATAGAATTGGAAATACTTATTATGACTTGATTAAGAAATATAACGATCCACGTATTTCTGTGATTGCCGAACGTACAAAAGTTGCACAGGATGCTAATCCTGATAATTCAAACTTTGATGTGAATGAGTATGGTGGAGTGAACTCGAACGATCTCTACGATGCTATTTATGCAACACGTGAACAGGCCTCAACTTTCAATCGTGAATATTATTGTACACCTGTAGGGGAGCCTATGATTTTGTTAGGTTATTCAGAACAGTGTTTTAATATTGCCGAGGCTATCAATTTAGGTTGGATTGAAGGTGATGCCGATGCTTATTACAAAGCAGGTATACGGGCTTCTATGGAATCTTACAATCTTGATGAAGCTGTTATTTCTGACTATATCAATAGTCCTGCGGTTGCTTACAACAACGATTTAGAGCAAATCCTTAATCAGAAATACATTTCGTTCTTCAATAATTCAGGCTGGGAGCCTTTCTATAATATGCGTCGTACAGGAGTTCCTGCATATCAGATTGGTAGTAATATGAGTAATCCTAGCGGTAAGGTTCCTGTGAGGTGGAGGTATCCAAGGGCTGAATACCAAACAAATGAAGCTAATGTGAAAGAAGCGATCAAACGGCAGTACGATGGTTCGGATGATGTAGATGATGTTATGTGGATTTTGAAATAAGTGTGTATAATTAGGATTATTGAATAGTTATGGGGAGGCATCAATGCCTGTATATATACATTGATGCTTCCTTATTGTTATTATTTAATATTGTATTAGTTTTTTCTTTAGCTTCCATTGGGTGGTATAAAGATTGTTTGTTTACTGAGAAAATAAAAATACTAATGAAAAAGTTCCTCTTATATTTCATTCTGAGTATTGTTTGGTGCATAGCATTACAAGCTGGTGAAATTCAGAATAATGACGACGCACGCCAATACAGTGCTGAAGCACGTCCTTGGGTGTGGTGGTTTTGGCTAGGAAATGCGGTAACAGAAGACCTAATTGATAAGCATATGGATGCATATGCAAAAGCTGGATATGGTGGTGTGGTAATTATAGCTACGTATGGTGTGGAAGGATACGAGGACAAGCAATTAACGTATAGGAGTGATGAGTGGTATAATATGGTGAACCATACATTGAAGAATGCTAAACGGCTGAATATGAAGGTCGATTTGGCACTTTCTTCTGCATGGCCGTTTGGAGGTAAACAGGTTGTAAAACAAGATGGGGCCAAATTTTTAAAACGCTCATTGAGTTTTGAGTCGAATGGGATAATTGATAAGTTCTTAATAGATGATAAAGATAATGAATATATTATTGCTGTATCAGCTTTCTCAGATGATGGCGAATATCGTGATCTGACTTCTCATGTCAGTGCAAGTGGTAAATTGAAAATATCGCTTCCAAAAGGGAAATGGCGAATAGAAACAGTAATGGGAGGATATACTAACCAACATGTTAAACGTTCTTCTCCAGGGGGAGAAGGACTTGTTTTAGATAACTTTGACAGAGATGCATTACGTAACTATTTAAAAGATTTTGAAAAAGATCTGATACGCATGAAAGGTATTCGGGCGGTATTCAATGACTCATATGAGGTATACGGTGCCGACTATACTACTACATTTATTTCAGAGTTTGAGAAAAGACGTGGGTATTCTCCAAAGCCGTATCTCTCTCTCTTGTTTGATAAGCAGCAAGGTGAGCTTCACGAAAGGTTCCTTTGTGACTATCGTGCTACGATGGCAGATTTGATTCTGGATAATTTTACCAAGGAATGGACTCATTGGAGTAATGAGAATCTTTTGCTTACTATGGAACAGGCCCATGGAAGTCCTTCAAATGTTTTGGATATGTATGCTGCTGCAGACATCCCTCAGTGCGAATCGTTTGGTCCCAGCTGCTTTAATATAGATAAAGTGCGAGTGGATGAGGATACACGACGAGTTCCTTATAAAAGGCCTGATGTATTACATATGAAATTTGCTTCATCGGGTGCAAACCTTATGGGAAATCGACTGGTTTCGAGTGAGACAGCTACATGGTTGACTAATCATTTTCGTACTGCTCTCTCTCAAGTAAAACCCGAGGTGGATAAGCTTTTTGTGGCAGGTATAAACCATATACATCTCATAAGTTCCACTAATACACCTTTAGATTCAGAATATCCTGGCTGGGTATTCTATCCGGCTCCGGACTTTGGTCCTCGATCATCATTGATGGACTATATGCCTGATTTTAGCCTTTATGTCTCAAGGGTACAGAATGTACTACAGCAGTCTGAAAATGATAATGATATATTACTTTATTATCCTGTATCTGATTACTTTAGTGAAACAAAAGAAGACTTGGGAGTACTCACCATGATGGACCATCTTACTACCAAATGGGGATTTGATTGGCCATTTGCTGTGACTGGTCGTAATTTAAAAGATGCTGGTTATCAGTTTGATTATGTGTCTGATAAATTGTTACAAGGCATGACTGTGGATAATGGAATGATTAAAAGTCAAGGTGGACATCTATATAAAGCCGTAGTAATTCCAGCATGTAAGCGTATACCTATTGAAACTATGACTAAATTGTTGCAGTTAGCTAAAAGTGGTGTTTCTGTTATATTTGATAGTTCTATGCCTCTTGATGTTCCAGGACTTCATAAAGTGAGTGAGAGACTGCTGATACTTAACAATCTTCGTGAAACCATGAGAAGTGTCCCCCAAGTGTTTATTACAGAGGATGTTGATTCAATTTTACAGAAACTTGAAATTCCCAAAGTAGGATTTACTACTGTAGGACTGGATTTTATTCGTAAAAGTTACAAAGGAGGAAAAATATATTTTGTGGCTAATCAAGATAGTAGATTCAATTATGGTAATATTATGCTTGATGCTAAGTACAAAAACTTAACAGCTTACAATCCACTCACTGGTGATTTTTATAAACTTTCTGCAACAGAAAGGGAGGGACGTAATTGTGAAATACGAATTCAATTGTTGCCTGGAGAATCAATTATAATCTTTGCTGATAATAGAATACAAAAAGCAGAAGCTTACAATGAATACATAGGAAAAAAATATCAGTTAAAAGGGGAGTGGACTATTTCTTTTGGAGAGGAGAAGAATTCTCCTGCTACTTTAACAACAACTAAGCTGCGTAGTTGGACTGAGTTGGGTGACAGCACACATTGTTATTATAATGGAGTGGGATGTTACAAATTGGCATTTGATTTACCAAAAGGTTTAGAGAACTCTACAAAATTACGGTTGAAATTCTCTGATGTTCGTGATATGGCTGAAGTGTTTATCAATGGAAAATCAATAGGAAGAACTTGGTGTGTTCCTTATTTATTGGATTTTGATGCTAAGCTTTTAAAGCGGAAAAATAATAAAATAGAAATAAAAGTGAAAAATATAGCTACTAATAAAATAATAGGTATGGATCGCCACCATATTAAATGGAAAGAATGTTATATTAGTGACCCAAAGCGTGGTGATTATAATACCACTGATTGGCAGTTAGAAGAATCAGGATTGGTAGGTGATATATATTTAATAGGTAATGATTAATATACAAACAAAATGAATAATAAAATAAAAGGTTGGTTTTTGAAGAGTATAGTAATCTCATTGCTCTTTCAAAGCTTTTCTATACAAGCACAAGAATTGAAGCAAAAGCTTTCTGATTTTACTGCAACCGAACGTCCATGGCTTTGGTGGTATTGGTTAGGTAGCGCAGTGGATTGTACAGGGTTAGATTGGCATCTGCAGCAGTTTAAAGAAATGGGCTATGGTGGTGCCAGCATTGCAGCCACATATGGGGTTGATGATTATAAAGAGAAGTTTATTCCCTTTATGAGTCAAGACTGGATTAAAATGTTGAATTATACTGCTACTAGTTTTAAAAACAACGGGTTGGCAATTGATGCATCACTAACTTCTGCTTGGCCTTTTGGAGGACCTAATGTTACCCCTGAAATGGGTGCTAAATATTCGGTTGTGACTCGCGTATTTACAGCAATGCCTAAAGAGAAAGTAAATATTCAAGTAGATACATTGGGCAAAGGTGAAATTCAGGTACTAAGTGCTTACTCTGCTGATGGAGAATATATAGAACTTACCCAGCATATCAATAAAAATGGTATATTGACTTACACATTTCCTGCAAAAAAATATGATGTATATGCTTTATTTTCTTGTCCTACCGGACAACGGACGAAACGTTCAGGATTGGGAGGCGAGGGATTGGTAATAGATCATTTTGATAAAAATACGGTCCATCAATATTTGAAAAGATTTGATGCTCTGTTTCAATCACGGTCAGACTTGCGCTCAACTTTCAATGACTCATACGAGGTTTATGGAGCTGATTATACTCCTGTATTGCTAGATGAATTCAAAATACGTCGAGGTTATGATTTAAGAAAAGTACTTTACTTACTTGATCCTTCGAACAAAAGTGATGAAGCGCGTAGAGTATTATGTGATTATCGTGAAACAGTGTCTGATCTTCTATTGGATAATTTTGTGAAAGTATGGCATGAGTGGGCGAATAGTCATGGAGTAAAAACTGTGGAACAAGCTCATGGAACTCCGGCTAATTGGCTCGATTTATATGGGGCTTCAGATATCCCTCAAACTGAATCGTTTGGTGCCAGTCCACTGAATATAAAGAATGTGCGGATTGACAAAGTATATAACGAAAAGTCTTTTGGTCGCCCAGATAAGATGCTATTAAAATTTGCTTCATCTGCATCGCACGTAATGGGTAAGTCTCTCACGTCATCAGAAACAGCTACTTGGTTGGGTGATCATTTTAAGGTGGCATTATCACAGGTAAAACCGCAAATTGATGAGTTGTATATAAGTGGAATCAACCATATAATGTTGACTTGTGGTGCTTATTCACCCAAAGAAATAGATTTTCCAGGATGGAGGTTTTATCCTGCAGCTAATTTTGGAATAACCAGTGCTTTCAAGGAAACAATTCCGAACTTTTCACTCTATGTCGCGCGCTGCCAACATCTGTTACAGAATAGTTTAACAGATAATGAGGTACTACTGTATGTACCTATGCATGACTTTTGGACAGAATCGGACGATGAAGATGGACGCAGTAAATTAAAGATGTTTACCATACACAATCCTGATACTTGGTTCTACCGTCAGGACATAGGTGATATTGCACGTACAATGAAACGTGAAGGTTTTGATTTTGATTATATATCCGATAGGCAGATTATTATGTCAGATGCAGTTAATGGTAAAATCGTAACACCAGGAAAATCTGCTTACACTACTATTGTTGTGCCTTGTTGTAAGCGTATGCCACTTTCAACGCTACGTCAACTCAGACAGTTTGCAGAGAAAGGCGTTCAAATTGTTTTTGCATATAGAATGCCTCGTGACATTCCAGGTTATTATGTATCTGAAAAACAGCGTAAAGAATTTTATTCATTGTTGGATGAGATGAAAGGTTATAATAATGTCCAAGTGGATGCTCAGTTTTGCAATGCTATTAAACGTTCTGGTGTGATACAAGAGAAATTTGGCACCCAAAATTTGGAATTCATACGTATGCGGAATAAACAAGGCATAATTTACTTTGTTGCTAATCAAAGTAATGAGTTTGAAGAAGGCTGGATTAAACTCGGTAGAACTACAGAGAATATAACGCTTTATAATCCGTTGACAGGTGAAGAGGGGATGGCTAGAATATCAGATAAGGGAGTTTATTTACAATTAAAGCCGGGGGAATCCTGCTTTATCAAACTATTTGCAGATAACAATGCTCCTATATGGAATTATCATAATGCAATTGCCTCTTTCCGTATAGATGGTGATTGGAAAGTATCTTTCAAAGAGGGAAAACCACAAGTACCTGCATCTTATCATACCACTGCTATAGGGAGTTGGACTGAGGCTCCAGATACTATGGCTCAGTATTTTAGTGGTATAGGAGTATATGAGACAACTTTCAATCTCCCTGATGTGAAATGTGATAATTATCAGCTTGCTTTAGGCGATGTTCGTGAGACAGCTAAAGTTTGGATAAACAATCAATATGTTGGGGAACTATGGGCAGTACCGTTTGATCTGAATATTAATGCTTCCTTGCTTAAAAAGAAAAACAATCGACTTCGTATTGAGGTGCGTAACCTTGATGCAAATAGAATGATATGGATGGACCGTAACGATGTGAAATGGCAAACGTTTTTTTTGGTGGACGTTGCATATCGTAATTTTAGTGCTAAGCTTTGGGACAGCGTTCCATCAGGCGTGTTGGGACCGATTGAATTAAGATGTTGTAAACATGGACAATGAGTAAAAATGAAATAATATATAATTTATGAAGAAAGCATACTTATTTCTGATTTGTAGCATGATGAAACTGATGCTGTTAGGGCAATATTTCAATGTGAATGACTATGGAGCTATTGGAAATCATACACTGTGTACGGAGGCGTTCCAAAAGGCCATAGATACTGCTTCTGATAGAGGAGTAACCGGCCTTCGTCTGGTTGCAGGGGGTGAACAGGATGTACGGGTCGTCGCCGTAGTTGTTCATCAGCTTGTTGTAGCCCTCCGTCGGCAGGAAGCCGAAGCGGATCTTGACGTGGGCGCAGTCGAGAATGTCGTCCACGTTGACCTTCAGGCCGGTAAAGTGGCTGTACTGCTCGATGCCGTCCTCGCAGAGCTTCTTCTGGTCCAGCAGGACCTTGCGCTCGGCGCAGAGGTCGTCGATCTTTTCCAGCAGGTCGCTCAGATAGCTGCGGCCCTCGGCATCCACCGGGTCGCTGTGCTGCTGCCCCTCGTGCAGCTCCATATTGGCCTCTTTGGCCATCGTCTCGATCTGGTCGCGGATCGCGGTGTGGGGGTTCTCCTCATTCAGAGCGCCGTATCCCAGCGATTCCGACATATATCTGGTTGCGGGCTCAAGGTCAAAGCGTCCGTCCATGCAGCACGAGCCGATAAACTCGTTCAGCTGGGGCATCGTGCCCTGCACCCGCACCAGTTTCATCTTTTCAACCAATCAGTTCACACTCCTTGTTTCAGCTTGCCTCCCTCGGCGAGACAGACTCCCCCGACACGGGGGAGGTGGCGCTTGCGCCAGAAGGGGAGCGGTGGCCCCGCAGGGCCGGAGAGAGAGAACTTCGCCATTGCCCGAAATATTTCGGACTGCCGCAAGGTTCTCTCCCCCACCCGCTGCGGCGGGAGCCCCCTCGCAGAGGGGGCCAAGGAGGGCACTATTTATCAAACACGCAGGCTGGCGCTCTCCGGCTCGTTGCTGCCCTCGTCGAACTCGTAGTCGTTGCCGGGCAGGATGGCGTTCAGCAGGATACCGGCGATGGCGGCGATGGCCAGACCGGACAGGTTGATGTTAACGCCCGCAATCGCAAACGTGATGCCGCCCACCGAGTTGAAGCCCAGGGCGCAGACCAGAATGACCGCGGCAATGATCAGGTTGCGGGAGTTGGTGAAGTCGACCTTGTTCTCGACAACGTTGCGCACGCCGATGGCGGAGATCATGCCGTACAGCACAAAGCTGATGCCGCCGACGATGCCGGAGGGGATCGTGTTGATGATGGCCTCAAACTTCGGGCAGAAGCTCAGGATCATCGCAAACACAGCGGCAATGCGGATGACGAGGGGATCGTAAATCTTCGTCAGGGCCAGGACGCCGGTGTTCTCGCCGTAGGTTGTGTTGGCGGGGCCGCCCAGCAGACCGGCCATGGCGGTAGCCAGACCGTCGCCCAGCAGGGTCTTGTTCAGGCCCGGGTCACGGATGTAGTTCTTGCCGGTGGTGGCGGAGATAGCGGCGATGTCGCCGATATGCTCCATCATGGTTGCCAGCGCGATGGGCACGATGGTGAACACAGCGCTGATGAAGGTCTCGCTGCCGTCAATAGCGAACAGACCCATGGAATCCTTATGCAGGGGGATGCCGAACCAGGCCGCCGCACCGATGGTCTGGAAGTCAACAGCGCCGGTCACAAGCGCAACCGCGTAGGAGACCAGCACACCGATCAGGATGGGCAGGATCTTGACCATGCCCTTGCCCCAGATGTTGCAGACGATGACGGTAGCCAGCGCCACAAAGGCCAGCAGCCAGTTGCTCTGGCAGTTGTTGATGGCGCTGGGGGCAAGGATCAGGCCGATGGCGATGATGATGGGGCCCGTGACAACAGGCGGGAAGAACTTCAGCATCTTGCGGATGCCGAACGCGGTGATCAGGCCGCTGAACAGCACGTAGACCAGGCCGGACAGCGCCACAGCCGCGCAGGCGTAGGGCAGGTTCTCGGGGTTGGCACCGCCGTTCGTCACGATGGTGAAGCCGCCCAGATACGCAAAGCTGGAGCCCAGGAACGCGGGCACCTTGCCCTTGCACAGGAAGTGGAACAGCAGCGTGCCCAGACCTGCGCAGAGCAGTGTGGTGCTGACGCTCAGGCCGGTCAGCAGGGGCACCAGCACGGTTGCGCCGAACATTGCAAACATGTGCTGTGCACCGAGGATCAACAGCTTGGGCGTGCCCAGCTGTTTGGCATCATAGATGCCTTTCGAGTAATCGATTTTTTCTGCCATGAATGAAATCCTCCTCATAATGGCCGCAAAAAAAGGGGAGACCGCCGGTTTATCTTCAAACGCTACAGCCTCCC
>ENA-UPWS01001338-UPWS01001338.1-human-gut-metagenome-genome-assembly--contig:-NODE-1338-length-14574-cov-5.581707_pt1 | contig 14574 bp, 7 predicted proteins | sample MGYA00250054_ERZ773384 | MGnify/ENA primary metagenome ERZ773384 (study PRJEB29103, sample SAMN06111979) | human gut metagenome | biome: human gut; feature: ankylosing spondylitis patient; material... | reverse complement strand
TAGCATATCCTCTTTCTGAATAGCGTCGATCAAGTCAGAGAGCCCGATGTATTCCCCGGCATCGATTTTACTGGCCAATATGGTGTTGCTACCCTCTTTATACCGCTCAAGGAGGGTACGGTATAGGGCAGAACCGGAAGCTCCAGTCTCGAGGCATCCTTTTTTACCGCAATGGCAAAGAATCTCATTCTCGAAGAAGCTGAAGTGCCCAAATTCTCCGGAGAAGCCTGATTTCCCGAAATAAACCTTGCCGTCTATGATGATACCGATACCTAATCCCCAAGATATATTGATGAATAGGATATTTTTTTCTCCTTTTACGACTCCTTGAAGATATTCGCCGTAAGCCATGGAACGGGTGTCATTCTCTATATAGATCTTTATATGTAGTTTTTCCTCAAGGATTTGAGACAAGGGCTTCTCCTCAAAGTAAAAAATGCTATAGCTATATCCGGCGAAAGGATTTACCCGTCCGGATATATTAATGCCAATGCTTAATATCTTTTCCCTTGGGATCGGCAACGAGTTTATAAATTCATTGATACATTCGCAAAGATGGTCTAAAGCGGCTGGTGTGTTTTCGAGTGTATAAGGGATATTCTGCTCAATGCGGATCTTATCTCCTTTAAAATCTAATATGGCTAGATTCAGTTGATCTTTCAGTATATCTACGCCCACAAAATAGCCGGATACGGGATTGAGCCCGTAAATACTAGGTTTACGCCCTCCGCTAGTCTCTTGTTTTCCAAAGTCGAGTATATAACCGTCCTCTTGTAATTCGCTAATTAGCTTAGTGACGGTGGGGATACTGAGATTCATTTCTTTACATACCTCCGCTATAGTAGCGTCTCCATTGGCCATATAATAATGTATGATCTTCTTTTTCAGAAGGCCACTGCGAGTATTGTCATCGGACGAGAGCAAGAACTTAGTTGTCATGGTTATACCTTTATTGAGTGATTAGGGCAAAGGTACAATAAGTTTTTTCAAAAACTAAGCGTAATAAAATAAAATTTTTTCATAAGGAGCTATCTTAATTGTAAGAATTTGTAATAGAAGTTGAATGACATAGTCTGCGGCGAACTTCGGACGTTTGATGGCGGTCTTCCTCTGGATCTACGGATTCATGAGCCCTGTAGCCGGTATGGTGGCAGACAGGGTAAACAGGAAGTGGCTAATCGTGGGTAGCTTATTTGTCTGGTCCTTCGTGACTTTGATGATGGGGTATTGCACGGATTTCAATCAGATCTATTACCTACGTGCCTTGATGGGGGTTAGTGAGGCCCTGTATATTCCTGCCGGATTATCGCTTATCACAGATTATCACCAAGAGAAAACACGGTCATTAGCCGTAGGTATCCATATGACAGGTCTATACGTAGGCCAAGCCTTGGGAGGATTCGGAGCTACGGTGGCCAGCGCTTATACGTGGGAAACGACTTTCCATTGGTTTGGTATCATCGGCATCGCTTATAGCGTGGTCTTGATCATCTTCTTACACGATAAGAAAGATCATGTGGAACAAGCCGTAAAACTGGAAAATTATCCGAAAGAGAATCCGATTTCCGGTGCGTTTAAAGGATTAGGGATGTTATTCACGAACATCGCTTTTTGGATCATTCTTCTTTATTTCGCCACGCCGAGCTTACCGGGTTGGGCGACAAAGAACTGGCTCCCTACCCTATTCGCTGAAAATCTCTCGTTGGATATGTCCGAGGCCGGTCCGTTATCTACATTCACGATCGCTATCTCTTCCTTTATAGGGGTAATCGCCGGAGGTATTTTATCCGATAAATGGATCCAGCGGAATGTCCGGGGACGTGTATACACAGGCGCCATTGGTTTGGCATTAACGATACCCTCTCTCCTATTACTAGGATTTGGGCACAACTTCCCGATGATTATCGGCGGTGGTCTTTGCTTCGGTATCGGTTATGGTATATTCGACGCCAATAATATGCCTATCCTTTGCCAATTCATCTCCCCCCGTTATCGGGCTACAGCCTATGGAATTATGAATATGACCGGTGTATTCGCCGGAGCCGCCATCACGGATATACTAGGAAAATCTACCGATGCTGGTAACCTTGGCCATGACTTCGCCATGCTAGCCGGATTGGTACTCATCGCACTTTTAATCCAAGTGATCTTCTTACGTCCGAAAGTCGCTAATATGACCGACGAATGCTAATTAATCTCATCCAATAAACTAAATAAACAACAAAAAAGTAATTCATTATGAAGAAGAATCTACTGCTCTTAATGCTTGCGCTCCTACTTCCGGCATTTATGTACGGACAAGAGCAGACAGTCTCCGGAACAGTGCTGGATACCTATAAAATGGGTGTCCCCGGTGCGTCTATCGTTGAAAAAGGCACGACAAATGGAACGATTACCGATTTCGACGGTAATTACACTCTCACCGTATCCAACAAAAACGCCACATTAGTATTTTCTTTCATTGGGTACAAGACACAAGAAATTCCAGTAGCCGGGAAAGCCAAAGTAGACGTGATCCTACAAGAAAACGCCGAACAGCTAGACGAAGTAGTGGTAACCGGTTACGGTGGCTCACAAAAGAGAGCGACCTTGACAACCTCTATCTCTAAATTGGATAACGCCGTACTGGAAAATGCAGCTATGGCCAATGCCGGACAATCTTTACAAGGTACGGTTTCCGGTTTACGCGTAGTAAACATAAGTGGCCAGCCGGGTAAAGACCCCAATATCGTACTTCGTGGTGGAGCTACCATGACCGGAAAAGACAATGGAGCTTTGGTAGTGGTAGACGGTATCGTTCGTAACTCTTTGGCAGATATCAACCCTTCAGATATCGAGTCCATCCAAGTATTAAAAGATGCTGCCTCAACGGCCATTTATGGAGCACGTGCGAATGGCGGTGTAATCCTTGTCACGACCAAACGGGGAAAAGAAGGCGTAGCTTCCGTTTCCTATAAATTTAAAGGAGGAGCAAACTTCGCCCGTACAGGATATGATTACTTGAACGCAGAGGACTATATCTATTATAATCGCTTAGGATACAAGCGAACCGGACGTTCGGGTATCGATAACCAAATGGGCTATGGAGTTGGTAACGATTTATTCGACATTCGCTATCTAGATGACACGACGAAAGGTCTGTTAAACGAAGGTTGGCAACAAATGACAGATCCCAATGATCCTACAAAGCAACTTTTATTTAAGGATTATTCAGGCCAATTGAAAGATGCAGCTTTCAAAGACCCCTCATTCACGCAAGATCATTATTTGAACATTACAGGCGGTAACGATAAGGGTACTTTCGCTGCTAGTTTAGGTTATTACAAAGAAGATGGTTTGATCAAAGGTACTAGTTACGAACGCTTCTCCGGAACGTTAAACGGTTCCTATAAAATATTCCCGATCTTAACTGTAAACGGCGGGGCGACTTACACTTGGTCTCGTACGCCGGGATTATGGATCGGTCAATACGAGTTCTTCTATCGTACGATGAGCCAACGCCCAACTTGGAACCCCTATATGGAAGATGGATCTCCCGCTTCCGGTTTCGGTACCGGTGATGGTAATCCTCTTTACTACAAGGACAAGCTAACGAATACAAATGGAATCCGTCGTTCAACATACAACATAGGTTTCGATTTGCAAATCATTCCCGAGAAATTAGTATTAAAGGCTAATAGCGCTTTGTATCACGTAGATAATCAAACGGATAAATTTGATAAAGCCTATCAACAACAGAACTCTAGCACACCGAACCTAACGCGCCAGGCTGAAGCGAAATATGTAAAGGAAAATCAACAGCAACATAGTGTGACCTTGACATATTCTGATAGTTTCAAGGACAAGCACAATTTGGAAGCCATGGTCGGCGGTGAGTATTTCAATTGGCATCAATATACGTTAAACGCCAAGACTCAAAATTCACCTTCGGATGATATCCCAACCTTGAACGCAGGAAGTAACCGTACGTATTCATACAGTTACAAACAAGGCTATCGTATCCTTTCCGGCTTCGCTCGTGTAAACTATAACTACAACCTCAAATATCTGTTGTCTGTTGTAGCTCGTTATGATGGTATCTCCAAACTGAGCGACCACCGTTGGGGTTTCTTCCCGGGTGTCTCCGCAGGTTGGAACATCATGGAGGAAGATTTCTTCAAGGACTCCAAATTAGCGGATATTATCTCGAACCTGAAACCACGTGTCAGCTATGGTGTAAACGGTAATGTAAACGGATTAGGCTATTATGACGTATACGGTAGTTACGGACAGAAGGACAAAGACGGAAACATCATAACAAACTACAACAATTCCGTTGGTTTTTACAATGACCAATTGGTTAATAGCGGTTTACGTTGGGAGCAAAGTAAGTCTTTCGAAGTAGGTCTGGATATAGGTTTCTTCAATAACCGCTTAAGCTTTATCTTAGACTATTATAACCGTACGACTTCCGATTTGTTGACTGATCTGGATTTGCCTAATTACACGGGATTCAAAAGTATCAAAACCAACTTAGGAACACTGCGTAACCAAGGTTTTGAGATGGAGGTAAAAGCTAACATCTTAAATAATGTAGGAGGTTTCAGTTGGGACGTAACAGCTAACTTATCTACGGTAGCCAACAAGATCATCAAGCTTCCGGCAAACGGAAACGAGAACAACCGCCAAGGTGGATACCAAGTATGGGATCCGAAAAAAGGCGAAGTCGTTTGGGTTGGCGGAAAACAAGAAGGAGGAAAGCTGGGTGACTTGTTCGCATTCAAGCAAGATCACATTTTCAAAGATTGGGATGACGTAAAAGCAAACGCAAATAATCGTTATGACGCCATTGGTGAATTATATGGTCCAGCGGCATGGGAAGCCCTGAAAGACAAAACCGGAAAACAACAAATCGAGCCGGGTGACGTATGTTGGGCCGATTTGAATGGTGACGGTGTCATCAACAATCTAGACCGTGTGAAGGTAGGCAATATCTTCCCGAACGTAACAGGAGGTTTCTCTACCACCGTTTCTTACAAGGATTTCTCTTTATACGCCCGTTTCGACTACGCATTAGGCCATACATTGTATAACGACTTGGCCGCACGCTCTATCGGACAATACCAAGGTTCATTTAACATCATCGACATGGTTAAACAAAGCTGGTCTGAAGAGAACACGAATACGGATATCCCGAAATTCTACTATGCGGATCAATTGAGCAAAAAGAATATCACCCGCTCCAACAACGGACTTACGGCTGTAGATAACAACAGCTCACGATTCTATGAAAAGGGTGATTACTTGGCACTTCGCGAGATCACATTGACATGGAACTTACCGAAAAGATGGATCAATAAAGCGTTTATGTCAAACGCCTCTGTTTATGTCACCGGACAAAATCTGTGCTACTTTACCGGTTATTCCGGAGTATCACCAGAACCAGCCGTAGATACCTATTATGGTCAAGGCATCGACAATGGTAGATATCCGACTCCTAAGACTGTCCTTATGGGTGTATCTGTAACTTTCTAATTAACGCATAAAAATTAAACATCATATGAAAAAGATATTTATAACCTTTATGGTGGCTGTGTCCTTGTTGACATTCAATCGATGCACCTCGTTGGACATGGAGCCAGTCAGCAGTATTTCCGATGCTAACTATTGGAAATCATCGGACCAATTCAAGGCATTCAATACAGGTCTGCATTCCTTGCTTCGCTTACGTAGCTATAATATATTCGTACTGGGTGAACCACGTGCCGATATTTATGGCGACCAGCCTTTCGGAGGTGAAGCCACTCAAGGCGTAGAACGATATCCGTATAATACGATCAACGCTGAATTTACGGGCATCAGCAATTTTGGAGATTTCTATGAGACAATCAACCAATTAAACCTCATGATCCGTAAGACCAACGAGACTACCTTATTAGATGAAAATGAGAAGAACTACTTCTTAGGTGAAGCATATGGTATGCGTGCGTATATTTATTTCCATCTATTACGTTCATGGGGAGATGTAATTTTGGTAACCGAACCTACTCTAGGTAACGAACTGGATATCTCTCATTTGGAAAAAGCGGCGTCTCCAGCAAGTGAGGTCATGGACCAGATCAAGAAAGACATTGACGCTTCCGTCAATGCTTTCGGTAGTGATTATTCTTACAAATATGGAAAAGGCTACTGGTCTAAATCAGCCACATTGATACTAAAAGGTGAAGTTTATTTATGGAGTGGTCGCCAAATGGGTGGAGGTACAGGAGATTATTCTACCGCCAAGGCTGCTTTGCAAGATCTTCAACAAAACGGCAACCTAAAGCTACAGGATAAGTTTACTGATGTATTCGCCTATGGGAATAAGGAGAATAGCGAGATCATCTTCGCTTTCAAGAGTATCAAAGATGAATTCACCATGTGGAAAGATTATAATTGGCGAAACAACATGGTTCCGCAACGTGAATACATGGCAAACTATTGCGATGAATCAGGAACCCCATTCATGGAAATTCCGGGTTATAATTTCCACGGTTTAATGCGTTACCAAGTTAAGAAAGATCATTACTGGAAAACTTTCCGCGAAAATGATTCCCGTCTGACAGGAACCTTGAAAGCTGTTTATCAAAAACAGGAAGACGGAAGCATAAAGTACATCGCTCCATTCGCATACAAATTCCAAGGAACAACATTGGAGGGTAGCAACGAACGTAACTGGCTGGATGATTATCCTATTTACCGTTATGCCGATGCCCTGTTACTACTAGCCGAGGCTAAAGCTCTCTTAGGAGAAGATCCTTCCACGGAGATCAATGCCGTACGCGAGCGTGCTTACGGTTCTGAATATTTCAACGCACATAAAAACGAGGTCGCTTATCCGAATGACAAGGGAAGTTTCTATAACGATAACCCATTTGAGGGGGGCGATGAGAACGTGATGGAAGCTATATTGAAAGAACGGCTGCGCGAGTTCTTCTTCGAGGGCAAGCGTTGGTATGACTTGAGACGTTTCGGTAATCAATATGTCTTGAAATACACGACCGCACAAGAGTCTCGTCTTTTGTGGCCGATCAACGAGGATGCATTGACAAACAATCCCGCATTGAAACAGACTCCCGGATACTAATCGTACATAGGTTTAAGGCGATTGGATATAACTAGGTTTTTGGCACGAATTCCAAAGGGGCTTTGTTCATATGAATGAATATCGCTACCTTTGGAATTCACATATCTATTAATTTCAACCTACAAACAAAAAACATCATGAAAAAAACTTTCCTGTATTTCTGCCTTCTTTTCATCGTACAAACGGCTTTTGCGGCAGACAGTCTTTATGTGCGAGAGCAACAAATCCCCATCTTGATAGACCGGATCGACAATGTACTTTACGAGATGCGGATACCGGCCCAAAAAGGGGATGTATTAAACGAGATCACGATACAGATCGGAGACAATGTCAATCTGTCGGACATCCAAGCGATACGTCTATTTTATAGCGGAGTGGAAGCTCCATCCCGCAAAGGGGAACATTTCAGTCCCGTTACGTACATATCCAGCCATATACCGGGAAATACCCGTAAGGCTCTTGAATCTTATTCCGTACGGCAAGATGAGGTTACCGCCCCCTTGTCGCGCACGGTAAAACTAACCTCTAAACAACCGATGCTTAAAGGCATCAATTATTTCTGGGTAAGTATCCAGATGAAGCCAGAGACTTCCTTATTGGCAAAAGTAGCGACTACGATACCTAACGCCCAGATCAACAACAAACCGATCGACATCACTTGGAAAGGAAAGGTGGACGAACGCCATGTAGGTATCGGCGTACGCCAAGCCGGGGATGACGGATCGGCGGCCTTCCGCATCCCGGGATTAGTGACGACGAATAACGGAACATTACTCGGAGTCTACGATATTCGCTATAATAGCAGCGTGGACCTGCAAGAGAAAATCGATATCGGAGTAAGCCGCAGTACCGATAAGGGACAAACTTGGGAACCGATGCGAGTAGCCATGACTTTCAAACAAACGGATGGCCTGCCCCACGGACAAAACGGCGTGGGAGACCCATCGATCTTGGTAGACGAAAAGACCAATACGATCTGGGTAGTAGCCGCATGGACGCATGGTATGGGTAACGAACGGGCTTGGTGGAACTCCATGCCGGGAATGACACCGGACGAGACCGCCCAACTTATGCTCGTGAAAAGTGAGGACGATGGTAAGACGTGGAGCGAACCGATCAACATCACGTCTCAAGTAAAAGACCCGTCTTGGTATTTCCTATTGCAAGGCCCGGGACGAGGCATCACGATGCAAGACGGTACTTTGGTCTTCCCCATCCAGTTTATCGACGCTACCCGTGTGCCCAACGCCGGCATTATGTATAGCAAAGACCGCGGGAAAACATGGCACCTGCATAACTTAGCCCGCACGAATACCACGGAGGCGCAAGTTGCCGAGGTAGAGCCGGGCGTATTGATGCTAAATATGCGCGATAACCGGGGCGGTAGCCGTGCCGTAGCCACGACAAAAGATTTAGGCAAGACATGGACAGAGCATCCTTCCAGCCGCAGTGCCTTGCAGGAACCCGTTTGTATGGCCAGCTTGATCAAGGTAAACGCCAAAGACAACATCACCGGCAAAGACCTTTTACTCTTCTCCAACCCGAATACGACAAAAGGGCGTAATCATATCACGATCAAGGCGAGTCTGGACGGCGGACTTACTTGGCCTACGGAACATCAAGTCTTATTAGACGAGGCCGAGGGCTGGGGATATTCCTGTCTCTCCATGATCGATAAGGAAACGGTTGGAATCTTCTACGAGTCAAGCGTGGCGCATATGACCTTCCAAGCCATTAAGCTAACAGATCTTATTCCTTAGAGAAACAATCTATGAGATCAATACTGAATCTTATTCTTATTGTATATATAGGCATTTCCGGGTCTTTACAGGCCCGGAATCCTGTTTTATTGCCCTTGCCCCAAAAATACGTCCGGACAAACGCTTCGTTCCATCCGAAGGAAATCGCGGTTTCTTCCGAAGGGAAACTCCGTTCCATCCTAATGGAATTCTTGGAGGAGCTGCCGGTAAGCGTCCAACCGGACAGCCGATACAAGATAGAGGTTTCCTTGGTTGACAAATTGGACGGAATCCCCCTCAACTCCGAGGAGGCTTATCAACTAAGCGTCTCTTCCCGGGGCATAACCATCCGGGCAGTGTCCGAGCAAGGGGCTTATTGGGCGATACAGACCTTACGCCAACTGACCGAGCGACGAGGAAACCAATATTCCATCCAAGGTTGCGAGATCACCGACTGGCCTGCTTTCCGCATACGAGGATTCATGCAAGACGTAGGGCGGAGCTATATCTCCATGGAAGAACTGAAACGGGAGATCGAGGTACTTTCCCGCTACAAGATGAACGTATTTCATTGGCATCTCACGGAGAACCAAGCTTGGCGTCTGGAGAGCAAGATCTTTCCGATGCTGAACGACAGCTGCAATATGAGCCGTATGCCCGGAAAATATTACACGATCGAGGAGGCAAAGGAGCTGGTTCGCTTTTGCAAGGAGCATAACGTACTATTGATCCCGGAGATCGATATGCCGGGGCATAGCGACGCTTTCATCCGGGCGTTCCGTCATGATATGCAGGGCAAGGAGGGTATGGCGATCTTAAAACTATTGATGGATGAGGTTTGCGAGGTATTCGAGGAGGTTCCTTACTTACATATCGGTACGGACGAGGTAAAGTTTACCAATCCGAAGTTCGTACCCGAGATGGTCGCTTATATCCGTGCGAAAGGGAAACAAGTGATCTCTTGGAACCCGGGATGGAAGTACAAACCGGGTGAGATCGACATGGAGCAAATGTGGAGTTACCGGGGAAAAGCACGACCGGGCATTCCTGCGATCGACTCCCGTTTCCATTATATCAACCATTTTGATACGTTCGCCGACTTAATCGCCTTGTACACCAGCCGTATTTACAATGAACCGCAAGGAAGCCATGATTTGGCGGGTACGATCCTTGCCGTATGGCACGACCGGATCGTACAGCCGGAGGACAAATTGATCCGGGAGAATAATTTGTATCCGAATCTATTAGCGATCGCCGAACGTTCTTGGTTGGGCGGCGGCTATCAATATTTCGATAAGAACGGAACGATGCTGCCTATCGATCCCGATAACGAGGAGCATAAGGCATTTGTCGATTTTGAGCGGCGGATGTTATGGCATAAAGAACATCATTTCCAAGGATACCCGTTCGCCTACGTCAAGCAAACCAACGTGAGATGGCGTATCACCGACCCTTTCCCGAATGATGGGGAACTGACCCGCTCTTTCCCTCCGGAAAAGGCGCTTCAGACGCAATATACCTATGAAGGGAAAGCTACGGCACGCACGACGCCATCGGTGCCGGAATCTACCTGCGCCATGTCTGGGGACCGCTGGTTCCCGGTGTCTATAAGGACCCGCAGCCGAATCATACCGCTTACGCATGGACTTGGATCTATTCGCCCAAGACGCAAGACGTAGGGGCGTGGATCGAATTCCAGAATTACGGGCGCTCGGAGATGGATCTTCCTCCCTCACAAGGGAAATGGGATTATAAAGAGAGCCGTATCTGGGTAAATGATCAAGAGATAACGCCCCCCGTATGGACCGCTACCCACCGGGAGAAGTCCAATGAGATCCCACTGGGGAACGAGAACTGCGTAAGCCGTAAACCAACCCCGGTCCATCTGGAAAAAGGCTGGAACAAGGTGTTCATGAAGCTTCCGGTCGGTACGTTCAATACCCCCGAGGTCCGTCTGGTGAAATGGATGTTTACGTTCGTTTGCGTCACCCCGGATGGAGAGAAAGCGGTGGAAGGACTGGTTTACTCTCCGGATAAACAACTTAAATAACGTCTAATTCGGTTGAATGAAATGAGAAAAATAATAGGAATCTTATCCATCTTCCTCGCTTTCGCTCTCATGGGGCAAGCGCAAAGAATCAAGGTGGCTTGCGTAGGTAATAGCGTGACCTACGGCTACGGAATCGAGAACAGGGAAACAAACTGCTACCCGGTCCAATTGCAACAGATGCTTGGAGATGCCTACGAAGTGGAGAACTTCGGGCATAGCGGGGCTACTTTATTAAACAAGGGATATCGTCCTTATACCCAACAAGAGGCGTATCAAAAGGCACTGAGGTTTGCCGGGGATTACGTGATCATCCATCTGGGATTGAACGATACGGACCCTCGGGCATGGCCGAATTACCGGGACGATTTCGTTCGGGATTATCTTTCCTTGATCGAATCTTTCCGGAAAGCCAATCCGAAATGCAAGGTATGGGTTTGCCGTATGACTCCGATATCTCACCGCCATCCTCGTTTTAAATCCGGTACAAGAGACTGGTACTGGATGGAGCAAGCGCTTATCGAAGAAATCGCCCGGATAGCCGGCGCGACCTTGGTCGATTTGCAGGAAGGATTATATGACCGTCCGGATCTATTGCCCGACGCATTGCATCCAAACGCTGAAGGTGCCGGTATCTTGGCCCGCACCGTTTATGGGGCGCTAACCGGCGATTACGGAGGATTACAGCTTCCTGCCATCTATTCGGACCGGATGGTCTTGCAACGGGATCAACCGCTTCCTATATCTGGCATCGCCAACCAAGGGGAGAAAGTAACCGTTACCCTCGCCGGACAAAGGAAGGAGACCGTAGCCGGTACGAACGGGAAATGGACTGTCACGCTCGATCCCTTACGGGTAAGCGGGAAATCCTATACCTTAACGGTTTCTACCCCCAGCCGCACGCTGAACTATCGGGATGTAGTAGCCGGGGAAGTCTGGCTATGCTCCGGACAATCCAACATGGCGTTCCGGGTAAACGAGAGCGTAAAGGAAGAACAACAGCAACAATTGGATTACGTGAAACAACACTCGCAAATCCGTTTATTCGACCTAAAGCCCCGCTGGGAGACCTACGCCGTGGAATGGGACGCTTCCGTACTGGATTCATTGAACCGCCTGCAATATTACCACGACGCCCAATGGGAAGTATGCGACACGCGGAATACCGCACGCTTCTCGGCCATAGGATTTGCCTTCGGGCGTATGCTGGCCGATAGCTTACAAGTACCCGTAGGATTGATATTGAACGCTGTTGGCGGCTCGCCTACGGAGGCATGGATCGACCGGAAAACACTGGAATTCGAGTTTCCGGATATCTTACAGGATTGGACGAAGAACGACTTTATCCAAGATTGGGTACGTGAACGGGCGGCCTTAAACATCAAGCAAGCGTCCAACCCGCTCCAACGCCATCCGTATGAGCCTTGTTATCTGTTCGAGGCGGGTATCCAACCCCTTCATCGATATCCCATCAAAGGGATTATTTGGTACCAAGGAGAATCGAACGCCCATAATATGGAAGTACACGAACGATTATTCCCGCTATTGGTGAACAGCTGGCGCCAGAATTGGAACGCAGACCTGCCTTTCTACTATGTCCAACTATCCAGCATAGACCGCCCGAGTTGGACTTGGTTCAGGGACAGCCAACGCCGCCTGGCGCAAACCGTATCGAATACGGGTATGGCCGTTAGTAGCGATCGCGGGGATTCTTTAAACGTTCACCCTACCCGAAAAAAAGAGATTGGCGAACGACTGGCACATTGGGCCTTGAACAAGACCTACGGACATAACGTAATCCCATCCGGCCCTTTGTTCCGCAGCGCAACGTTTACCGATAACGCCGCCTATATCACTTTCGATTACGCAAAGGGCTTGAGAACTTCCGATGGGGACCCCATCCGTACATTCGAGATCGCCGAGCAGGAAGGACTTTACTATCCGGCGCAAGCCGTGGTAGAGAACGGGAAAGTAAAGGTGTGGAACGATCAAGTGACTCACCCGAAGCTGGTACGCTACGGCTGGCAACCCTTCACGAGAGCGAATCTTGTAAACGAGGCGGGCATGCCGGCCTCTACATTCCGGGCTATAAAAGAATAAGCTATGCATAATAAACAACAAATCACCGGTTGGCTGTTCCTCCTGCTACTCTGCGTAGCGGGATGCGGCCAGCCTGTATCTAAAAAACAGAACACCATGATAAACTGGACAAAATTACCGGATCTACCGGGAGCAGCCGATACGGCTTCCCTTGGCGTTTCCGCCCCGTTCGCCGGCATCCATAACGGCGTATTGATCGTTGCCGGAGGTTCAAGTTCTTTCTCGAACTTGTCACCGATGCTGCGCGCCCGGATGAACTTTGTCCTTCCAGCGGGCAGATAGCTGAGCCGCCCACGGCTTTCCTTGACGGCAATGCCGTACTGCTGCATAAGCTTGTCAGAGAAATCTTCAAAGCTGGTGGCACAGTACAGCACCGAAGAAATCTGTTTCCGCAGGGTATCTTTTACGGTTTCAAACTTCTTCTGCCGGGGCTGCTGTCCGGCTGCGGTGAGGGCTGCGTTTTCACGGTCAAGTTTCAACTGGCCGCGCCTGCGCGCCCAATACTCAGCTTCACTCACGCGCTCCTTGGAGCCGTTGAGCAGGTCGATCTGGTATAGTCCGGCACCTTCGCACAACTCCATGACCTCGACACGGAGGTGCCGCATGGTCTGGGCAGTGCTGGAGTGCTTCATGCCCTCACGCCAGTCGCGGGGTTTTTGCATATAGGGCTTGCGTCCCACTTCTCGTGTGCGGATGCTGCCGATTACGATGTGGACGTGGATGTTTCCCGAATGGTTGTGCCCATCCGGGTGGGTACAGACGATGGCAGGATGACCGGGAAAGTTGTCCTTGCAGAACTGCAAACCAAGGGCTTGCGCTTTTTCCATAGTCAGTCCGTTGTCGGCTGCATCTCTGGGGTCAAAGCTGATGATATATTGATGGCTCTTGATATCACCATGCTGGGTATTCTTGCCGTACTTGCGGTTTGCCAGCAGGCAGGCCGTAGCAAACGAGAAATCGCCACACTCAAGGGTGTCGAGCAGGTAGGATTCCCGCAGCTTCGGCTTGCCGTGCTCATCCAGAAGTTGCTTTCCGGTGAACTCGTCATGCTGGTAAACAAGGTACGCTTCGATGGCGGTGTAGTTCGAGTTTTTAGAGCTTATATGCTTGAGCGTTGCCATACAGTTCACCCAGAACTTTCTCAGCGTGCAGCCGAAATGCGGTCAGGTCTGCAAGTTCGTCAAGAATTTTCGCTCGTATCTGCTCGGTGTCCGCACCGCCAGAATTGAAGTGCCTTGCAAGCTGGTTGAGGTTGGTGCCCACCTTGCTGCACTGGGCAAGCAGGGTGGAAACAGTGGTCAGGGTTTCTTCGCCGCCGCCTGCAACGATGACTGTTTTCTCGATCTTGACGTTGTGGATGGCGCGGCGGATGAAAGTGGAGAGGGAGAGATTCAGGAGTTTGCAAGTGAGCTCCAGTGACGCTTTTTCCTCCGCTGTCACACGGAACTTGATGACGTGCGTTTTGTTGTTCGGCGTGTCGTGGTGCTGGGAATTGCTAGGGGTCGATTGAACATTCGTTTTGGTCATTGTACCTCCTGTCTGTTCGATAACTCCTCGGTGAAGTTATGTAAGCACGACACGCC
>ENA-UPWS01001321-UPWS01001321.1-human-gut-metagenome-genome-assembly--contig:-NODE-1321-length-14714-cov-9.249778_pt1 | contig 14714 bp, 10 predicted proteins | sample MGYA00250054_ERZ773384 | MGnify/ENA primary metagenome ERZ773384 (study PRJEB29103, sample SAMN06111979) | human gut metagenome | biome: human gut; feature: ankylosing spondylitis patient; material... | reverse complement strand
CACAAAAATAATCATAAAACAATTTCAAATTTGTAAGATTATTGCAAAAAACGTTTTTATAAGCTATTCTATAAAATGTGTTTTAAAATCCAAAACTGTTTTTTTGGATGAGAACGGGTATAGTGCTATATGATTTTATTTTTATTTACATGCAGAATCCGGAAACTGTATGTACCTTAGGAAGGGAGAAAAAATGAGGAGAGGTAATTTTTTTGCCAAGGCTAAAAAGACAACAGCAGTTGTTTTGGCTACAGCTATGGTGTTTGGAATGGCACCAACAAATTGGAACGTTAAGGCAGCGGACAATTCTCCGTATGTTATTTCACAGGGAAGAATGGTTTATGCCAGCTCATCAGTGGCAAACAGTGATCCAACTTACGCAATTGACGGTACAAGGGGAACAAGATGGGAAAGTGCATGGGGAAATGATACAGAATGGATATATGTTGATTTAGGAAAGGTTACAAATTTTTCGAGTATTAGTCTTCAATGGGAAGGCGCTTATGCTAAACAATATCAGATTCAAACATCAAATGATGAAGAAAACTGGAAAACAATTTACACAAATAATAATTGTCAGGGTGGAGACGAAAACTTAAATTTACAGGGAAGTGGAAGATATGTAAGACTTTATATGACACAGAAGGCACTTAGTGCATATGGATATTCACTATATGAATTTCAGGTTTTCGGAACTGACGGAGTTACAAAAAGACCTGAAAATTACGGAACAAACATTGCAGAAAACAAAAACGTTCAGTCATCATCACTTAGAGATGTTTGGTGGATGTATGACGATAACGGTGTAATTAATCAGTCGTCCGTACTTGCAAAAAATGCAGTGGATGGAGATGACAACACATACTGGTGCTCTGGAGAAAGCGACAAACAGTGGTTTATGGTAGACCTTGGTAGAAATTATGATATTGGACGAGTTGTAATTGACTGGAATTCTGATGCAGGAAAAATGTACGACATTCAGGTATCAACAAACGGAACAGATTGGACAACTGTTTATAGACAACAAAAAGGATACGGAAATGCAGTTGCTAATGTACCAATGTTTGCCAATGCAAGATACGTTAGAATGTACGGATATACAAGAGTTGAAAGTGGTAGCGGATTTAGCATAAAAGAATTTAAAGTTTATGAATATAAGCAAGGAGACAGCAAAACAAGTTACACAATTGAAGATTTGCCAAAATCATATGTATCATCAAATGGAAAAGGAACGTACCTTTCTAATTCAATGTACAATGAAAAAGCAAAACTTCCTGTATACAAGGAAGATTCAGTAAAAAGTCCTGTTGACAGTAATGATTGGTGGCAGTCAATTTTAATTAACAAGTTTGGTAATTTATTATCAACACTTCCTCTTAAAACAAAATACTCAACAAAGGGACTTGCAGTTTTAACAGCAACAGAAGGCTGGCTACCGGACATGGGAGAAACGGATGTAAATGTTTCGGTTAATTCTGAAACAGAACCGGATTTCTATATTTTACCGGAGAATCTTGACACATCTTCAGCATGTGACAAGGTTGCAGATTACAGTGATTTTGCTGTAACAGCAGAGTTATGTGATGACAATCATGTGGCAATGAAGAGTACACATGTAAAAGGTTCACCATACGTTTACACAGAATATGGTGACACAGAAACAGTTTATATTTCATCTTCAAGTATCACATCAATTTTTGATGGAAATGGAAACGAGATTTTAGCAAATAATTTATCATCTATAAAAACAGACCATATTGGACTTGAAGTAACAGACAGCGACAACAAGGCAAAAACAAAAACTTCAAAAAGTTATTATTGTTTAACAGTGCCTGAAAATACAACATTTAAGAAAATCGGAAGCTATATTAGAATTACTTTCCCTGGAAAGAATGGCTACATGTCAATTGGATCAATGTTAAATAAGTCACAGATTGAAAAATTCTACAGACATGGATATGCTTTCGTAACAGATACAAAGGTTACATATGATTACAACGATGGAACTTCAAAAATTACATCTAACTACAATGTAACAACAACATTAAAGAGAAATGGATTTACAAATGAAACAATTCTTTGTATGTTGCCACATCAGTGGAAGAATTCAACAGATGACAATAGCTCATTTGCAACATATACATCTGTAAGAGGTGACTTAAAAGCAATTGAAAGTAATTCATTTAAGACAACATCAGAGTTTGCAGGACTTCTTCCAACTTTTGCACTTCCAGCAGATTCACAGTTTGATGGCGAAGCATTACTTGGTTATTTAAATCAGTTAGAAGACGCAACTAAGAACTTAAATCCTGCAGGTGATGCATACTGGGAAGGTAAGAACTTACATCCACTTGGAATGGGAGTGCTTATGGCAGACCAGATTGGAGTAACAGATTTAAGAGACACATTCTTAAAGAGAATGAAGAAAATTCTTGTAAACTGGTTCACATATGATGGAAAAGATGATATTAGTTATTTCATTTACAATCAGAACTGGGGAACATTATATTACGAACAAAGTGAATTTGGTGCTAATGCTTCAATTTGTGACCACCACTTCACATACGGATACTTTATGTTTGCAGCAACAGTTCTTGCTACATACGATGAAGAATTTTACAACGATTACAAGGGCATGATCGAAATGATGATTAGAGATTATGCAAACCCTTCAGATAATGACAGTGAATATTGCAGATTCAGAGCCTATGATTTATATGAAGGTCATTCATGGGCAGGTGGTTATGCTGACAATGACTCAGGTAACAATCAGGAATCAGCATCAGAATCATTATTCAGCTGGGTAAGTATGTATCTTTGGGGTGTACTTACAGAAAATGACACATACAGAGATGCCGGTGTATTTGGTTTTACAAATGAAATGGAAGCAGTAGAGCAGTATTGGTTCGATTATGATAAAGACAACTGGATTGCACAGTGGCCATACGATGTAGTTGGGCAGGTTTACGGTGGAATAAACTTCTACGGAACATTCTTTGGTGGACAGCCATTATATGTATATGGTATTCAGTGGCTTCCAATTTCTGAATATTTAACATATTACGGAATGAACCAGACAAGATGTGCTGAAATTTATCAGGGACTTTTAAATGACACTGACATTGCAATGGACAAAGCAGTTAAGGCTGCAAACAAAGAAGGCAAGTCACAGGAAGAAATTGATAAGATGCTTAAGGAATATCCACAGGCAGACACAGGTTGGCAGCATATTACATGGCCATATTTATCACAGACAAATCCTGATCTTGCGTTAAACAAATTCCTTGCAAATGACACAAAGGTCCAGAAAACTGATACAGCTAATACATATTGGTTTATTAATTCAATGAAAGAATTAGGTGTTAAAACAACTGATATTGTAGCTACAGGAGACTGTTCAGCAGCAGTATACTACAATAAGACAACAAACAAATATACAGCAACAGTTTGGAATCCAACAAACAAGACAAAAGTTGTAACATTCAACAACAAATCAGGCAAAATCGGAACAGCTACAATTGGTGCAAAGGCACTTGTAAGTTTCGAAGTTTACAAAGATAAAGCATTTAATGTATCACAGGCTTCAACACCTGAAATTTCAGTCCCAACAGGAACATATGATGATACACAGTATGTAACTATTAAGACAGATACAGAAGGGGCAACAATTCATTATACAGTTGATGGCACAATGCCAACAAAATCATCACCTGTATATAATGGAACATTTGCAGTATCAAGTACAGCTACTGTAAAAGCAATTGCTGTTAACGATGAATATATTACATCAGCAATGGCATCATCAACAATTACAGTTGACGGTACACCTGTTTCAAAGGATACAAATATTGCTTTAGGTAAAAATATTCAGGTTTCATCAGCGGAAAATGCAACTGTTGGTGGAGACAAGATTGTAGATAATGATACAAGCACAAGATGGTCTTCAGAATTTTCAGATGATCAGTGGTTTGTAGTTGATTTAGGAAAGAATTACACAATTAACAAGGTTACATTTAACTGGGAAGCAGCCTACGCAAAAGCATACAAAGTACAGACATCAACAGATGGAAACAACTGGAATACAGTTTACGAAACATCAAACTGTAAAGGTGGAGAAGAAAGTATTGTATTTGATGCAACAACATGTAGATATGTTAAGATGCAGGGTGTAAAACGTGCATTAGACTATGGATATTCTCTATGGGAAATGGGCATTTACGAAGCAGTAACAGTACAGGCTCCACAGTTTAGCTTAAGCTCAGGAACATACAAGGGAACACAGAATGTATCAATTTCAAGTAACACAAAGGGTGTTGAAATCAGATACACAACAGATGGTTCTACACCAAACAAGAATTCAAAATTATATGTTCCAACAGTTAAAATAAGTAAGAAAACAACAATAAAAGCAATTGCTTACAGAAAGGGCATGATTGATTCAGCAGTATCACAGGCAACTTATACTATAACAGGTGGCACAGAAACACCTGATGTACCGGATACACCTGAAGAAACAGATGCAAAAGCAATTACTAAAGGAATTACAGCTACAGCATCAGGAAGTGAAAGTGATGCAATGGCAGCAAAATACGCTGTAGACGGAAACACTGGTACACGTTGGTCATCAAATTTTGCAGACGATGCGTGGATTACTTTAGACCTTGGGAAAACATATAAAATTAGCAAAGTTGTATTTAACTGGGAGGGTGCTTACGGAAAAGCATACAAGATTCAGACATCAATGGATGGAAAAACATGGACAACGGTTAATAATGTGACAAATGGAAAAGGTGGAGAAGAAACAGTTCCATTTACACAGACTGAAGCAAGATATGTAAGAATGCAGGGTGTAGAGAGAGCCTTACCATACGGTTACTCATTATGGGAAATGACAGTTTACGGTATAGCATCAGGTTCAAGTGATACAAGCGTGCCATCAGGCACAAATGTTGCAAAAGAAGCTACAGCAACAGCGTCAGGAAGTGAAAGTGATGCAATGGCAGCAAAATACGCAGTAGATGGAGATGATGGAACACGTTGGTCATCAAACTTTGCAGATGATGCCTGGTTAGCATTAGATTTAGGTGAAGCTTACACAATTAACAAAGTGTTCCTTAACTGGGAAGGTGCTTATGGAAAAGCATATAAGATTCAGACATCAATGGATGGAAAAACATGGACAACAGTTAAGAGCGTAACTAATGGAAAAGGTGGCAAGGAAACAGTTTCATTTGATGCCACAAAAGCAAGATACGTAAAATTACAGGGTGTAGAGAGAGGTTTACCATACGGATATTCATTATGGGAAATGGAAGTTTACGGAAAATAAGCAAAACTTATAAAATATTGTAAATGTTTAATAAATAAAGAAAAAAGTTAATAAAATTAACAAAACACTAAATTTACTTGTGTTTTTTATATTCAAATGATAAACTTTCCAATGAACAAGGACGTTCGACAATTATTTGTCGCACGTCCTTGTTTTGCTTTTTGGGACATTTTATCCCCCCCTTTTTAAGTAAAATGTCTTAATTGGAGATTAGAAAAATATGTATAGGAAATGGAGGTACTTGTTATGAACTCAGGAGACACAGGGTTTATACTCATTTGCTCTGCGTTGGTGTTTTTTATGACACCGGGGCTGGCATTCTTTTATGGAGGTTTAGTTAGGAGAAAAAATGTGGTCAACACCATGATGGCAATTGTTATGATTATGGGACTGGCAACAGTTATGTGGGCTTTGTTCGGTTATTCATTGGCATTTGGCGGAAATCATGGAGGCATTATTGGTGACTTTAGATGGTTTGGATTAGAAGGTATAGGTTGGAATGTAGGACCGTATGCAGATTCAATACCAAATCTTGTATTTTGTGCATTTCAGATGATGTTTGCCATTATTACACCAGCTCTTATAACAGGAGCAGTAGTAGGCAGAATGAGATTCAAGGCTTTGTTTATTTTTATAGCATTATGGTCTTTGGTGATTTATTATCCATTGGCTCATATGGTATGGGGCCAGGGCGGACTTCTTGCTGAATTAGGTTCAGTAGACTTTGCAGGAGGTGACGTTGTACATATTAGTTCAGGTGTAACAGCCCTTGTACTCGCAATTGTTCTTGGAAGAAGAAAAGGTTACGAGCGAATGACATATAGAATCCACAACATACCGTTTGTTGTATTAGGAGCTACAATTCTTTGGTTTGGATGGTTTGGATTCAATGCAGGTAGTGCTTTAAAAGCAGATGGGCTTGCAGCCCATGCATTTATGACTTCAGCAATATCATCGGCAGCAGCCCTTTTGTCATGGATGTTTATTGATATGGTAAATGATAAGAAAACAACTTTGGTTGGTGCATCAACAGGTTTGGTACTTGGTTTGGTTGCCATTACACCAGGAGCTGGATTTGTACCAATTTGGGCATCATTTATTATTGGAGCATTAGTTAGCCCAATATGTTATTATGGCGTTATTTTAGTAAAGAAAAAATTAAAAATTGACGATGCACTTGATGCATTTGGATGCCATGGCATTGGTGGCATCTGGGGCGGCATCGCAACAGGAATTTTCGGTAAAAGTTCTATTAATTCAGTAGCAAAATGGGATGGCATTGTATATGGCGAGTGGAGATTATTTGCAGCACAGATTGAAGGAATTCTCATTACAATAGCAATAGCTGTAGTGGGTACACTTATATGTGTTGGAATTGTAAGAATATTTACACCTCTTAGAGTAACAGACCGTGAAGAAAAATTAGGACTTGATATTTCCCAGCATGGAGAAAGTGCATATCCGAGTTTCAACGGTATGGACCAGTAAATTGTGGAGTAGAAATATTTATATTGGAAATAGTTGATTATTAGGAGGATTAAATCATGATAATGAAAATAGATGCCATTGTCAGAGAAGAAAAGTTTGAAGATGTAAAAAACGCTTTGATGGACATAGAAGTAAATGGTCTTACTGTTTCACAGGTTATGGGCTGTGGATTACAGCGAGGCTACAAAGAAATCGTAAGAGGTATGGAAGTTGAACCTCAAATGCAACCTAAAATTAAATTTGAAATAGTTGTTTCATCTGAAGAATGGGCAGATAAAACTATAGAGGCCATAAAAAAAGCTGCTTACACAGGAGAGTACGGAGACGGTAAGATTTTCTGCTATCCTGTAGAAAAAGCTGTAAAAATAAGAACAGGTGAGACAGGCTATGATGCAATTCAGCGTCAGGAATAAAAAAGTAAGGAGATGTGTAAAATGATTATTAAGGTAGAAGCAATTGTCAGAGAAGAAAAAGCAGAGGATGTTATTGCAGCATTAGATCACATTCAGGTAAACGGTGTTACAGTAACAAAGGTTGAAGGTTACGGCGCACAGAGAGGTGCTGATAACTGGGTTAAAGGCATGAAACTTGAAACAAAAGTAAGACCTAAAGTTAAAGTCGATGTAATTGTATCATCTGAAGATTGGGCAGACTTAACAGTAAGAGCCATTCAGAAAGCTGCCTACACAGGAGACTATGGAGATGGAAAGATTTTTACTTATGAAGTAAGAAGCGCACAGAAAATCCGTACAGGTGAGACAGGTTATGATGCAATACAGCAGCAGGAATAATTTAGGTATATAAATAAATAAAAGCACAGTAGCTTTATTGAAAAGCAGACAATGAAACTCATTAAAAAATGGACTATATATGTAATTGATCGTGGTAATATGAAAATCGTATAAGTATTACGACAAACTTTAAAGTCTTACATTTAGTGAGAAAGATTGTCTGCTTTTTATATGTAATTTCTTATTACATATAAACGTTCTACTGGAGATAGATTCTGGCACGAAAGGAAAAATATTGCTAAAGAAACACGTGCTTAGGGCGTAAATATAAATAAAAAATATTTTTATACAAAAAGTGCATTGACTAAAACATAATAAAATGTTACAAAATATATGAGAAAGGCGAAAGCCGTAAAAAGAAGGAGATTATATAAAATGAGAAAACTTAAGGACAAACTATTAGAATTAAGCCACAATAAAGGTTTAATCAAAGTAAGAAACTACAAAAAAGGATATGTGAGAAAAGGAATAACTGCCTTATTTTTAGCATTAACCCTTACAGTATCGTCTTTGGGAAGTGGAGATTTGTATGCTGTAAAAGCAGGTAGCAGTTGGCTTGATAGTAACATTTATGATGACGAAGATGAAGATCAGGAAATTACTATTGTAAATAAGGGTGAGCTTAAAGAAGATATGGAGGTGAAGCTTATAGGACCGGAAAACTGTATGTACAGATATTCTTTTGTCCCAAAGGAAACAGCCATATACACTTTCTATACAGTAGGTAGTTCAGCTACTTATGTTCGTTTGTATGACTCAAATGGAACACAAATACAAAGTGGCGGGAATAGTAGCAAGGTATTTCGTTTAAACTGTTGCATAAGTAAGAAGTTAATTGGAGGGGAGATGTATTATTTTGATTTACAGGAGAGTAATTTTCACTCAATTGCATGTAATGTAATAGTTAAACAAATGGATATGGATGAGACATATAGCTGTACCAAAGATATTGATAACTATGGATTACATGATCAGGAAATACAGTTTGAACCGGTGCTATATAATGTTATTGGTGAGGAAATAAAGAATCCAAAAAACATAACATATTTATGGTATAAAGGGGACGTTGATGAGGATGAAAAAGACGACAATATATGTTTAGGCACAGATAAGAAATTTAAGACAAAATGTGATGGATATGCCGATTGCCGTGAATATTCAGCATTGGTGTATAAAAATGAAAAGTTCTTTGAAAAAATATATTGCCAGACAAAGGTAATAGAGTACAAATATACAATGAACCAAGGAGAAAAGTTGGAAGATTTAGACGAGTATACAACATTATTAGAGTTTACTCCCGAAAAATCAGGTTATTATAAGCTATATACAACAGGACTTAATACAGGAACCTTGCGTTTGTATAAAGACAAAGACTACACAAAAAATTGTAAAAATTACGTTGCGATGGCAGAAGAAAATGCAGAAGACTGTAAAAATGTCACCATAGAATATTATTTAAAAGCAGGGGAAACATATTCTTTTATAATGGAATATTTTTATTATAATGTAAGGATGTCAGTAGCCATTAATTTTGTAGGAGATGAAACCTCAACTACAGAAAAGAAAGAAAATAATGAAACATCTTCAAAGGTTGGTGAGTTGCCTTCAAAGGAAACTGGCATTTCAGAGAGAACATATTCTCAGGTTCGTCCTACAACCGGAAACGTAACAGTAAAAGCACCGGTAAAAGTGAAAATCAAAAAAGCATATAAAAAGAAACAGAAAAACAAAAATAAAACTAAAATTTGTTTACTATTTAATAAAGTAGGAAATGCAAACAAATATGAGATTAAAATAAGCGACAACAAGAAATTTAAAAAGAAAAAAACTAAAACAAAATTAAGTAGGAAAACAAGTTACACATTTAGTGGATTGGCAAAAAGTAAAAAGTATTACATAAAAGTAAGAGCTATTAAAGTAATAGGCAAAAATAAAAAATATGGCAAGTGGAGTAAAGTTTATATTGTAAAATAATACAAATTATTAATATCCATTATTTATGGCGGATTGCTTAAAAATTCTATAAATGTTATAATGTCTAAAATACGGCTTAGTGTTTGCTAGTTTGAAAGGAAAGTATGATATGAAGGATTATATTATTAGTTGTTGTTCAACTGCGGATTTAACAGAAGAGCATTTTAAGGACAGAGATATTGAATGTGTTTTTTTTCATTATGAACTTGATGGAAAAGAATATTTAGATGATTTGGGAAAATCAATGAGTTTAGATGATTTTTATCAGGCAATGATTGATGGAGCAGAAACCAAAACATCTCAGGTAAATGCAGAAGAATACGAGGCACATTTTAGGAAATTTTTAGAACAGGGACTTGATGTATTGCATGTAACATTGTCATCAGGAATTTCAGGCACAATTAACTCTGCATTAGTTGCAAAGGCTAATTTGGAAGAAGAATTTCCTGACAGAAAAATTTATGTTGTTGATTCATTGGCAGCATCATCCGGGTTCGGTTTATTAATGGACAAGTTGGCTGATTTAAGAGATCAGGGAAAAACAATAGATGAAGTATATCAGTGGGCTGAAGAAAACAAAAAAAGAGTAAATCATTGGTTCTTTTCTACTGATTTAACATTCTACATTAAAGGTGGAAGGGTTTCAAAAACTTCCGGTATTGTAGGCGGTATACTTGGTATATGTCCATTGCTTAATGTGAATTTCGAAGGAAAATTAATTCCAAGAGCAAAGATTAAGGGCAAGAAAAAAGTATACAAGGCTATTGTGAAAAAGATGGAAGAATTGGCTGACAATAGATTAGAATATAATGATAAAGTTTATATAAGTAACTCAGCTTGTATGGAAGATGCTAAGGCTGTTGCAAACTTAATAGAAGAGAAATTTCCGAATACAAAAGGGAAAATTGAAATATACAATATAGGAACAACAATTGGCAGTCATACAGGTCCGGGAACAGTAGCATTGTTCTTCTGGGGCGACGAAAGAGTTGATTAAGTGCATTTATAGATTTTAAGAATGGAGAAAATAATGAAGATAGCAATTTTAACAGATAGTAATGCTGGAATTGATATAAATGAGGCAAAGGAACTTGGTGTATATTTAGCTTACACACCAATAATTATTGAAGAGGAAACTTTTTATCAGGAAGATGGTTTGACTAAGGAAAAATTTTACGCAGAATTGAAATCAGATAAAAACATAACAACATCTATGCCCTCTCCAGGAGATATAATGGATAGATGGGATAAGTTATTAGATGAAGGTTATGAGCAGATAGTTTATATTCCACTATCAAGTGGCTTGAGCAATTCATGCCATGCGGCAATTCAGTTATCAGAGGAATATGATGGCAAAGTTCAGGTAGTGGATAACCATAGAATTTCTGTTACTATGCGTCAGGCTGTTTTAGATGCAATCTGGATGGCTGATAATGGAAAAGATGCAAAGGAAATCAAAGAAGCACTTGAGGCAAATGCCTTTGATTCAATAATATATCTTACTGTTGATGATTTAAAATATTTAAAGAAAGGTGGACGAGTTACACCGGCAGCGGCAGCTCTTGGAGCAGTTTTAAATATTAAACCTGTCTTAAGAACTGTTGGAGAAAATTTTGACGCAGTAGATAAGGTTAGAGGTAGCAAGCGTGCAATTTCAAAAATGCTTGATTACACAGAAGAATATGTAAACAAACTTTTAGAAAATAATGATACATCTAAGATTCGAATTGGTGCAGCAGGAACTTTTGAAAAAGAAGAAGACGCTAACAGTTGGCTTGAACAGGTAAAAGAAAGATTTCCTAACATACCTGATATTTATTATGATCCGTTATCACTTGTTGTTGGGGTTCATACAGGTCCTGAAGCAGCAGGAATTGGCGTAAGTTTAATTTTGAGAGAAGAATAATAATGAGTTATAAATTTTTTTCAAACAAAGAGTGTGAGTATTATCCATGCCACAAAATAGCAGAAGGAGAAGAATTTAACTGCCTATTTTGTTTTTGCCCGTTGTACTCAATGGGAGAAAAGTGTGGCGGAAACTTTACAATTCTTAGCAACAACATAAAGGATTGCAGTAATTGTACTTTTCCACATAGAAAAGATAATTATGACAAGGTAATTGAAAAATTATCAGGCAATTAATTACAGGAAATATAATACGAAAAACATAAATAAATGTTTCACTAGGAATACACCCTGGTGCAAAAAGAATATAGTTGCGTGGCAACACGCACTCAGTACTTAGAATGTCGCTTGCGACATTCTTTTCTTTTAATAAAAATGATAAAATTTCAGTAATGTATAAAAATATATATTTTATACATAAAATAGAGTATACTAATAAACAGTGACAAATTAACAATAATACAAAGGGGAGGAGAAAATGTTAAGAATTGAAAATTTAACAAAGAAGTTTGGAGACAAGAAGGCAGTTGATAGTCTTTCTTTACATATTGAGCCTGGTGAGATTTATGGCTTTATTGGTCATAATGGTGCAGGTAAAACAACAACTATTAAGTCGATAGTAGGAATTTTGAAATTTGATGAAGGTGAAATTCTTGTGGATGGCATGTCTGTGAAAGAGAACCCGATTGAATGCAAGAAGAAAATAGCGTACATACCTGATAATCCGGATTTATATGAATTTATGACAGGTATCAGTTATTTGAATTTTATTGCAGATATTTATAATGTAAGTTCACAAGACAGAACTGAAAGAATTAAGAAATATGGTGATTTGTTAGAATTAACTGATGATTTAGCACAGCCTATTAGTGCCTACTCTCATGGAATGAAACAAAAACTGGCAATTATTTCAGCCTGGATTCACAATCCAAAACTAATAATAATGGATGAACCATTTGTAGGTTTAGATCCAAAATCTTCTCATATTTTAAAAGAAATGATGAGGGATGTGTGTGACAAAGGTGGGGCAATTTTCTTTTCAACTCATGTGTTGGAAGTGGCTGAAAAATTGTGCGATAAAATTGCAATTATAAAAAATGGCCAGTTAATTAAATCCGGCACAATGGAAGAAGTGAAGGGTGACGAATCTTTAGAGGCAGTATTCCTAGAAATGGAGGCTGAACAATAATGATAAAAGCCCTATTAAAAAAGCAACTTAGGGAAGTTATATCTCTAATGTTTCGAAATAAGAAAAATGAACAGAAAATGTCAAAAACAAAAATGGCATCATACATAATTGTATACACAGTTTTGTTTGCAATTGTAGCTGTAGTGTTTTTTAGTATGGCAAATATATTCTGCAAGCCATTTTTACAGGTAGGATTGGATTGGCTGTACTTTGTTATAATGGGAATGGTGGCGATTACATTTGGAGTAATTGGAAGTGTATTTAACACTTATGCAAGCTTGTATCAGGCAAAAGACAATGATTTGCTAATGTCACTTCCAATCCCGGCACTATATATATTGCTAATTAGAGTTGCCGGAGTGTATATTGTAGGTTTGTTTTATCAGTTGTTAGTAATGATACCAACAGCAATAGTATACTTTTTTAATGCAGACATAACTGTGGAAAGAATTATCGGTTGTATTGTAATTACAATAATGAATTCGCTGTTTTTACTGGCAATGTCATGTATATTAGGCTGGATAGTGGCAGAGGTTAGTTCCAGATTGAAATTCAAAAATCTGGTGACAGTAATCGTGTCCGTAGCGTTCTTCGGAATTTACTATTATATATCGTATAAAGCTTATGATGTAATGCAGGGGATAATTGCTCAGGCGGCAGTTGTTGGAGAAAAAATAAAAGGGGTAGCATATCCGTTGTATGCAATGGGTAAGGGAGCTACCGGTAATGTGAAATATATGGCAATATTTTCGCTAATGGTTCTAATTTTGCTGGCAGTTGTAATTTTTGTTTTGGCAAAAAGTTTTTTCAACATAGCTACTGAAAACAAAGGCGAAAAGAAAAAGGTTTATAAAATAAAAACTGAAAAGCAAAAAAGCGTCTCCAAAGCATTACTGTTTAGAGAGTTAAAAAGATTTACTTCAAGCGCAGTGTATATGTTAAATTGCGCACTAGGCTGTTTATTTATAATAGTCATAACAGTAGCAGTAGTAATAAAAATAGATGAAATAAACAGGCTCATAAGCCTTACAGGCATTAGAAGTGTATATCTTAGTTTTGGTATAACTTTGATGATTTGTGCAGTTATGTCAATGAACGATATTACCGCACCATCAATTTCTCTAGAAGGAAAAAGTATATGGATTGCGAAAACATTGCCTGTGGACACTTGGCAGATTTTGAGAGCAAAATTAAAACTTCATAATATAATAACAATCACACCTATGGTTATATGTAGTGTGATACTGGGCATTGAATTTAAACTATCAATATTGCAGATAATATTAGTTACAGTTGTACCCGTTATTTTCGTAATGCTTAATGGTGCGTTGGGCCTGATAATTAATTTGAAAATGCCAAATTTAAACTGGGTTACTGAGGCGGCAGCCGTAAAACAAAGCTTTGGTGTATTTCTTGCAATACTTTTAGCATGGGCAATGATTGCAGTAATGGCAGTGGTGTATTTGAAAGTATGTGTAGATTGGATAGGTGCGGATACATATTTAGGCATTCTAGTATTAGTGCTGCTATGCTTACTACTTATTGCATATAAGTGGTTAAAAGATAAGGGGACAGAAATATTTAGAAATCTTTAGTTTACATAGAAATATTATTAAAAAAGAACCTGTATACAATTTTATGTTAAGTCTTTACCGGATTACAAAAATCAGTAAGGAGAGTAGTATATAAAAATTGTATACAGGTTCTTTAATATTTAAATAATTAATCAGCAAATTTTACTTTTTTAACTTTGCTCCACTTGCCGTCACAGTATTTATTGTAGCCTTTTACTCTAATGAAGTAGTTTTTTGTTTTTGGTTTCTTCTTTAATTTAAAAGAATTATTTGAAGCTTTCTTAATAGTTACAGTTTCAACATCATCCTTAAATTTTTTGTCAGGTGAATATTGAATCATATAGCCTGCGTCATATTTGGAAGATTGTTTTTTCCACTGTAATTTTAAGAATACAGCGCTTCGGCATCCGGCTGAGCCAGTTGCGGTGAGTGCCGAAAATATTAATGGCATCCGCATCCAGCAC
>ENA-UPWS01001318-UPWS01001318.1-human-gut-metagenome-genome-assembly--contig:-NODE-1318-length-14728-cov-8.661320_pt1 | contig 14728 bp, 6 predicted proteins | sample MGYA00250054_ERZ773384 | MGnify/ENA primary metagenome ERZ773384 (study PRJEB29103, sample SAMN06111979) | human gut metagenome | biome: human gut; feature: ankylosing spondylitis patient; material... | reverse complement strand
GGCCACTTTTTATACGCAAACGGCCCTGTTATTTTTCACATTCAACAACTTAACCTATTACGGCTTTTTGTTTTATGGCATAAAACATCTGAGCTGTCAGTCAGGGGTGTTATTTTATTTTGAATACCAAAATATATGTTGCGGATCAAAGATCCTTATATTCAATGCTGCCGGATGACACATCCGGCAGAACATTAGCCCTGCTGTTTCTTAACATCGCTGCAACAAGAGAACAATAGCGAGAAAAACACAAGATATTTAAATTTAACGGCCTAAAAAGAAAAGCATTTGACTTTAACTACTTTAAGGCTTTTATCTTATGGCATAAAACACCTGAGCTGTCTGTCAGGAGTGTTATTTCATTTTGAATACAAAAAGGTATATGTTGCGGATCGCAGATCCTTATATTCAATGCTGCCGGATGACACATCCGGCAGAACATTAGCCCTGCTGTTTCTTAACATCGTTGCAACAAAAGAACTATAGTGAGAAAAAAAGGTATTTGAATTTAACGGCCTAAAAAGAAAAGCATTTGACTTTTTTCGCTGCGCTAAAGGAAATTTCTCCTTAACTACTTAACTCCTAAAAAAGCATTTGACTTTAACTACTTTAACTCCTCTAACTACTTTAACTCCTAACGAGACTCCATAAAAAAGGAGAGGCAAAAGCCATGCGGCCTTTACCTCTCCCGAAAAAAATATATTCTCTCAACTTTTATTTCTTCTTCACTGCACCTTTTACTAATACAGCCTTATACTCGTCAGGACTGTTGAGCAGGCGGCATGCCTCCTTCATCTGCTTGTCGTAGCGCAGACTGTTCTCCATGCTTCCAACCTGATAATAGTAGGCAGCAATGATGTCGTTGGATATTATCTGCTTTAACACGTCCTTGTGATAGTCGAGGTCTTTGGCTATGTTGTGCTTCAGCTTCTTCTCCAGATTTTCAAATTCGGCCTTGGCGTCGTCATAATAGCCCTCAAACTCAACAACCTTCTTTAGCGACTTGAGCAGTTTCTCGCTCTCAGGGTCGTAGGTGAATCCGCTCTTTATCACTCTCTGCTTGAAGTCCTCATAGTCGGCGTCAGAAAGCTCAAACTCTGAAGGCTTGGCTATCGTGGGGTGAGAAGCGATATAGTCAACCTCATAGTCGAGCAGCACCTCGGTAGAGTCGAGTCCGCTCACGGTGAGATAGTAGGCAATGTTGGGCAGCGAGTCGGGGCGCACCTCTATGTCGGGCTTAATGCCTCCGCCGTCGCGCACCTCGCGTCCGCCTGCCGTATAGAACACCTTGGTCAGGCTGTCGGGTATGTGCTCGGTATATCCGCCGCGCGCGTGCTTATAGTTTATTGCCTGTATGCAGCGTCCGCTCGGAATATAATATTTGCTTGTGGTCAGCTTCAGCTGTCCGTTGTATGATATGTCAACAGGCAACTGCACGAGACCCTTGCCGTAGGTGCGCGTGCCCATGATTACGGCGCGGTCGAGGTCCTGCAGGCTTCCGCTGGTAATCTCGCTGGCGCTGGCCGACTCGCCGTTGACGAGCACCACAACGGGCATAACCGTGTCGATAGGCTCAACGGTGGTCTTATAGTCATAGTTGGCACGCTTCAGCTTGCCGCGGGTCTTCACCAGCGTGATGTCCTTCGGCACAAACATGTTGACAATGTTGACAGCCTCTGAGAGAGAGCCGCCGCCGTTGCCGCGCAGGTCGAGCACGAGGCCCTTCATGCCCTGCTTCTTCATCTCGATGAACGCCTTGCGCACATCCTTTGAGCAGTCTTCGGTGAAGCTGCTCAGATTGAGATAGCCTATGCTGTCGGGGCGAAGACCGTAGTAAGGAATTGAAGGCATGTTGACAGAGCGGCGCGTTATTCTGAACTCCATGTTCTTGCCCGTGCTGGGGCGCTTCACCTTCAGCACGAACGTCGTGCCGGCGTCGCCGCGCAGATGCGAACTTACGTAGCTCACGTCCTTGTCGGTCATCACAGAGTCGTCGATGCTCAGGATGATGTCGCCCTTCTTCAGGCCCACCTCGGCAGCCGGGTTGCCTGCATAAGGCTCGTCGATGACCACGCGCTTCAGCTTCTGGTTGTAGCGTATCACGGCTCCTATGCCCACATAGCGGCCGGTTATCATCGTCTTAAGGTCGTTCACCTTGTCCTCGGGATAGTAGACGGTGTATGGGTCGAGCGAGCGCAGCATCGAGTTGATGGCCGTGCCCACCACCTCGTCGGCGTTGAGCGTGTCTACATACATCAGGTCGAGATAGCTGTAAATCTCGTTGAACACCTGCATGTTCTTGGCCACGTCGAAGTTGTGGCTCTTGCTTTCCTGGGCCGACGCCGCCATGAAAGGCAGCATGAGCAGCACCGCAAGCTGAAATAGTCTTATTCTCATCTTATGTTCTTATTGTTTCTTTTTCTTGTTGCAAAGCAAATTCATGCCCCATACGGCCGCAAAGCGTCAACGCGAGAGGCCTCAGCCCTGTTGCCGGCAATGCGCCACAGCCGCCTCCACCGGCAGCAAAAGCATGCGCACGTGCCCTAAGCGGCGGAAGCAGCACACGCAGACTCACCGGCAGCCGGCCGGACACAGGCCAAAAAGCATGAGCCTAAGGCATGGTCTCAGCAGCCGTATTGACTTATGCAAAGTTACATATATATATGGTGAAAACACCACTTTTCGGGGAAAAATTATTTTATTTTAGTCTAAAATTGAATTTTTTGCCAAAAAAGTTTGGAGGTTTCAAAAAATCTTCTTACCTTTGCATCGCATTTGAAAGGAAATGCATCACATGCTTCAATAGCTCAGTTGGTTAGAGCACCTGACTGTTAATCAGGGGGTCGTTGGTTCAAGCCCATCTTGAAGCGCAAAAAGGAGTTGCTTCGGTAACTCCTTTTTTGTTTTTGTATAATTCATCACTTTTAGCCGCAACGGCTACACCTTGCAGACAATACACCACATGAACAACAGCCACAACAAGATAATAATGCTGGGCACAGGCAGCGCAGGAGTTACAAGATGCTATAACACATGCTTCTTCCTGAAGACAGCCGACACAGCACTGCTCGTGGACGCAGGAGGCGGCAACGGCATAATGTCGCAGATAGAAAAGGCGGGCATAAACCTTACGGACATACACCACATGTTCATAACGCACGCTCACACCGACCACATACTGGGCGCCGTGTGGGTGGTGAGAATGATTATGCACAGGATTCTCGGCGGCGAATATAAGGGCAACCTGAACGTATACGGCAACGACAAAGTGATAAACACGCTAAAGCAGATATGCCTCATGACGCTGCACAAGAACTATAACGCGCTGTTCGGCAACCGCATCATGCTGTGCGAGAAGCTGAGCGGCGACGAATTTCAGGCCGGAGACATCAGCATGCAGTGCTTCGACGTGCTGTCGGACAAGGAAAAGCAGTTTGGCTTCCGTGCCATAATGCCTGGAGGAGCCACGCTGGTGTGCATGGGCGACGAGCCGTGCAACAGGGCCAACTACCCTATTGCGCGCGGTGCCGACTGGCTCATGTGCGAGGCGTTCTGCCTGTATAAGGACCGCGACGTGTTCAAGCCCTACGAGAAGTTTCACAGCACGGCCATGGACGCCGGAGCCGTGGCAGCCGAGCTGGGCGTGAAGAATCTGCTGCTATACCACACCGAAGACAAGACGCTGGCCACCCGCAGGACCGAATATACCCGCGAGGCGGCGCAGAGCTTCAAGGGCAACATTTTTATACCTGACGACCTCGAAACTATAGACATCGACTGAACCGGGATGCGTAATAATGCGTGCTGAAGACAATATAACCCATGTAACACAGCCTGAACTTTGAAAAAATCGATATAAAGAGCACAAAATTGACCGGCTATCAACTATGCCACCGCCGGCAAAACATATCAATACAGGCTGCAGAATGAGGTCTGACGGCAATTAAGCCCCAATCGGTAATTAAACCGCATATTACTTTATCAATTTTGTGCATTGATGATTTCAGCCGGTCTTTTTGTTTCTATTGGCGTCCTTTTGTCAGATTATTCTTAACATAGCCCGCTATACCTGCGAAAAATCTAACCAAAATCCGCTCAATATAAAGCAAAAATACAGACCGAATACTAATGACTGATTTGGGTTAAAATCAGTAATCACATAATATAAAAGTTAACGGACAACAGCTTTATGTTTATTCTAAAGCTATTGTCCGTTAACTTTTATATAAGGAGAACGACATTAATATGCCGTCAATCACCTTCTTTTTATCATGCAGTTGTTGTCTAAAACCATGTCAGGCCTCAGACAACAACATAGACATTATTATTTAGAAACGCGAACCTTGAAGTTCTTTACGCCGTTGGCCGTCTTAGCCTTCAGAACGTAAACACCGCCCTGAACGCCAGAAATGTTCACAACATTAGTGTCAGTGCTGCTTACAAGTGTTCCGTTTACAGAGTAGAGGTCTACGCCAAGAACGCCGTCACCCTCAACACGTATATAGCTATCACCGTCACGTGTGATCTTGATGTCGTTGATGACATTCTCGCCAATGCCGGCAGCAGCAGCAAGAGTAAAGAACACTGCACCGCCTTCAACCTTACCTGCAACGCTGTAGTAAACGTCAACGTTAACCTTGTGTGTAGCATTAATGTCGGCACCTTCGCCAAATGCATAGGTAAATGTAGGCTCTGTGAGAGTCTGCTCGTTAGCCTTAACGCCGTCAACTCTTACGTCGTAACCTTCAACAGGAAGCTCACTTGCATTAGGATCAGTAGCAATAAGACCCATCATCCAGTTGCCTACGTAACCGGTAGAAAAGAATGTTGCGCCCTCATCAAGAGAATACATATTGGCAATGCCTGTGAAAGGAGTCTCGCCGTCGAGAGCCAGAGGAGCCTCATTAGGAGTAACATCGAAGCAGTCGATGATAAGGTCATAAGAAGAGTTCTCATCAATAACAAACGGCTCGTCAAGTGTTACTGTGGTCCACTCATTGAGTTTGTAGTTCTCAACATACTGATTTACAATTTCCTCGCCGTCTTTTCTAATTATTACAGTGAAGTCTGCATCAGCTGTAGGATAGAAACGAACAGCCTTAACGTCATAGTTTCCAAAGCTTAACAACTTATCGCCAGAATAATTGGTAAGAGCCATGTATCCATAGTTAGTGCTCTCAGAAGCGATGGCACCCGGTGACGGATTCTTGCCGCAGTACTCAATGACAGTTTCATCATTATCTTCCGGAACAGGCCAATTGAATACGGCAATAGTAGCATCGCCTCCATTAGAAACGGCAACATCATTTACAGCCTTGTATGCAGCCTTATTTGTAACAGCAGTGAAGTCGAGAGCTGCTTTATCAGATACGCTGCCATTTTCATAAACAGCTTCTACGGCATAAGTATAATCGCCTGCAGGTACAGACTCATTTAAGAAGTTGGTTGTTTCAGAAGTTCCAACCTTTTCATCATTACGATAAACGTTATAGCTTGCAACATTATCGATGTCACTGCTCATACCATCAGCCATGAAAGTTGCTCCTATAGCCCATGTAACCGGGAATGTGATACCCATGCTAGACTGTGAAGCCTCATTAAGAGAATAGAACTCTTTCTCTGTCACGAGTCTAACCATATCGCTATAGCCTGATATGCATTTCTCGTAAATGAAACCGATAACGTCAGAGCTGTTCAATGAAGACGGAACTGTGGCCTTAATTGCGATATAAACATCGCCATCCTGAGGAACACTTACCGGGTCGGTAAGGGTAACGGTGTTCTCCTTGCCGTAAGTAAGTTCCTGATCTACATGCTGTGTATAAATCAGCTCCTGATCTTTGTATATGTTGATATCCCAACCGCTGATTTTGGTTCTCGGAACAAACTTTACAGCAGAAATCTTATAGCCTTTATACATCTGCATTTCAGACTTGCTGTAGCGTATAGCTGACTCGAACGAGTTGCTGCCGCCGCCAAATCCGCTAACTTCGTCTTCAGCAGCATAATACTGTTTTGTAGGAAGATTGCTCTGAGGACGGTTCCATGTGAGAAGCACATTCTCTGCATTTTTCATACGTGCGCTCAAAGCATAAGGAGCATTAGCCTCATCAGCTTCTACATTAACAGTAACAGAAGTTGAAGCTGCAGAAACTTGTCCGTCGTTGTATTCAGCAGTAACGTAATACTGATATGCTCCTACAGCGAGGTCTGCATCATAGTATTCTGCTGTGGTCAGCAGTGATGCGTTCACCTTCTCGCCGTTGCGATAAACATTATAGCCCTTAATGTTTTCACTGTTCAGCAAAGGAGCCTTCCATGTAATCTTGGCTGTTGAAAGGCCTTCGAGCATTGCACCCTGAACAGCAACAGGCTCCGGATTAGAACAATTCTGATTGAGTTTTACAACTGCAGAACGCAGATTCTGGTTGTTATCAACAAAAGTAAACGCGAAAACACTGTCATTCTTTGAAACAGAGCGGGCTATCATCAGATTATATTGTCCCTCACTGTCAATACGCGGAGCAATCATTCCGTCTGCAGCAAAGTCAACACCCTTAGCAATAAGATAGTCTTCCAGTTTCTGTGTCTTGCCGTCCTTATAGATAACTGGGAACTGAGCGCCATCGGCAGTCTGCTCATAACCAACAACAGAAAGGCTGTCGCTGAAATCATAAAGAACAAACCCCCAGAAATCAGGGTTGATAGCAGAAATTGTTGTAGTTTTTCCTGTTGTGAAGTCATACAGACCTTGCTCATAAAGAGCTATGTTACCGTCGGTCGAGAACTTCTGTATGGCAAAATAAGGAGAACCATGAGAAATATTATCTGTAAGGAAATGGCGATTGCCTTCTTCGTCCCACATAACAGTGATACGTGTGCTGCCAGACTCCTTAGTATAAGTCCATCCACCGGCCTTGGATCCGTCGTCGGTAACAGCATATACAGAACCTGCATATCCGCCGCTCAGATCACGCGCAAACTTACCATTCTCCCATATAACCGGAGAATAAAGACCTGTGGCAGAATAAATGGATCCACCTATGAACTTTCCGTCAGGACTGATACAGTTAGCTATACTGCTGGCGTCAGAATTGGTATATTTCAAACCATTAGGAAGCTCAAGGTGATGCCACTTGCCATCACTCCAATAACCGGCAGAAGTAACCTCTGCCCCATTGGTTGAAGCCTCTGAATCGGGATAAGAACCTACCACAACACCATTATTTGAAATGCCATAAGCAATGGTACCAGTACCAAGACTCTTGAGTTCGTTTGACTCAAGATTCCATACAAATGCAACAAGTGAACCAGTGCCATCATTAAGAGTACCGCAAGCCCACTTTCCGTTGGCAGAAAGAGCCGTTACATACTGATACGGGTCGCTGTACAAGATTACAGGCTTAGTGGCTGCGAGACCTTTCATGCATAGCAAAGAAAGGCAAACCGAAATGCAAAATTTTTTCATGTTGATTTTTTTAGTTATTTATAATATGATTTTCTTTACTGTTTTTCTTCCATTCTGTATTACCTGAACGATATAGCATCCTTTGAGGCCCTGACAGTTTACACTTAAGCGGTCTGAACCATTGGCTGATGCCTCACGTACAACACGGCCGTCGATACCTACCAAACGCACCGACGAAGGCTGTGCTTCCGGCAGTATGATGCTGACATCACCATTATCAGAACTGATAATTTGTGCGTTCAAAGTGTTTCCGTCAACAGTATTTATAGCAGACGTAACATCAACAACGAGGTCTGTACTTGAAGCATTGAGTACCACGCCTGTACGGCTGTCAAATACCGTTGTAACGACACAAAGACTGTCTACGCCATACACGCGGTCTGGCAAAGTAAGCTGATAATCACATCCGTATTCACCGCCAGACTTTATTTCAGCAGGCAAGCTGTTAGGCACTCCGTTAATGATTGTGCTGCCTTCAATAGGCATGTCGTGGAAACGAACAAACGATCCGGGAATTTCCTGAGGCAGATAATAATATTCTCCTGAGCTTAACAGAGTGCATGAGTTGCGCTGAACCACATTGCCTTGAGTATATTCTTTGTCTACAATGGCAAAGCCTACCCTATATTTGTCTGATGAATTATCATAATCTGCGGCAAAAGAGACATTGGCATGCATATTTACCTTATTGCCGTCGAGAGCAGCCGTAGCAGTGACCATGGCTGTTGTAGGCTCAAGCATTGCCTTTTCAAGATAGCCTTCAGTGTGATACATATCTGTATTCTTGTAATCGAAGTCACGATTGTATATCACAGAAGGCAGGCTTGAGAGCCAGCGTATCATACCATTTGCATACTCATTACAGATAAGAGGATCAGGACTCATATGGATCGACACTACTATGACGTCGCTGCCCATGCGCTCCTTGACCTCATTAAGATAAAGAGTGCCGTCAGGACAATTAGGACACCAGCCACCAGTAATCTCCTCGAGCAAAAGCGTGCGCGGGAAATAAGAACTGATCACACTGTCAGTATAAACCTTCTGTTCTGTGCCATCTGCCATACGCAAACTGATGTCATAACGGTTAACACTGTTTGCAGTGATTGGAATGTCAAATTTATAGTCGAGCCCTTCCTCCGGCTCAAAGTCTGAGACATTTACATCTTCAGAAAAGACAGAACCGCCGATGGTACATGCCACTGACTTGATGTCTGCCGTGCGGCCAATGTTACGCACCTTACCGCTGATTGTAGCCGAAGCAACATTTCCGGAGAATCGGCTTGATGTATTTTTCACATCAAAATTGTAGCCATCGAGTTCGCCTATATACATATTGTCGATAGCCAGGATATACTTATTGAGGCTGGTGCACACAAAAGCAATATATATCTTCTGACCGGCAAACTGTTTAAGCGACACGGTGTGAGTCTTCCAGAAATAGCTTTCCCCATTAACACTAAGAAGTTCCTTAAAGCTGCCCGTATCATCATTACCTGTAGACACCATTACCTTATAGTCTTCCAAGTAATCATTATACACAGACTTGCCGTCCCAACAGAGATAAGCCTCTGAGTCAGAATCAATGGAAATTTGCGGTGTTATGAGCCAGTTTTCCTGCGCGAAGTTATAATTACCTTGCGTGAAGCTGAATGCAGCCTTATTTGTTTTAACATCTATGACATTGGCTATCCAGCTTGGATTTATGGAAACATTTTTATAACAGAACGTAGCCACTGGATTCTCGTCACGGTCTATAGTAACAAAGTCAGAAGGAATACCATTGTCGAAATTCTCGGACAAATAGACCTTTGACTGTCCCATAGCCACAACAGAGAGAGCAGCAGCCATTACACCTGTAAGTACTCTTTTCATGTAGAAACTATTTATACGCTTTATTATGATTGTAGTTGCCTGTATTAGATTTAAAAAGTCCAGGTATGCACCATTTTCATGGCGCATACCTGGACATATCTACATTAGTGCTTACTGCCTGCAACAACTTTGTATACAGAAGAAACACCATTCTTGGTTACCTTAACAAGGTATACACCGGCAGGATTGCTTGTAAGGTCAAGAGGTTCTTTGCGGCCTACTGCTATTACAGTTCCGTTGATTGAGCTGACATCCATTGTAGCACCATCAGCAACTGTCAATATGCCATTGTTATAGCTGAAGCCAGGACCTGCATTAACAGCATCAATTGCAGACGGAATTATATCGTTAGAGATAGTAACTGTATCACTGTTAGCCTTACCTATGGCATATACAGCCTGAACATAGATGTCTGAAGACAATTCGGTATTCTCGTCACCCCAGCCAATAGACATCTTGTAGCTGTTGGTTGTAATAGGATTCTCGAAATTGTCCTGAATCTTCATTCCCTTGACAAATACATTATACTGAACGAACATATACTTGTCCTTGTCTGCAGGCTCATCCCATTCTATTGTAACAAAGCACTCTCCTGCTTCATAAGAAACGTCAACACCATGAACGTTTGTAACTGCAGGAAGCTCTGTGTAAACATTAGCGCGCACGAGATCAGATACGTTCATACCATATCCATATGAATTCATAGGCTCTTCGCCACTCTTGTCTGCGTCTGCGTCAACAGGCTGAACAAAATATTCATAGTCGCCATTCTTTACATACTCATCAGTATAAGTAATCATACCGTCAACAGCGTCTTCAGCAGTTACTCTGGCAATCTTGATACCATGACGCATAATGTCATAAGCAACATTCTGAACACCTTCTATTGTTGTTGCATCAAACGTAAGTTTTACAGTATTAATTTTATCTGCAACTTTCTCAGCTACCAGCTTAGGAGCAGTCTCGCTCTCCGGCTTATAGTACTCTGTAACATAATAATAAGCGTTTCCGCCCCAGTTTGAATCATAAGGATTATATGTATATGCCTGATTCTTTATACGCATAGGTTCAGCGCTTTCAAGCGTATATACAGTCTTAGTGTTTGGCATTTCCTCATAAACGGTTTCGCCATTTTCTCCTTCTTCTGCATTTATATCATAAGTTATATAAGTAGAAAGCAAGCCGTCAACATAGTCCCAATATTCACTCTGTGTAGGAACGCCGTTAACATCATACTTTTTCTTTGAAATCACATTGTTTCTACCATCATAGACAACGTCCATGGTAAACTTATAGTTATCATATTTTCCGTCGCCTTTAACTTTTGTAGGACAGTCGAGAGCAATAAAATCGCTGTAGCTCTCTTCTTGCATGATATAAGGTTTACCGCCGTTCATTGTTCCATAAGTATCTGGTCTGTAACGGGCGTATCTTACCTTGTTGCCGTTTTCATCATATTCATATATGATAGAGTCTTTGCTCTGCATGTTATACTCGCAAACCAGTCTTCCTGCATCGTCATATGAATAGAATGTAGTGTCGTTAGAAGCCTTGAAAGCAAAGTCCTCACCATCATACAGACCATATTGCTGTGAGTACATCTTAACCAATTGCTTCTTATCATTATAAACATAGATATTGAATCTGCTCGGAACAAATTCGCCAGTTACATAATCAGCACCATAATTGGCAGCAGAAATAATAAGATTGTCTGAGTTGTAATAGCTTACATCCTTAATGCTGATACCTTTGGCTGTACCCATAACATCGCCCCATTTCTCAACTGAGCGGGCAACATATCCATCCAGACTGTAAGCCTTGTTGTCTATAGTAACAGTATCACTGTTAACCTTACCTATGGCATAAACAGCCTGTACATAAATATCCTTTGAGATATTATTAGCTTCAGAACCCCATCCAATGGCTATTCTATAGCTGTTAGTGGTAAGAGTGTCACCCTGATTATCTTGTATCTTCATGCCCTTAACGAACACATTATACTTGACAAATTTATAATAATCCTTATTGGCAGGCTCATCCCATTTCAACGTAGCAAAGCACTGGCCGTCAACATAATCTACATATGCCTTATGTATATTCGTCACAGCAGGTAGCTCCGTATCAAAGTTAACACGGATAAGATTTGAAGAGTTCATACCAAATCCGTAAGAATTAAGTGCCTCTTCACCACTTGTGTCGGCATCAGCGTCAACAGTCTGCACAAAATAGTCGTAGTAACCATTCTTTACATTCTCGTCTGTATAGGTTATCTGACCGTCTTTCGCATCTGCAGATGTCAGGCGTGCAACCTTTATTCCATGACGCATAATGTCATAAGCTACGTTCTGAACACCGCTCAAAGGCACAGCATTGAAGGTTAATTTAACAGCATTAAGTTTATCCGTTACTTTTTCAGCAGATAACTCAGGAGCCGAAGTTGCATCTGGTTTAAAATATTCTGATACATAATAATAAACATTTGTACCCCAACTTGAATTTTGCTTGTTATAACTATAACCCTGCTCCTTTATACGCAAAGGATTTTCGCCAACTACAGTGTATTCCGTCTTAGTGGTAGGAGTTTCCTCATAAGTCGTTTCATCGTTCTCGCCGGCAACGCTGCTAACCTTATATTTAATATAATTGGTCAGTTGTCCGTTATCATATGTCCAATATTCGCTCTCTGTCGGCACATCGCTTGAGTTGAACTTCTTCTTGGAAATCATGTTAAAGTCAGCATCATAGGCAACATCGTAAGAAACCTTATAGCTGTCGTATCTGCCATCTCCGACTATTTTTCTCGGACAGTTAGGAGCAACGAAATCGCTGTATCTCTCCTCCTGCATAACATAAGGCTGTCCGTTGTTTACAGTTCCGTAGAAATCAGGCAAATATCTTGCATATCTCACTTTGTTGCCCTGATCGTCATACTCGTAAACAATAGAATCCTTTGACTGAATTCCTTGTTCACAAATCAGTCTGCCAGCATCGTCATACGAATAGTAAACAGTGTCGACAGATGCCTTAAAGGCGAGATCCTCGCCGTCATACAATCCATATTGCTGAGAATACTTCTTAACAAGCTGTTTCTTGTCATTATACTCATAGACAGTGAATCTGCTTGGAAGATACTCACCGGTGACATAATCAGCGCCATAGTCTGTTTCAGAAACAATCTGATTGTCTGAATTGTAATAACTTACAGCCTTGGTGCTGATACCTTTGGCATTACCCATAGCATCACCCCATTTTTCTACGCATCTCAACTTCATATCCGGACTCTGCGCAAAGGCAGTTCCACCTACAGTAATTGCCGCCAATAATGCAGCAGCGTAATGTTTAATCATAGGCTTTAATTGTTAAAAAATTAGTATATAATGATTTACCCCTAGTATTAAATGCTAAGTAACAACGTTTAAGAGTCGTCAAAGCTTTCACGCAACACCATGCGTGATAACTTGTAGAACCGGGGACTGGTGCCATATGCCAGTCCCCACATTCTACTCATGCTAAACTTATTTTTACATTATTCAGCGGGCAATAACTGATTTTGCCGTAGCTGTCTTGCCGTCTCTGACAGACCTGGTTACATATATTCCAGGACTGAGAGTAAATGTTTCACCCGGATTTTCACACTTGCGCACAAGTTTTCCGTTTATGTCATATACATACATGCGGTCGAAGTTTCCGTCTGCCTTAACACAGTCTGAAGAGCCATACAGGCGTCCGCTGACATTATTCTCCACCACTTCACTAATGCCGCTGGCAGCACCTCCGTCTGTAAATCTCACTTCAGCACAGTTATACACCTTACGGTCTGTAACGTCTGAAGGATTATAGTTGCTTACGATAGCAACAAGATACATCTGTTCCGGCAGTGTCTTTACGTTTATGCCATAGTATGTAGACAATATGCTGTCAGGCAATGTATATGAAATTTCTTTTGTAAATTCCTTACCTTCTTCAAGAGCAACCGACTCGCCCCAAGCACCGTTCAGACAGCCTCTGAACACGTGTCTGTGCATATAAGCCGAACCTCCGTTCTGCTGCATACCCATAATTGAGTCCTGAACAATGCACAATGTAAGTCTCGGATCTGTTCCTGCCGGCTTTACATAGGTCTTTATCTTAACCGTGCCGGAAAGCAGACTGGTGTTCTTGTCAAAATCAGTATTCAACTGCAATTCAACATAGGGCTGAATTGTTGCCTGTTTATCAATGCTCTCATTTATATAAACACGGCTTACGTTAAACACCGGTGAACCTGCACTTATATTCTCATTCGTAGCTCTGTTAAGCATAAAAGCAGGAGCAAACGTTGAACTGCTGTTATAAAAGTCAACATAGGCATCATCCTCTTCCATCGTGAAAGAATCAGGCTGATAACCAGAATGGTGTCCGATCTGAACTATGCTTTCGGTGCGGTCCTTAAGCGTTGCTTCCATTACTTCATGGCCGTCAGGACAGTTGATGCAAAGCTGAGAAGTGAAATTCTCAAGCAAATATGAGCGCTGAATGTCAGCCGGATAGAAATAGACTGTACTCTGACACTCGTTATCCGTGGCGTCAGCGTCTGCCTTGCCGTTTATATTATCTACAGACAGTTCGACCACCTTGCGTCCCTGGCTCTCTGTCAGTATATTCGGAATATCAAAATTATATGTTGACGCATTGGGTATCGACACTCCACTTACTGTAAATGTCTCTGTCTCCTTATTGTCAAACTTGCAGTGAACGTCAAAACTTGTCACAGTCTCACTTCCGAAGTTATACAACTGACCCTGAAATTTATATTCGCTTTCAGTCTTATAATAGCCATCAGCATCGAAAGGACGCACTGATACATCAACAAAAGCCGGTGCATCATCAACAAGCAACATAATGTTAAAGCATCCCATCTTGTTGCTGAACAGATCCACCCATTCTCCGTCTTCATTTACGCCGTATGAACAGCCTTTCTCTCCGTAGCTGCGATCGAAAGCCAAAGGTCGGTAGTTAGTGGTGCTCGTAACTGTAAAACCGAAATAAAGGTCTTTATCTGCTGTTATTTCAAAAGGTGTGTCAAGAGTAAAATTCTTCCAACTTGTACTTACTCCGCTAATAGCCTGCTCGTACAAAGGAGTGCCGTTAAGATTGTCCGTGATAAAGAACTTAACCGACTCGACGTTTCTCGTACCGAACACGCCTCTGACACCTGTAATTTTCTTACCTGCCAAGGTCTTCAACTTTGACACAGGTATCCTGATAGCAGCCGACTGCTGTTCGCTGCTATTGAGCCTTACACCGTCCGTACGTTCGAAGTCACCATTACTGTAACCTATTTTTGTCTGTGCAGACATACAAAATGGGAGCATCAGCATCCCTATAACAAAAGTAGAACCTTTT
>ENA-UPWS01001310-UPWS01001310.1-human-gut-metagenome-genome-assembly--contig:-NODE-1310-length-14780-cov-33.516697_pt1 | contig 14780 bp, 8 predicted proteins | sample MGYA00250054_ERZ773384 | MGnify/ENA primary metagenome ERZ773384 (study PRJEB29103, sample SAMN06111979) | human gut metagenome | biome: human gut; feature: ankylosing spondylitis patient; material... | reverse complement strand
GTGCTCTTCGTCTTGGACTTGAACCAAGGACCCTCTGATTAACAGTCAGATGCTCTAACCGACTGAGCTAACGAAGAAAATTTGCATTTGACTTTAAAAGTGCTCTTCGTCTTGGACTTGAACCAAGGACCCTCTGATTAACAGTCAGATGCTCTAACCGACTGAGCTAACGAAGAAGGTTTTTCTCTCAAATGCGGTGCAAAGATAATAGGTTTTTCCGAAATATGCAATATCTTTGCAGAAAAATTTTAGATAAATGGATAAAATAATTGGAATGGGCAATGCATTGGTTGACGTTCTTGTTACTTTGCAAGATGATTCGCTACTAGATGAGATGAGTTTGCCCAAAGGAAGCATGCAACTTATAAATGAAGATAAGTTTTTGAAAATCAGTGGTAAATACTCTGGTATGAAAACGTATAAAGCTACAGGGGGAAGTGCGGGAAATACAGTTTTGGCGTTAGCTAACCTAGGGGCACACCCGGGATTTATCGGAAAGATAGGAAACGATGATTTTGGGCAATATTTTAAAAAAAACGGTTTGAAGCAGGGAATTGACATGAAATTGCTCGCCGGTGATTTGCCTACAGGAGTGGCTTCTACTTTCATTTCACCGGATGGGGAACGTACTTTTGGAACTTATCTGGGAGCTGCTGCTACTATGAAAGCCGAAAATCTGACGTTGGATATGTTTAAGGGGTATGCATATCTATATATAGAAGGATACTTGGTACAGGATCATGAATTGATTCTTCGTGCTATGCAATTAGGAAAAGAGGCTGGATTGCAAATCTGCTTGGATATGGCCAGTTATAATATTGTGGAAGGAGATTTGGAATTCTTCGATATTTTGATAACTAAATACGTGGATATTGTTTTTGCTAATGAGGAAGAGGCAAAGGCTTATACAGGCAAGGATGCATGGGGGGCTATCAATGAAATTGCTTCTAAATGCAGTGTTGTAATAGTAAAACTAGGTGCCCAAGGTTCATGTATAAAGAAAGGTACGGAATGCATCAAACTAGAGGTACCTCCGGTAAAAAAAGTCGTGGATACCACTGGCGCGGGAGATTATTATGCAGCAGGTTTTCTGTATGGACTGACTTGTGGTTATTCTTTGGAGAAGTGTTCCATTATAGGTTCTATTTTAGCATCCAATGTGATACAAGTGGTGGGTACAACCTTATCAAAGAAAAAATGGGACGAAATAAAGTTAAATATAGAGGCCCTTCTACAGGCTTGAATAGAATAATGTATTAATTTGCGGTTCACAAATACATAAAGTGATGAAGTGGAATAGTAAGAAAATATTGTTAATGATTTGCGTGGGCCTGACAGGTAGCGCTTTGTTTAGTTTTAATAAAGGTGATGACCGTAATTTCCAGATAGCAAAAAACTTGGATATCTTCAATGCGATATTCAAGGAATTGGATATGTTTTATGTTGATACTATTGATCCTGAGAAAGTGATAAAATATGGTATTGATGCTATGTTGGCGCAGACCGACCCTTACACGGAGTATTATCCTGAAGAAGATAATACACTAAAGGAAATGACTAGCGGAAAGTTTGGCGGTATCGGATCGGTAATACGTTATTATACTCCCCGAAAGCGTGTGGCTATTATTGAACCTTCCGAAGGAAGCCCTGCTGCCGAAATAGGACTGAAAGCCGGTGATATCATCATGGAGATCAATGGAAAAGATATGGCCCAGGGAGACAGAATTCCCAATGATCTGACCTCGTATGTCAGTGATAATTTGCGTGGTGAGCCGGGAACAACTTGTGTGTTGAAAGTTGAGAGACCTACTTCTGATAGTACTTATGTGCCAATGGAATTTAAAATAACCCGTTCTACCATCCGTACGAACCCTGTACCTTATTATGGAATCGTAGGCAATAATGTGGGATATATCGTTATCAGTACTTTTGCTATAGAGAACTGTTCAAAAGATATAAAGAAGGCATTGATAGAATTGAAACAGCAAGGTGCTAAATCTATTGTTCTCGATTTGCGTGGCAATGGTGGCGGTTTGTTGGGGGAAGCAGTGAATGTAGTGAATTTCTTTGTGCCGAAAGGGAAAGAGATTGTGGTAACAAAAGGTAAGATTAAACAAGCTGGTACCACTTATAAAACAATGAATGAACCGGTAGATACAGAGATTCCGCTGGCTGTGCTAGTGGACGGTTCTACAGCTTCGGCATCCGAGATTGTTTCAGGTTCCTTGCAGGACCTTGATCGGGCTATTGTGGTAGGAAGCCGTACGTATGGTAAAGGGTTGGTACAGGTACCTCGTGAATTGCCTTATAACAGTAGCATGAAAGTGACTACTGCAAAGTATTATATTCCCAGCGGACGATGCATTCAAGCCATTGATTACGCTAAACGTAATGCCGACGGGTCAGTTGCTCGTACTCCGGACAGCCTGACCAATGTATTCCATACAGCAGCCGGACGTGAAGTGCGTGATGGTGGCGGTATTCGTCCGGATGTGGAGGTGAAAGTTGAAAATTTCCCAAACATTATGTTTTATCTGCTTAATGATGATATGATTTTTGATTATGCTACCCAATATTGTATCAAGCATTCTCAGGTAGGGGAAGTGAAAGACTTTACAATAACAGATGCTGACTATGTTGATTTTAAGAAGATGTTACATAAGCGTAAGTTTACTTATGACCGTCAAAGTGAGAAGATGCTGAAGAACTTGAAAGAAATAGCGGAGTTTGAAGGATATATGGATGGGGCAAAAGAGGAGTTTGCCGCTTTGGAAACGAAATTGACGCATAATTTGGATCATGAGCTGGACAGGTTCTCGAAAGAGATAAAAGATGCTATTGCTCAGGAGATTTTGAAACGTTATTATTTCCAACGTGGCGCGATATTGCAACGCTTGAAAGATGATCCTGATTTGAAAAAAGCTATTGAGACATTGAACAATCAGTCTGAATATAGTAAGATACTTTCTGTTATGAAATAATCGAATGAGGGGCGGATGTACGAATCTGCCCCTCATTATTGTATCATGATACCATTGATGATGCTTTATTTGAACCGGGAAGTATCTATTGGTTTATGCTGTTTTTCTTTATACCCTCCGAACTTGTAGGTAAAGGATAAAGTTATGTTGCGTGAATAGTTGTTGGTGTGCATGTCCATGTATTGTCCTTTATTACGTAGTGTCACATCTATGTTGCCTTCCATCGAATTGAACAGATCATTGGCCTTCACTTGGATACTTGCTTTTTGGTTGGCAAAGTTCCAACGTATTCCGGTATGGATGGCCCAGATATGATTTAAATCATAACTTCCCTGGATAGATGGGCTCAAATAAAGTCCGGTCAGTTCCATGCGAATATCCGGTTTGGTAGAAAGTATTATATTATTTTGTAACATGGCGAGTCCGATCCACTTGCTATGGTTGAAGGAAAGATCGAAGAATTTGTTACATTTTGCTTGACGGTATTCAGCTTGCAGTGTGACGTGGCTGTCCAACCAATGTCCGATTTTGAAGGGAATGATAGTCGTGGCTGAGAAACTTTGCTGATAATCCCAGTTTAAGGTTTTGTAAATCAAAGCCAGGCGCTCTGTGCTTTGATAGGCTAGTTGCTGAAATAAATCGGGTTGATAATCATAAGCCAGGCTGAAGATATACTTGTTCTTTAAAATATAATTCAGATTTGCGGAATAATCGGTGGATGGCTTTAACATTGGATTGCCTTGTACTTCTTCATAACCACTTATATAGCCGGTACTTTCGCTCAGATCCCAGTAGCTGGGATAGGTCTTATCTGATGTGAATGAAAGTTGTAGAATATGTGCTGGGGTCATTACGTATGTTAATTCGGTTGTAGGATAAGCCGCCCATGCATGATAACGGGCCGTTTTGTAATATTCTCCGGTTATGGACGCGCTGAAAGACAAATGTTCTCCCATGTTTTTGCTGAATCCGACGTAGAAGTCATATGTATATTCATTATAACGATTGTTTGTATTGAGTGCGCTCATGTCTGTTCCGTTTTGGGTATGATAGAACTGAGTATTATGGTCACTGGCATAAGTCAAAGAGGTGCCATAGTTCAAGGTCCACTCTCGTGGTAGTGTGTGTGACTGGTCTACGTATATTTTCCAGTGGTCTATTGTTTGTCCGCTAGTCGTGTGAAATTCGCTTGTTTGGTTCTTGTTGTCTTTGTTGGTGAATTGCTGATGACTTTCGGAATGGTAGGAGGTATAGTTTATTCCAGCTTTCATACCGAAGCCAGAGAGATAATCTAAAGCGATATTGTGCATTCGAGCCTCCTTTTTTGTCCGGTTGTCTGCGGTTGTGATGTTCCCGTCGGAATATGAATGATTATCGTTGTTAGGGTTGAAGACACCAGTATAGGCTAGATTGATATGAGCATTATCATTGAATTTATATTCAGCGCCTGTTCGTACATAATGTGTTATTCCTTTCCTGTCAATATCATTGTGTTGACAGATATCATATATATTATTTTTTAAGGTGTGATGTGAGTACGTATCTGTAGTTTGTCTGTTTTGTTCATAATGGGTATTATATAGCAAGTCTATATTCCATTTAGGAGTGGTGTAAAGCAGACTGATTCCTCCTTGTGTGCCACTTCTGTAATTGTATAGATATCCGGCGTTAACTTCTCCTTGCAACCCACTTTCTTCAGGACGGTAACCTTTTAAAAGTAAGTTGATGGCAGCACCTCTTACATGATATTGCGGCGGTGTACTATACATAATTTCTGCCTTTTCTACACGTGAAGCCGGAGTGTTTTTTAATAAAATGGTCAACTGTTCGTGACTCATTGTTGTGGCCCTTCCGTTTAAAATAATGCTCAGATTGTGTGTGCCTGCCAATGAAAGGTTGCCGTTTATTTCCTGTACACCGGGTAATTGCTGAAGGATTTCATAGGCATTGCTCACGATCTTATGTGTGGTGAGCTGTGACAGATCATAGGATAATTTTCCTCCTTCCACTTTTACAAGAGGGCGTTCCCCTTTGACGATAACTTCGTCTAGGGCATAATCTTTACTTTTCAGGGTAATCGTGCCTGCGTCTTCTCCTGTAGTTGTCAATAAGAAGGTTTCGTACATGATGTGTTGGAAAATCAGCCGATAAGATGCTGGTTGCCGGTTGAACCTGAAGTAACCGGTGGTATCTGTGATTACGGCGTCCACAAAAGTAGAATCAATGGTTTGTAGGATGACGGTTGCACCGTCAATGGGTTGTGCATGGATGTTTGTAACCTTTCCGGTAATGGTTTGTGCAGTGGTTGTTCCTATAACCCAAAATAAAAATAGCGATGTGATGATAAAATTTTGCTTTTTCATATCTATTTGTTTTTAATATTTTCTTTAACTTTGACGAAACAAAAGTAGGGAGACTTTTTTCCTTACGTGGTTAATGGCAGGTTAACACAATGTTAACAAAGTATGGATAGGATATAAGTGTATGACAATCAAACATATTCGTTGGGTAGCTTGTATCGGACTGTTGGCAATCATCTGTTTGCAGTACGTTTGGCTTGTAAATACCTATAAGCTAACTAAGGAAAGTATACAGTTCAGAAGCAATGAAGTATTTAGAGATGCAACGATGCGTGAGGTGTTTTATCGCATGGAAGTATATCAAGATTCTTTGCAAAAGAAGTATAAGGACAAAGATACTTCCATTATGGTTAGAATAAATCTGGATGAAGATTATGATTTTTTTGAGGATGGCAGAGGTGATAAAAATGTGAACCAATGGTTGATGTCCAATATGCAGGTTTCCATGCAAGAGATTGTCAAGAGGGATTATAAATTGTCTGTTTCTTTGTCAAGTTTAGATTCTATTTATCGGACAGGCCTTGCTGCCGAAGGATTGGATGCAGAAGTAATAACTTGTGTGACAGATTCGCTGGGGAATATTCTTAGAAGTTCCCGTTCCATACAGGTAGGGGATTATGGCTTGTTGAAAACCGGATTACAACCTATCAATTATAAATGTACGGAGAATCTTCAGGCTTTTATTGTTAATCCTTATTGGGTTATTTTCCAGCAGATGACCTTGCTCCTCATTGCTACTGTCTTGATGATGGCAATGATCGTCTATTGTCTTGTTTATCAGATTCGTATTATTGCTCATCAGAATAAAATAGCTAGGATGCGTGAGGATTTCTCATACGCCATGATTCATGAGATGAAGACTCCTCTTGCCTGTATTTTGATGGGGACCCGAATGTTGAAATCAGGAAAGTTGGATATTTTTCCGGATAAACGCGAGAAGCATTTTCAGATATTGGAGGACGAGAGTGAACATTTATTGTCACTGACTAACAAAGTGCTGACGCTGTCAAAATTGGAAAATGCTCAATTGAGGCTTTGGAAAAAGGAGATACAACTCCGTCCGATGTTAGAGGATCTTATTGAGAAATATACTGCTAAGGCAGATAAACCAGTACATTTCTCTCTTCATTTGGAATCGGAATGGGTATATGCTGATGAAGAATTCTTGAAAGAAGCTATCGGTAATTTGGTAGACAATTCTATAAAATATTCAGGTGAAGAGGTGGACATACAGATTTCATCCTTGCGTCAGGACTATAACTTTTATTTGATAAAGGTAAGAGATAACGGCATAGGTATTCCGTTGAAGGACCAGAGTCGTATTTTCGAGAAGTACGAGCGTGCTTCGGCTGCCGACCGCAGCCGTAAAGGCGGTGCGTCAGGCTTCGGATTGGGTTTGAATTATGTTTTTCGCGTGGCTGAAGCGCATGGTGGAAAAGTGTGTGTGGAAAGCATTGAAGGGGAGTATAGTGAATTTTTTCTTTTTTTGCCGAGTGGGGAGAAGAAATAAATATTTTTTAAGGAGGAAGATGATATGATAAAACTGTTGTTGGTGGAAGATGATGCTAATCTTTGTTATATTATTCGTGGTGGATTGGAGGATATGATAGGTGGATACGAGGTGATGACCGCTTCTAATGGCGAAGAAGGGCTGAAGATATGGAAGGAGCAACATCTTGATATCATTATTTCAGACATTGAGATGCCTGTTATGGATGGTTATGAAATGGTACGTCGTATTCGGGAATTTTTTTGAATTAATCACTTTCTTCTTTCTATGAAACCTAAAGTAGTGAGTGCCCGAAAAATGGCCGCACTTCACCTGTAACAAACTTCAGCTTTCAAAATTTATAAATTATGCTGGCTGTACTATCATGGCATTTTGTTCAGTCCAACCTAATTCTTTTAGTTTTTTCAGGTAGGCATTGATTTTTCGTTCTTTATTGAACTGATTATAGTAATCTGCACCTAAATCCTGATATTTTACCCCATCTTTCAATATATGATAGATGGCAATTAACATGGAATGTGCTACAGCAACATAAGCTCGTTTTTTTCCACGATGTGCACTTATCCTATGGAACTGAGCTGAAAAATATGTGTTTTTCATTTTTGCGGCTGCATGCGCACATACAATCAATGTTGTTCGTAACAAACGATTTCCTTTGTTGGTCTTACCTGAGTATCGTTTTTTCGCACTTTCATTGTTTCCAGGACATAATCCTGCCCATGATGAAATATGTGCATCTGTTGGAAAACGACTCATATCAGTGCCAATAACTGAAATAATGGCTTTCGCACTTGCACCAGCAATTCCACCTATCTCTGTAATTGCTGATGTAGCTTTCTTTTCCTCATCATTCATATGATTATCAATGTCTTCATCTAGGTTTTTGATATGGACATTTAATTCATCGATGTGTTTAAGAAGTTCTCTCATCATCTTATTTTGAAGAGGACTCATTACACCATTAAGATCATCTGCAATCTGATCAAAAGAGGCTCGCAAATTATGTGCAATGATTTTTTGTTTTTTCATCTCCTCTAATCTTGTTTTGTCGATGGTTTTTCCATCCAGCAACTCATTAAGGATGATACGTGCACTCATTCCATTAATTTCAGCTACAGTACCAGAGAGTTTTATATTAGCACCTTCCAACATTTTTTGAAGGCGATTCAATTCTCTGGTTCTGTCTGCAACAAGACTTTTACGATATCCTACAAGCTCACGTAACTCACGTTGTGCCTTGTCAGGTATATAACTGGCTTGCAGAAGACCATGTTGGAGCAAATCTGCTATCCATTCTGCATCCTTTACATCTGTTTTTCGCCCTGGAACTGCTTTCATGTGACGAGCATTTACCACCATTGCTGGCAGATTTGAAGTTTCCAAGATATTATACAGTGGCTTCCAATAAGAAGCTGTGCTTTCCATTGCTACCATCTCGCAGCCGCCTTGTTCCAGCCAGTCAGCCAATGCAAGAAGTTCTCTGGTTGTTGCACCAAACTCTCGGATTTCCTGCTCCTTGGCCCTCGTAAGGCGAAACCAGCTTGAACATGTCGCCGTCGAGAATGACGGGCTTCAGCCTGTCGTAGTTGGCAACGGCCTGCTGGCAGAGCTTATAGTCAGTCTGCGAGAGCGATGCCATGTCGATGTCGAATCCGAGCTTGCACATGCTTGCCACGTCGAGACGGAACTTCATGCTTGTGTTCTTGTTCCATTCTGTTACGTGCGAAGCCATGGCCTTTACGGGGAAGAACTTCGACATGCTCCACTGTATGTAGATGCGCTCAAACGGGTCGGTGTTGTCTGAACACCAGAACTCAGTAAAGTATTTGAGGGCCTCATAGTCGCAGCGTGCGCCGCCGCCAGAACACAGCATCATGGGCACATGAGGATACTTGGCAGCTATGCGATGAAGCACGTTGTAGAGTCCTCTGACATAATCGACATAAAGATTGCCCTGATTCTGACGCAGGTAAGGCGAGTAGATATTGGTTATCGGACTGTTGCAGTCCCACTTGAAGTAAGCCACGCCGGGGTTTTCCTTCAGTATGTTGTCCACAACGCTGAACACATAGTCCTGCACCTTAGGGTTGGCAAGGTCGAGCACGAGCTGGTTGCGGTAGTAATACGGCTCGCGTCCGGGCTGCATGATAACCCAGTCGGGATGTTTCTCGAAGAGTTCACTCTTTGGATTTACCATCTCAGGCTCTATCCATATACCGAACTTCACGCCGGCCTCGTCGGCAGCCTCGGTAAGAGCCTTCACTCCGCCGGGCAGCTTAAAGTGGTTAGGCTCCCAGTCGCCCAGTCCGGCCTTGTCGTCGTTTCTCGGATATTTGTTGGCAAACCATCCGTCGTCGAGCAGGAACATGTCTACGCCTAAGTTCTTGGCGTCCTTCATCAAGGAAGCAAGGCTCTCCTGATTGAAGTCGAACGCTGTGCTCTCCCAGTTGTTGAGCAGAGTCATGCGGTCGCCCGTTCCGTCCTTGAGCTGATACTGGCGTGCCCAGTCGTGCAGGTTGCGGCTTGCAAGTCCGGTGCCCTGGTTGCTGAGAGTGAATATAAACTCAGGCGTAACGAAAGTCTTGCCCGGCTTCAGCTTATAGTCAGAGGCATAGGGATTGATGCCCGGAATGACGCGCAGTCCGCCCACATTGTCAACCTCGAAGATGCATCTGAAGTTGCCCGTCCATGCTATCGTGCCGAGCATCACGCGGCCGCTGTTCTCGGCAGCAGGAGCATCGAGGCCCAGTTCGAAGAACGGCTGAGTGTGCATTGCAGCCCTCGTGCCGAGCTTTGTGTCTATCACCTTCTTGCCGTATGTAAGCTGCTGCACGGCAGGCTGGGCCTCGCGTGCCCAGTCGCCATGATAGTTTGTCAGGAAATATTTCTGCGAACTGAAATACAGGATGGCGCTGGCATACTTCCAGAGAGATATGTCGCCCTTCTCCTTGTTGGTTATCTCGCTCCACGCCTTTATCACATTCTGCTTTGTGTAAGCCACATAGTGAAGGCGCACCTCAACGTCATACTTATTGTCGGCAAGGGTTATCACGGTCTCGTTGCCGCCGTCCACGGCCTTGGTCTGCGAGTCTTTGTAATAAAGATATGTAGTCTTGTTGCCGTCGGCATGTGTCAGTCCGAGTGCCGGCTCAAAGAAGTCTTCGCCTCCTGAGCACATGTAGGCCTCATGTCCGCGCTTGCTCACGCTTGCGTCTGATCCTGTGTCAATGGTCCAGTCGAGCCTGTCGGCATCCGAAGCATTGAGGAGCTTGTCGCCAAGATAGACCATATAGAGACGGCCGTTGTTGTTGACCTGCATAATCAGGTCGGTGTTGTCAGTGCTTACGCGTATGGTCTTTTGCGCTACGGCAGCCGTCGCCGCAATAAGCAGAGTTGTCATGATAAAACAAAATTTCTTCATAACACGTCTGAATTACATGCCAAGTTTATAAACCTTTATCTGTGAGAAAGCTGATTTGCCGCCTTCTGAATAGAACTTAACTGAATCGTACGGCTTTGTGGGGAACACGAGGTTGGTCATGGCGATGCGCCCGCCGTCGACGAAGAGCTCTACAGAGCATTTGTCAACGAACACGTCTACATGATATGTCTTGTCCTCGCAGAGGTTAAGCGGAGCCCATGTTCCGAGGGCAAAGTCGTTCTTATAGTTCACTGCGTTTTCTATGCGCATTGGCTGCTGTCCCTTGCTCTGGCGTGCGGCGTCGGCCTTTTTCTCTATGTCGTGAGGCTCTGCCAGCTTGCCGAAGTCGGTCAGTCCGCTCTGTGTACGGTCCATAACGGCGCGCATCTGCTTCAGGTCGAAGTATATCATGGTCTTCTCGCCCTTGTCGTTGTACACCTCTATTCCGGCTGTTCCGTCGGCTGCCGGGGTTACGTCGAACTCTATCTCGAAGGCTCCGTCGTATCCGGCTGCCACGCCCTTCTTGTCAACGCTTGCGCCGGTCTTGATGTCTTCAACAGTCTTTGTTTCCTTTCTGATGGCCTTAACCTCGGGAGCAACATTGGCTGCAACATAATAGCGGCCGTCTTTTGTATAGAGCGAAAGCTCGCGCGGCAAACCGTTGGCACCTCTGTACTGCTTGATAGGCGTAACGTTGGCATACTGCCAGTTGCTCATCCAGGGCAGAGCTATAACGCGGTCGCCCGTGTTTGAGAAGCACACTGTTGCATAGTGGTCCTTGCCATAGTCGAGCCATTTAGGCACGTGCGGGTCGTCAACGCAAGTGAAGTTCTTGCCGTCGAAGTCGCCAACGAAATATTCTGTGGCACTTCCGCCGAAGAGACATCCCGGATTAACGTTCATGAGCATTACATACTTCATGTTGTTCTTGTCGCCGTTTACTGGCAGCTGAACAAAGTCGGGGCACTCATACTGGCAGGGCTGCATGCCGTAGCCGCGTCCGAAGCCGCTGATGTAGGTCCACTTCTTGAGGTCGTCAGACTTGTAGAAGCGCATTTCCTTGTCGGCAGAAACAATCATATACCATGCCTTTGCCGGCTCATACCAGAACACTTTCGGGTCGCGGAAGTCCTTCAGTCCGTCGAAAGGCCTGAGCACGGGGTTGCCTTCATATTTTGTGAAGGTGCGTCCGTTGTCGGTGCTGTATGCCATACACTGTATCTGTCCGTTCTTGTCGCTTGCCGATGTATAGAGGGCTATGATGGCTCCGTTGCCGTATCCGGCCGTGTTGTTCTTGTCAACTACAGAGCTTCCTGAGAAGATGTGGCCCATGGTGTCGCGTGCGATGGCGGGCTGAAGCTCCTTCCAGTGCATCAGGTCGGTGCTGACAGCGTGTCCCCAGTGCATGTTGCCCCATTTAGATCCGTAGGGGTTATACTGGAAGTAGAGGTGATACTCGCCGTCTTTATACACCATTCCGTTGGCGTCGTTCATCCATCCGTATGACGGGGTGTGGTGATATAGCGGGCGGTAATAGTCGGTGTTCTCAACGCTCCATGTGTCAGACATGGTGAGATTCTTCAGGGCGATGGCGTCGGGGCTTATGTTCAGTATCTTTACTGTGGCCGTCTTGCCGTTGCCCAAGGCGAAGGGCACGCAGTAGTCGGTCTTCTGGCGTGCCAGCCTGACGTCCATCCATGTGTCGGCAGGCGAACCTGTTGAGAGCAGCACATGCGACTCGTCCTTGGTTTCCTCTACCGGCAGAATAAGATATTTCTTGGGATTGGTTATCTTTACTATTGTGGTGTCACCGCTGCGGGTAACCTTTATATCTTGTGCTGATGCTGCAGACGCTGAAAGAAAGCATGCTGCGGCAAACATGGCTGTAAGCTTATTAATATTGTTCATAGGTAATTTTCTGTATTAATTGGATGTTTTAGCATGCAGGCAGACACGTCGTGCGGGGCTGTCTGCTTATCGTTTTTTGTATCATGCTCCGGCACCCGACGCAAGCGCCGCGGGCGCCGGAACAAGAGTATAGGATTGTTGTGTCTTTAATTATCAGAACTTCAGCGATGCTGAGAACTCTACTGTGAACGGGCGCAGGTAGCTTCCTGTCATCAGATGTCCGTCATACTGCTTTGCCTCGTCCTTTGTGATAAGCTCGGCTCCTGCGATGCTTCCCTTTGCGCCGGTCTGGTTGAGGAAGTTGACCACGGTGCATCCGAGAGAGAGTTTCTTGTTTACCTGCCAGTTGATACCGCCGAAGGTCTCCCAGTGGCCGTTGAAGTAGTAAGCCTCGTTGATGTTGGCGTAAGTCTTGCTGAAGTAGCGGAAGCTTGTCCATATCTTGAGGTCTTTGGTTATCATGTAGCTCGGGTCGATCTCGATGAGCACCTCAGGAATCTCGGCCACGATGTTGCCGGTGGCGTTGATCTTGCCTACGTATCCGTCAGAGAAGGTAACTGAGGTTTCATACTTCTTGTATGTCGGCTTCTGGTATGTGAAGAGGAAGTGCAGGTCGAAGCCCTTGAACGGGTGAGCCACAACGTCTGTTGTCCATCCCAGAGTCTGTATGTCGTATGTCAGCGGTGCGGCCATGATTTCGCCGTTGTGCTGCAGGTTGAGCGTAGAGTTGTTGTTTGTCTTTGAGATGTAAGAGAACAGTGAAGTGAGGCTCAGCCAAGAGTTGTTGTAATAGATACCGGCACGTCCCAGAGGAACAGAAATCTTGTCGGTGTTAGGCAGTGTTGCCGGTGCGAAGTTCTCGAACTTAGGATGCTGCACGATGTATGTGAAGTCGCCGGTCAGACCGAAGTTGTTTGTCAGCTTGTATGTAACTGCGGCTGTGAGGTCGTAGTTCAGCCAGTCGTAGTCGAGCGATGTAGGCTTGATGACGGTTCCGTCGGATGCTGTTGCTCCGAGGTGATAGTCGGCAAAGCGTCCTACATATTCGCCGTTGGCATTTCTTACGGCAGCGTTCTCGCCGCTCAGTGTCTGCCATTCGATGCGTCCGCCGTAGTAGACGTTGAGTTTCGGGGTGATGTCCCAGTCGTGTGTGATATAGAGCGCAAGCTTGTTCTCATGGCCTTTGTAATACTCTGACGCGTTCTTGTTGAAGTCATAGAAGTAGTCGTTGCGTTTGTTGGCGTCGTAGAGTCTTACGGCATAGCCTCCGTCGGCAGGCACGCTCTGGTCATACATAGTGGTGTTTGAAGTGTAGTCGATGTCGTAGTACCACTCGTTAAGACCTACGCGGAGTGTTGATGTCCTGAATTTCTTTGAAAGCTCTGACGTGAACATCAGCTCGTCGATGTCGCCGCTGTTGAGACAAGACATACGTGTCTGCACGTAGTCGCCTTTATAAGATGTGAGCTGTCCGTCTATTCCGCGTGTAACATAATTGTATGTGTTGTCGCCGCTTACCTTTATCAGCGACATAGGTGTCTGATAAACCAGCGCGCCGTGGGCGTTGTCGTAGCGTCCGATGATTTTCCATGTCAGACCGTTGTCCCACTTGTATGTGTTCATAAGTGTAACCTCGCTTGAGTGGTTCTCTGAAGCGTCATACAGTGTGGTCTGCTTCAGCTCGCCCGTACGCATGTCGCGGTATACGATGTTGTTGTCGGTAGGCAGATAAGATGTTGTTCCGAGCTTGAAGTCGCCATACTCCTTGACGCTTCCGTCGCCTACATATATGAACGGTGCCGACTGTGTGGCAAAGGTGTATACGGGGTGGCTGTTAGAGTAATGGTAGATGGCTGTAAACTCACCGCGGCCCTTGTCGTAGAGCTTTGTCAGGGCAGCCTTGTATATCTGGGTGCGGTCCTGATAAGGAGTGAGCTTGATGTTGAATGTTCCCGGGTCGAAGTCCTGATACATGTTGGCGCTGTAATACCATCCCTTGCCCATAGAGCCGTTGAGGTTCAGCGAGAATTCCTGCAGTCCGAAGTGGTTCGACTTGTAGTCGAGCTTTCCGTGAAAGCCTTCCTGTCCGAGCTGTGTGAAAGAGTTGACGGCGTATCCGATGTTACCGGTTGTGATGGCCGTCTCAGATATCTTCAGAAGTCCCACGTGACTCAGGCTCGCATCCGAGCGCCAGTTGGAGTTCACAGAGTGTGGGTTGGTGGCATAAGTAACGGGCAGACCGTTCTCGAGCACGTTGACGTCGGCCGAGGGCAGACCAATCTGAATCTCGCGCGGTCCGTTAGCACTTGCTGCGTTGAGCATCACGTTGCGGTTGCCTTCCTCTTTCGAAGAACTGCCGCTCTTGTCCTTACTTTCATTTGTTTGTGCCTGTGCGCACGTGAGAGCAAACAATGGCAGGAGCGCAACCATGCCAAGTTTTGTTGACGTTTGACTGAATATCTTCATAATCATCAAAAGTTTTATTTAATGCTTAGTTATGTAAAATTTTCGGTTGCAAATGTAGTGTATATTGTGCATGGGGTGTCTAAAATATGTTTCCTGAGGATAGAAAAAATCGTTCATGAAACAAAATTTACATG